>Ga0210009_1001689_pt1 | contig 17858 bp, 12 predicted proteins | sample CryGeyCG2114_065_FD_185457 | JGI IMG/M metagenome (GOLD analysis project Ga0210009, IMG submission 185457) | Groundwater microbial communities from aquifer - Crystal Geyser CG12_big_fil_rev_8/21/14_0.65 (SPAdes) (version 2) | ecosystem: Environmental > Aquatic > Deep subsurface > Groundwater ... | reverse complement strand
TGATAACCTCACCTTGGATGGTGCTGTTGACGTGGAAGGTGCAACGGCTGCTGCTGGTGAAAGCCTGACGTTGACGGAAGGTGGCACCGTCTGGATTGGTGTCAATGGTGCTATTGCCAACGAGTCTTATGCTCCCCAGAGCGCAACAGACTTCACATTGGTATACGACAACCTGGCTACCACGACATCGACCGCGACGTGGAATGCGGCCCATCAGCCTGATCTCGTAATCAGCCCGGTGACCGCGGGAGCCGGTGTTGTTGCTCTACACGCGAATCGTACGGCATCTGATCTCACCGTAAACAATACGGGTGGTGCTGATGTGTTTGATACAGGTGGTAATACCATTACCGTCCTTGGAGCACTAAACCTGAACGGAAATGCACTGGCTATCCAGAACGGTGGCGCGGTGCCAGCGGCAGGTGGCTCAGTGGCGTTCGCTGGTGCGTCCGCCCAGACCATCTCGGGTGGATTGTTCTTCAATGGCAATGTTACTATCAACAACGCAGCAGGAGTTACTCTCGTCGGGGGCAACCTCAATACGAGTAATAACGCCGCCGGTGCAGTTTGTAATGCGGCAGCAGCGGGCAACAATGGAAACATTGGTAACAATCTGACGCTTACCAACGGAACGTTGACGACGGGTACCAACCGCGTCATCCTGTGCCACCAGAACACGACCAACCAGGGCTTCACGCGGACAAGCGGAAGCATCTTTGGAAACATCCAGACAACGGTCGACGGAACGGGTTCGCCGAATACGACGGATCGTGTTGAATTTCCGCTGGGAGATGACATCATGAACTACCGTCCGTTCGCCATCACGTTCAATACGCCGAATACGTTGGCTGCCGATCCGGTACTCGTAGCGACCTACAACGAGGCCAACGCTGGAGGTATCAACGGCTTGCCGATATCCGCTGTGGACGAACTCAACAATCCATTCGAGATTGGTCGCTACGCGACAGATTTCCATTGGGAGGTCACGGCCAACCCAACGGTGACGCCATCGATCAACTACGATGTGGAGTACCGTGCCGCTGGCTTCGCCAACTTTGTTGACGAGGATATCGAGAAGACGCGGGCCATTCGTCGCCAGGACGGTAACCCGAATAACTTCTGGATCAAGGTCGCCAACGGCCCTGCCGACAACGACAACTTCGCGGTTTCGGCTACGGAGCCTGTCCTTGTTGCCAGAAGCGCGGTTGGTGCCATCAACGCGGATGGTGTCCTCTTCGCCATTGGTCTTGAGAACAATCTGGCTGGTACGGACCCTGCAGCGATCACGCTTAATGCGGGTAACAGCGAAGTGATTGATCTCTCGGCCGTGTTTGACGGCGGCTCACAGAACAGTACAGCGCCAACCTATACGTACACCGTTACCAACGGCGACGCAGGTGTTGCAACAGGTGCAACCGCAGGTGACGATCTGACTGTTACTGGTGTCGCAGCCGGTACGTCGACGGTAACCGTACAGGCTACCGATTCCTTCGGCGCCGTTGCGACGGCGACAGTCGCCGTTACGGTCAACGCAGCCTTCGTAGCAGGAGACGCGCTGGAGGATGTGACCGTGAATGACGGCACAGCCGATCAGACGGTTGATGGTTCCGGCACGACAACGGGCGGTACCGCACCTGTTACTTACGCAGTTGCGACGTCCGATGCAGCGGTTGCTACGGCAACAGTCGATGCGGCAGGCGAGATCACGCTTACTTATGTGGGTGTGGGAACGGCTACCATCACGCTGACGGCAACCGACGCGGAAGGAGACACGGTCGTATCGACCTTCGATGTCACAGTGAATGCCGCTCTGGCTACGGCTGGCGCTCTCGCCAACGTAACCGTCGTGGAAGGAGCTGACGTGGCTGTTGATGCGTCCACAGAGTTCTCCGGTGGCACGGTCGCAACCGACTACGCCTTCAGCGTGGAAAGTGCGGATCCGTTGGTCGCAACGGCGACCAACACGGATGCCAACGTCACAGTTACGGGTGTAGCGCCCTATGTCATCACCGGTGGCGTTGTCACCGCTGACACGGCGCCTGTCACAATCACGGTCACGGCAACTGACGATCTCGGTGCAACCGGAACGTCCACGTTCACAGCGGATGTAAATCCAGTGGCTGGAAACGTTGATGGTTCAGGCGGTCCCACGGAGGTCGGTGCATCGCTTACACTCGATGCGTTTGTTGGCCTTCAGACGCTGACTGCCAAACAGACATTGGCGGCCGACTTCAACAATTCTGGAACGGTCAATGCGTTTGACGCCGCTCTCATCTTCGATGCCTTCGTGAATGGCAAGACGGAACTGGTAGAGTTCCCGGCCGCCACGATTGCGTACGGTGAACTGAGCCACGATGGAAATTTCGTTTCCGTACCGGTTCAGGTGACTGGCACAGCGGGTGAAACGCGAGCGCTGTCATTCACTACGACTATCGATCCGGCCTATGCCAAGGTAGTGGGCATTGAGTCTATGCTCGGCGACGGTTGGATTGTACGCAGTGCTACCAAGGAAGACGGTAGCGTCGCACTTGCCGCGGCTGGTTACGGAAGCCTCTCGGCAGACGGAACGGTGGCGGTACTGACGCTTGAACTGGTCGGAGATGCTCCGTCGTTTAACCTGAGAGCTGAAGGTGCAGTGAACGATAATCCGGTTGTCAATATCGATGAGCTGGAAGTCGTTGAACTACCGGAGACATTTGCCCTCAACGGCAACTATCCGAACCCGTTCAACGCATCGACGACCATCTCCTTTGATCTACCCCAGGCTGCAGAGGTAGAGATTGAGGTCTATGACCTGATTGGTCGTCGTGTGATGTCGATTCCGTCCCAGGCCATGCAGGCCGGTGCCAAACGGTCCATTCACGTGGACGCTGACAGATTGGCTTCGGGATCGTACTTCTACCGGGTCATTGCCAAGATGGACAACAAGACCATTGTCGAAACAGACCGCATGATGCTGGTCAAGTAATTAGGCATGATGGGCGGGGCCTTTTGAGGCCCCGCCCATAAATGCTTCATCTGGCAAATCACCTATTGAAGAGCGACAATCCAATGCATAACCTCCTAAAAAGAATGACACAGACGATCACAGCCCTGCTGATGGTCTTTCTGGTCGGCACTCAGATCGGAATGGCCCAGGTGGCTGTGACCGTTGGCGATCTTGCTGGTCGGCCCGGAGAAACGGTCGCTATTCCTGTCACACTTTCCAATGTGGAAAATGAGGCTGGAATCCGGTCCTACGGTTTCACCGTGACATCGGACGCGGGTGTAAACTTCGTGGGCCACAGTACGGATGGCACGCTCTCGAGTGACGCGGGCTTTCTTGTAATATCGAGCCCCGGTGGCCTTGATCGTGTCGGTGGTTCCTGGCAGGGAACTACGGAAATCACGGAATCGGGAACACTTGTTTACCTGCTTTTCGAACTGACAGGCGCGGATGGAACGACGGGCACGGTCACATTGACCGGATTCGAACTCAATGACGGAAATCCGGCTGTCACCGGAACGTTCACGTCCGACTTCACCATTGCAAACCGGTTCATCGTTGTAAACGATGCAACAGCTGGAACGGGTCAGTCCTTTGAAATCGACGTCGTAATCGAAGACCCTCTTGAAACAGCAGACGGCGTCATTTCCTTTACGTTTGACCTCGACTACGATCCGGCTCTCATGACGGTGAATGGCATATCGGTGACGGGTGGTATTGCCGCTCAGTTTACCAATGTGGCTGGTAACGGTCAGGATGCTGACACGTATCGGGTAGCAGGAGCCGGCGTAGCTGATGGCGCAGCGGAAGGTGAAGGGCTGCTCGTCAAAGTGCTGGCGACTGCCGGTTCGACCGCTGGCTCCGCTCCACTGACACTACGGAATGTCGAGTTCAACGATGGAACGCCCGTCTATGCTGCCACCAACGGTACACTGACCATATCGCCGTTCAACTTCGCACCTGTTTTCACAGCGGAACTGACAGACACGGAAATCCTTGAGGATGACGACGTTTTCACGTTTGATTACGATGCCACCGACGCAAATGGAGATCCGATTGTGTTTTCGCTCGATGGCCCAGGATCAATTGACGCCACTACCGGTGTCTATACCATTGATCCCGAAGGCAACAGTGGCGTTCACACGATCACGGTCGGTGCGTCTGACGGAGTCAATACGACGTTCACATCGGCCGATCTGACCATAGTGCGGGTCGATTTCCTGTATGCAAATCTGGCTGGTTTCCACGAAGTGCCGCCCGCAGCTACGGTCGGCAGTGGTTTCTTCATTGCCCGATTGGTGGCAGAACAGGGAACGCTTGAAGTATCAGGTGGCTTTGAGGATCTCGGTGGTTCGTTTACCGCCTCCCATATCCACCTAGCTGGCGTGGGTGCCAATGGAGGTATCCTCTTCCCGCTGTCGCCTGTTGACGGTGAATTCGACGAAACCATTGATGTATCGGGTGCATCGGCATCGGAGATTTCCGCACTGCGAAATGGCGGAACGTACGTGAACGTGCATTCTACCGCCTATCCGGCTGGGGAACTGCGTGGACAGTTGCTCAACCTGGATAACGAGGCACCGAATGCCGCGACACTCAATGCCCCATCCGAGGTTGTCATTTCCGGTGACCCAAATGAGGATATTCTTACGGTAAGCTGGTTACCCGTGTCGGATCCGGATGGAGATGAAGTACAGTATATCTGGCAGGTTTCCACTAACGCTGCGTTTACGGATGTCATTGGTCTTGAACCAATGGGCACTTCGAACAGCTTCTCGGTGACTGCTGGTGATCTTGCTGAAGTCTTTGACGAGGTCTCAGGTGGAAGTCCAGGTTCGATTGATATCGGTGGCACAGTGACGCTGTTTCACAGAGTGATTTCGACAGACGGCTCACTCTGGACGGCTGGATCAACGAAGGAGCTTGCGCTCGTACGGGGTACGGTCACCGATACGGAGCAGGACGGTTCGTTACCGACGGAGTTTTCTCTGCGAGGAAACTACCCGAACCCATTTGCCGCGACGACAACCATCCAGTTCGATCTTCCGGAGACATCAGAAGTGAGACTGCAGGTAATGGACATGCTGGGACGCGAAGTCCTGTCTGTTCCGACGCAGACTATTGACGCAGGCGCGCAGCGGTCGATTGTAGTCAACGGAGATGGACTGTCATCGGGCATATACCTATACAGGGTAGTCGCCAACGGTCGCAATGCAACGGCCGTGAAGACGGGCACGATGACGCTCCTCAAGTAACGCCGTTACAACTTGTTTGTAGAAAGGGGCGCGTGTCTGTGACACGCGCCCCTTTTTTTTGTAGTATCTTTCGTAGAACCACACAGAAATGGATTTGCATATGAGTCAGCGCTACAAAGCGATATCTATTCTACTTTTTTCACTGATCGCCTTGTTTCACGGGGCAACGCTAGTCGCGGCACAGATGACCGTGGATATAGGGCCAATCCAGGGAGAAGTGAACGATGTGGTCATTGTGCCCGTCAGCCTGTCTGGTGTGCCGGAGACGGGGTTTACGTCGTTCGCTTTCCGTGTTGTCTCCTCGAACGACAATCTGGTTTACTCGGGACGCAGCACGAATGGGACCATCCTTGAAAACAAGGTATGCGCAGGGTGTGGATGGAGCATCAACAACTTTGAGGAAGGAAATAACCTGGTAACAGCTTTCGGATCGTCAGCAAATCCTGTAACCGATGATGGGGTTCTGGTCTTTCTTGAAATTACGATTGCGGGATCGGAAGGTGGTGCCGACCTGAGGCTCGAAGAAATGCGTTTCAACGTATCCATACCTGGACAGGGAGCGCCTCCCGTGCCATTCGAACCCGACGTTCCGACTACCAGTCTCATCGTCGTCAATGCTCCTGAGCCCGTGGACGACTCGTATCAGGTTGATGAAGGTGGCCAATTGGACGTCAGTGCATCGGAGGGTGTCCTGGCCAACGATACAGACCCGGACGGTGACACCCTGACGGCCAGCCTGGTTTCCAGTCCTGCAAATGGGACTGTCGATATGCAGAGTGATGGTTCATTCGTTTATGTGCATGACGGTTCCGAAACGACGTCCGACTCTTTTGTGTATGCGGTAAGTGATGGATCCGCCTCGGCACAGGCCACCGTCTTCATCACTGTCAACCCCGTCAATGACCCCCCCGTTTTTACGCAGACCATGTCCGATGTCACGGTGGATGTCGGGAGCGAGCTCAGCGGCCAGTTCGCGGCGACCGATCCCGACAACACGTCGCTGACGTTTCAGCTGGTCAGCGGCCCCGTGGGAGCCTTCATCGATCCCGTGACCGGCGCCTTCTCCTGGACGGCCTCGGAGGCCGGCGAGTTTACGGTGCAGGTATCGGTAAGCGATGGAACGGAAGTGGTCGAGGCGCCGGTGTTTACCATCACGGCCCTCGTCATTGAAACGCACACGGCCGAGCTCTTCGGATTCCATCAGCCCGTGGCGCTTTCAGTGGTGGGCTTCGGTGAAGTGGAAGCGCGCTTTTCCGAAACCGACAACTCACTGGTCATCACTGGCTCATATGAGGGTCTCGAGTCTTCCATTGCCTTCGCCCAGGTGGGCATTGGCGCATTTGGTGATGATGGAACGGGTGTGCTGGTGCTGAATGAAACGGAAATTGACAACGCGTCCGGCACATTTGAAGCCGCAGACAATACGTTCGACCTTACCACGGACTTGTCCGGTGGCGTCACGGTGCAGGAGTTCATAACTGCGTTCCGGGCTGGAGAGGTTTTTGTCAACGTCCGCACGGTTGAGCGCGTGGACGGCGAAATTCGCGGCCAGCTCGCGCCGGAGGGCAATTCCGTTCCCTCTCTGCTGGACGCCTCGGCGCCGTTCAGCGCGGACGTGACGGGAGATCCCGGTGAAACCCTGTTCGATGTGAGCTGGACGGGAGATCCTGTGGATGCGGATGGTGATCCGGTTCGACTCCTGCTGATCGCCGGAGGCGATGATGAGTTCGAGAATCTGTTGGCGCTCTATGACGTGACGGACGTCGGGATTGACCTCGTCAGCGTGACTGTCGCCGAAGCGGCCGGTTTCACGGACGAAATTGTCGGGGCGCCGCAGCCTGGCGCAGCGGCAACTGTGTACTGGGCGCTGGTATCGACCGATGGAGCCAGTGCGGACGTCGGCCAGGTTTCCAGTACGGTGCTCACGAGAGGCGCCGTGACAGATACCGAGCAGGATGATTCGGTTCCGGGGAAGTTCCAGTTGCGGGGCACGTACCCCAACCCATTTGTGGACCGGACACGCATTGAATTCGACCTGCCCGAATCGGCAGACGTCGAAGTGCGCGTCATGGACATGCTAGGGCGCACGATGTTGACTGTGCCGGCGCGCTCCATGCCTGCTGGAACAGATCAGCACGTGGAGGTATCGGCCTTTGAGTTGTCGTCGGGTATTTATCTCTACCAGGTTATTGCAAGCGGCGCGACGGGCACGCGGACGGCCACCGGGACAATGACACTCCTCAAGTAGGGCTTGGTACTGTGCCCACCTGGTTGCGCGCCAGCCTTGTTGCCACGTCGCTCCTGCTTTCGAGCGCTTGGCTGCTTGACAGTCCCATCCACGCTGTACTCCTGGTCGCAGGTGCCGCAGGCGCAGGCATGGTCTATGCGCTGGATCGGCAGTCTGAGCGGCAACCTGTTGAGCAGCAACGTGGCGGCGGCCTTGCCCATTCGGTGCCCGGCCTGCGTCTGGCGCCTTCTGCCCATCTGGCGCCTGCCGCACTCCTGGCACTGCCTGTTCTCCTGATTCTGCTGGTGGCGGCGCGCACGTCGAGCCTCCCGCAACGCGTTTGGCTCGCGGGGGCGGTTGCGGGTGCGCTTGGGCTTTGGTACGGATTGCCTGGTTCGTGGAGCCTGAAATGCCTACTGGGCGCGTGGCGAAGTCCGGTTATTGCCTTTGTCTGGGGTGGTGGTGTCGTGCTGCTGCCTGCGCTCGCCATGAACAACATTCCCTGGCTCCTTGTCGCCGTCCTTGCCGCGTACAGGACGGCGTGGTTGTTGCCGAATGTGCTTGCGGCCGAGTACGCGGACCGGCAGGTCGACCGTGAGGCCGGTAACCCCGGCCTGACGGCGACCTGGACGCGCCGAGTGTTCTTCCGGGTAGCGGTGGGAGTGTGCGTCGCGGCGCTCGTCGTGGGTGTATGTGCCGCGCTGCTTCTGACATCGGTGGGCGTGGTCACAATGACACGCGCCCTCGTCTGGTTTGCACTGGATGCGGCAGGCCTTGCAGCCTTTGCCATACTCATGCAACCGCACCACGCCATCACGCGGCACCGGGTGATTTATTTTGACGCGATTGCTGCCTGGCCCGTTATCCCGGCAGCGGTTTTTCTTGTATGAGAGTGTACATCTGAGTGCGCCGTCGGAGCGAATCGTCAACTCGGTCGTATATTCCGTGTTTGCCGGTTTATCCACAGATCAGTACTCACCATGCGAAGTCACATCTTTCCCGAAGTTTGTAGCGCAGTCATATTTGGCCTGATCTTTTTTGCTGGCAGTGCAGGGGCGCAATCCATGCCCATTCAGCTCGATGTGGACCATGCATCGTTTGCATACGATGAAGACAATGCGCTGGTGGAAATCTACCTGGCGTTTGAAGCCGCGACGCTGACATACACGGCCGCCGAAGGGGGCTTCCTCGCGGAGTTGCCAATCAGGCTGGCACTCATGCGCTCAACCCACGTAACGCTCGACGACACGCCAACCGACCCGGTCTGGTCGGAGGAGGTACCGCTCGTTTTCATGGTTCCTGACACGACGTCACTGGTGGAGGGGCAGCACTTCGTACACCAGGTGCGGGCGAGCGTCGCACCAGGTGAATACGAACTCGAGGCCACCGTGCCGAGCGGAGCGCCCGGTCTCGAACACGACATGTCCGTGCGGCGGGATGTGCTCGTTCCGAACTATGCCAGGCCCGGCTCTGTAGCGGTATCGGACGTGACGCTGGCAAGTCAGATCTCACCCAGCCAGAACAAAGATGATCTGTTCTTCAAGAACGGACTCGTCATCCGGCCGAACGCCAACCAGCTCTTCGGCAGCGGGCTGAACTTCCTGTTCTATTATGCCGAAGCGTACGGCCTGGATCAGTTGGACGCATCTACCGGAAAATACACGGTGTTCACCTACATCGCGCAGGCCAACATTCCGCAGCCCATGCCGGACTACCAGCGGCGCGTTGAGCGCACGGTCAGGAATCCCGATGTGCTGGTGGGATCGTTCAACATCAAGGAACTGCCGAGCGGCTCGTATTTTCTGCGCATTGCGCTGCTCAACGAGAACAACGAGGCCATCACGGAGCAGTCGCGCAAGTTTTTTGTGTACAATCCGGAGGTGCAGGTTGAGCTGCAGGTAACTGTTGAGACTGATTTTGAATCGAGCCAGTATGCCCACATGGATGAGGAGGAGGTGGACCGGATGCAGGCGCATATCCGCGCCATTGCGTCCGATTCGGAGTGGAAGCGGCTGCGCTCCATCAAGGATCTCGATGAGCGCCGGCGGTTCATGATGGATTTCTGGCAGGCGCGTGACCCGAACCCGTCGACGCCGGTCAATGAGTTCCAGGAAAATTTCTATGCGCTCGTACAGTATGCCAACGACCGGTATACGACCAGTTTTACGGAGGGTTGGGAGTCTGATCGTGGGCAGGTGCTGCTCAAGTACGGAACGCCGACGGCGGTGGAACCGCACCTGTTCGATCGGGGCATGGAGCCCTACGAAATCTGGGAGTACAACAATATTCCAGGGGAAGGCCAGTCCATGTTCGTGTTCGCCGATCTGGATGGATTCGGGCGCTTCGAGCTGCTGCACTCGTCCGTCACGGGCGAGCGGCAGGAGCAGAACTGGCAAAGTGTGATCAGGAAGTAACGACCAAACCATATGACGCTGGATCACACGTATATCGATGCGCTCGCATCGAACGAGAGTAAAACGGTCACGCTCAAAGGGTGGCTGCAGAACAAGCGGGGCTCGAAGGGCCTCTATTTTCTTATTCTGCGCGACGGCACAGGGCTTTGCCAGTGTGTCGTGAACGAAGGCGAAGTGGATGCGGCCTCGTGGGCGGCCGCGGCCAATGCGACGCAGGAAAGTGCGCTCGCCGTGACGGGACTCGTGCGTGCAGACGAGCGGCAGGTCGGGGGATATGAGGTGCAGGCGACGGCCGTTGAACTCATCCACAAGGCCGAGGAGTACCCGATCACGCCCAAGGAACATGGGATTGATTTCCTCATGAACCACAGGCACCTCTGGCTGCGCAGCCGCCGGCAATGGGCCATCATGCGCGTGCGCAACCGTGTCATCATGTCCATCCACGAGTTTTTCCAGGAGCAGGGCTTCATCCAGATGGATGCGCCGATCCTGACGGGAAACGCCGTCGAGGGGACATCGACGCTCTTCGAAATGGACTATTTCGATACGAAGGCGTACCTCACGCAGTCCGGACAGCTGCACGGGGAGGCGATGGCGATGGCCATGGGGCGCATTTACACGTTCGGGCCCACGTTCCGGGCCGAAAAATCCAAGACGCGCCGGCATTTGACCGAGTTCTGGATGATCGAGCCCGAAATGGCGTTCTACGATCTGGATATGACCATGCAGCTTGCCGAAGAGATGCTGGTTCGCATTGTGGCCGACGCGCTTCGTGACTGCAAGGCAGAGCTTGAGGTGCTGGAGCGCGATACGGCGCCGCTTGAGCGCGCAACGGGACCGTTTCCGCGCCTGACTTACACAGAGGCGGTCGATCTGCTCAAATCGGACGGGACGCGCCGCATGGTGACCGATAAAATCGCGGCGCTGCGCGACGAGGAAGCGGCGCTTGCGACGGAGCGGGAAACGAACAAAGCCCGCTACGGACAGGCGAAGAAATGGGAAAAACGTAAAATCGATGCCCGTGAAATCGAAATCCAGACGCGCCTTACCGACATCGAAGAGCAGCTGCGCAACCTCCCGAAATGGCAGGAGAGTGCCGACAATTTCGAGTGGGGATCGGACTTCGGCGGCAGCGACGAGACGCTGATAACCTGGCATTTCGACCGGCCCATCATTGTGCATCGCTTCCCGCAGGAGTTCAAGGCGTTCTACATGAAGCGCGACCCGGAAGATGACCGACTGGCGCTCGGCATGGATGTGCTCGCTCCCGAGGGCTACGGCGAAATCGTGGGCGGCGGCGAGCGCGCAACAGATCTGGCCTTTCTGGAGCGGCAGGTCAAAGAACACGGCCTGCCAGAGAAGGTCTTCACATGGTATTTCGACCTCCGCCGGTACGGCTCCGTTCCGCACAGCGGCTACGGTCTCGGACTTGAGCGGACCGTGACATGGATCTGCGGCCTGCACCACCTGCGCGAAACCATCCCGTTCCCGCGGACGCTCGACCGGCTCTATCCCTGAACTCCCCACAACCCACAGGATCATGATGTCTTTTTTCGATAGATGCAGCACATTCGGCCCGGCGGCGCTCTTTGGCCTGCTCATGCTGCTTTTTGTGGCGCACGCGGCGGCCCAGGTACCCTCCATCTCAACGCGCGGCGAGGGAAAACTGCAGATACCTGCCGACATGGCGGAGGTGCACGTCTCCGTCGTGACCGTAAGCGCCGAGCCCGACCGCGCCTCCGCGCGGAACGAAGAGGAATCGGCAGCCGTCCTGCGTGCCGTCCGCGCCGCGGGCGTTGCAGATGCCGACATGCAGGTGGAAAGCGTCCGCTTGCAGCCGCATCGGGAGTGGAACAATACGCGCCGTGAGTGGGAATCGGCCGGGTTCGAGGCGGTCCGCAGCGTGCGCATCACCGTGCGCGACCTTGGGGCATTACCGGGGCTCGTCGCATCTATCGTGGAAAACGGAGCCAACCGGATTGACGGCGTGCGCTATCAGCTTTCCGATCCGAAGGGGCATGAGGTTGAAGCGCTCCGGCTTGCGGTTGTTGATGCCCGCAGGCGCGCCGTGGCCATTGCCGAGGGGCTGGGGCTCGACCGGGTGCGGGTGGTATCCGTGACGGAAGAAGGCGTGAGCGCACCGCAGCCCATGATGCGCGTGGAAAGTGCCATGATACAGAAGGATGAAGCTGGTGGAAACCCGGAAGCCTGGGCCGAGGGAACGATTACCGTGCGGGCATCTGTCCAGGCTCATTTCAACGCGTTCAGCGAGTAATGGCGGCGTTGGTGGTTTCGATATCGGGCATCCGCGGAATTGTCGGAGATGGGTTCGACCCGGAGGTATTGGTGCGTTTCGTGGCGGCCTATGCGGCCTGGTGCAAAGACAAGGCGGGCGCGCCGCGGCCGGTTGTGGTTGTTGGCCGTGATGCCCGCGTATCGGGTCCTGTCTACGCTGAAATTACCATGAGCACGTTGCAGGCGGCGGGTCTGGATGTCGTCGACGCCGGGCTTGCATCGACGCCGACCGTGGAAATGGCGGTCATCCGGGAGCAGGCGGCGGGCGGTATCATACTGAGCGCGAGTCACAATCCGGCCGAGTGGAATGCGCTCAAGCTGCTTGGGCCAACGGGCGAGTTTTTGACGCCCGCCGAGGCCGAAGACGTGATTGGGAGGGCCGGGGACATTCGAGCCGGGGACGCCCGGGGTGGAGCCGGGGCGGCTCGTGGCGCCGCCTGGGCGCACTGGGACGGGCTCGGTGCCCGCACGGAGGAGGACTACCTGGACATGCATATCAGTGCTGTCGCGGCCCTCCCCGAAATCAATCCTGCCGCGATCAGAGCGCGCAACTTCCGCGTCGTTGTGGACGGCGTGAACTCCGTTGGGGGCGTTGCCATTCCCGCGCTGCTCGGGCGGCTCGGCGTTACGCCGGAAAACATCATCGAGGTCAACTGCGAGCCGACGGGCGTATTTGCGCATCCGGCCGAGCCGCTTCCAGAGAACCTGGTCGAGACGTGCGCTGTCGTGACGCGCGAAAACGCCGATCTGGGGTTTGTCGTCGATCCGGACGCCGACCGCCTGGCGCTCATCGAAGACGGCGGGCGCTACATGAGCGAAGAGCTCACGCAGGTCCTGGCCGCCGATTTCTGGTGGCGGCATCACACGGGGCCGTTTGTGACGAACCTGTCATCGTCCCGGGCCATTGACGACGTGGCCGCGCGGCACGGGCAGGAGGTATTTCGCTCGGCGGTCGGCGAAATCAATGTGGTTGAGGAAATGAAACGCCGCGGTGCAGTCCTTGGCGGAGAGGGCAATGGCGGGGTCATTCTTCCGGCGCTCCATTATGGGCGGGATGCGCTCGTGGGCGTCGCCTTCACGCTTCAGCACCTCGCTACCGAGGGCGTCTCACTTTCGGAGCTTCGATCCCGCATGCCTGCCTACCACATCGTGAAAATGAAGACCGGGATTGGCGAAAACGATCCGGATGCGCTCCTCGGGCAGATGGCCCGTCGATACAGCGGGGCCCGCGTATCTACCGTGGATGGCGTCAAGGTGGACCTGGACGAGGGCTGGGTGCACATGCGCAAGTCCAACACCGAGCCCATAATCCGGGTCTACGCCGAAGCCGTCTCCAAGGACATCGCCACAGGCCTTGGCGAGCGATTCATGGCGGAGCTTCTGGAGGCGTAGCAACGCCTGTCGCGCCTGGCGGCGCGTTCTGAAGGTCACGTTTTCGGTCGCGTTGGGTCTTCTGGTCTCACGGGAGGTGCAACGCATTGGGAGAGGCCATGGCGGCGACGATCGAGCAGGCGGACGGATTCTGGAAAAAGGTGCTCGAGGCGTTCCCCGTGACAAGGAACTCTCGAAGCTGTTCCCGGAAAATAAGACGGGATCGAGATTCGTAGACAAGCTGATGGAGGTTCGGCCGCGCGGTGGTGACAGTGCGCTCGTCATGGTACACATAGAAGTGCAGAGCAGCCGTGACGATGGATTTTCACAGCGGATGTTCACGTACTACTACCGTCTGCGGGACCGTTACGAGCAGGAAATTGTAAGTCTGGCGCTACTGGCAGACGCCGATACTGCCTGGCGGCCCCAGGTATTTACCACGGAACGTTGGGGATGTAAGCTCAAGTTCGTTTTTCCAATCGTCAAGCTACTGGATTTCCATGGCCGGGAAAACGAGTTGGCGGCGAGTCATAACCCGTTTGCTCTCATTGTGTCGGCGATTCTGAAAGTACAGGAAACGGCCTTGGGCGAGGAGGGGGCGACAAGGGAGCGCCGCCGCTGGAAACTTCATACCATGAGAAGTTTATGTGAACGAGCGTACTCCCGTGAGCACATGCACAACCTGTTCAAGTTTCTGGATTGGGCGGTACGGCTACCCAGACACATCGAAGAGCAACTGTATATTGAATTGTCCAAGACGGAAGAGGGAAAAAGATGACCTACATTTCGAGTTTCGAGCGGTACGGCATCAAGAAGGGAATGGAGCAAGGGCGCCTGAGTAATGCCAGAGAAAATGTGCTCGATGTGCTTCACATTCGTTTTGGTGACGTTCCCCAGCCCATGAAGGATAGGATTGAGGAGATGTCGGCTGTTGACGTGTGCAAGGAATTGCATGCCGCGGCTGTCCGGTTTGAATCCATGGAAGAGTTCACGACGCAGATGAATCACATCATCGGCGACTCCGACGTCGTGTGAACACGCCCTGATAGCGTTGACAGGAACTGGTCTACAGATCCTCAAACCGGGCATCTTCGACCTGGTCGTCCGCAGCGCGGGAAGGGGGGCGCGAAGCGGATGGGCGAGAGGGGGACGCCGCCTGATTGACATGTACGCGGATGGTATCGTCCTGGTCGCGGCCCGAACGGGCGCGATGAACGCCAGGCCCAGGACCCGGCAAGGGCTCGTTAGACTGGCCCAGCGCAGCGCGTACGAGGTTCCGACCTGCTCGATAGACGTACCAGGCAATAATGGCAAGCAGGAGCCACTTCAAGAGCATCGGCGGGACTGTCAGCGGGAAGGATTGAAGTAACGCGTACCGGGCGGTGTATCGCCGGCGATCTGTCGTATGATTTCGTCCAGGTGGGCAGATTGTTTCACGAAATCCATGTGCGTCGCGTTCACAATCAGGAGCGGTCCGGCCGTGTAGTGGAAAAAATACTCGTTGTACGCGCGGTTGAGCGCATCGATGTAGTCCCAGTCCATGTTGGCTTCGTACGGGCGGCCACGCTCGGCAATATTCTGTATGAGCCGATCGGTCGACGCCTGCAGATAGACGATCAAATCGGGCCGCGGTACGGTCGGCTGCATGATAGAGAACATGGTCTCGTACAGTGAAAGTTCGTCTCCATCCAGGTTGATGCGGGCGAAAATCCGGTCCTTGTCGAAGGCGTAGTCCGAGACCGACACGTTGTGGAACAGGTCCGGGCGGGCCAGGGTCTGCTGTTGGCGGAACCGGCTGGCCAGGAAACTGAGCTGCGTCTGGAGCGCCCACCGGGGCCTGTCGTCATAGAAGCGTTCGAGAAACGGGTTGTCATCAAACTCCTCGAGGACCAGGCGGCCGCTGAAGTGCTCGGCCAGCCGCCGGGCCAGCGACGTTTTACCCGCGCCAATCACGCCCTCGATGATCACGTACCGCAGGTGATGGGGCAGCTCGGCCGGAATGTCCATCGCGGTCGTGTCCGCGGCCGCCTCGTCTGAGGAGGCGCGGTGCGCATCGGTATGTCCTGTTGTTTCGTTTTCAAAGAGGCTCATGCCCGCAAGATACTCCGTACGGGATTTCGTGGGGGAGGGAAGCTTTACGCCGGGCGCGATTTCTGCCAGGGGCTCCCGGAAAAACGGGCGGTCGGCCAGGCCGGGATGGGGAATGGTCAATTCATCCGTATTCACGCGCAGGTCACCATAGAGCAGGATATCCATGTCAAGCGTCCGGGCCTGCCATCGCTTGCCCGCCTCCCGCTTCCTTCCCTGAGCGTGCTCTATTTCGAGACAACGCGTAAGCAACTCTGGTGCTGTGAGCGATGTGTCTATCGCCGCGACTGCATTGATGTAGTCCGGCTGGGCACCGCTTCCGGGCAGCGTCATGGCTGCGCTTTCATACAGCGACGATACGGCAACGAGCGTGACGTTTTCGGTCGCGGCCAGTGCATGGACGGCGCTTTCAATAATCTGCACCCTGTCACCGAGGTTGGATCCGAGGGCAATATAGGCGCGTGTGTGTGTCATGTCTCCAAACTACGAAGTGACTCCGGGGTGGTGCGTCGTTGCACCGTATATTTCGCATACGCTCCACCTTCCCACACGCCCCAACGCCGCCCGTGACCGAACGCCCGACCCAACCCGAACCGGAAAATGAACCCGAACACAAGCTGCTGCTGCGCCAGCTGTGCCGGGAGGATTATCCGGATGTGCAACATATCATGGATGAGGTGTATCCGAACCTGGATGGTTCCTGGCCAAAGAAGAAGTTTCTTGCGCAGGTGAACGTGTTTCCAGAGGGACAGATCTGCATTGAGGATCACGGCCGGGTGGTGGCCGCCGCCATGTCGGTCATCGTGGACTATGACAAGTTCGGAGATCAGCATACCTACGATGAGATAACGGGAGATGCGTACCTCACGACGCACGATCCACAAGGAGACGTTCTCTACGGGGTGGATGTTTTCGTGCTGCCTGAATACCGGGGCATGCGCCTTGGAAGGCGGCTCTACGAAGCGCGCAAGGAGCTCTGCCAGAGCCTGAACCTGAGGGCCATCGTCGCAGGTGGACGTATCCCCAATTACCAGACGTACGCGAAGGACATGTCCCCGCAGGCTTACATTGAGCAGGTGCGGCGCAAATTGATTTACGACCCCATTCTGACGTTCCAACTCTCGAACGACTTCGAGGTCAAGCGTGTGCTCAAGGGATACATGCCGGAGGACCGGGAATCGCGAGGTTATGCAACGCTGCTGGAGTGGACGAACCTGTACTACGATCCTGAAAAGACGCCGCTCATCGGGGCGCGGAAAACGTCGGCGCGGATCGGGTGTGTGCAGTGGCAGATGCGGCCGGTGGGATCGGTAGATGAACTCATTCAGCAGGTGGAGTTTTTTGTGGATGCGCTGTCGGATTATCAGTGCGATCTGGCGCTCTTTCCTGAGTTTTTCAATGCTCCGCTCATGGGAATATCGCACCATTACAATTCGGTCGATTCCATCAAGGCATTGGCGGCCTACACAGAGGAAATCGTGGAGGCGGTGGCGAAGCTCGCCGTGTCCTACAACATCAATGTTATTGCGGGGTCCATGCCGGTCATGGAGGATGGCGATCTGTACAATGTGGCGTATCTCTGTCGGCGCGATGGTACCATCGAGACGCAGTACAAAATCCATCCGACACCGCATGAAAAACGGGCCTGGATCATGCAGGGGGGCGATACACTGAAGGTTTTCGACACGGATTTCGGAAAAATCGGTGTCCTGATCTGCTACGATGTGGAGTTTCCGGAGCTGGCCCGGCTGCAGTCGGAGAAGGGCATGCAGATGTTGTTCGTGCCGTTCTGGACCGATACGAAGAATGGGTACCTACGGGTTCGGCTGTGCGCGCAGGCCAGGGCGGTCGAGAACGAGTGCTATGTGGCCATTGCTGGAAGCGTGGGCAATTTGCCCAAGGTGGACGGGGCGGATATCCAGTACTCCCAGGCGGCGGTGTTCTCGCCGTCGGACTTTGCATTTCCGCACGATGCCATCATGGCCGAGTCGACGCCGAACACGGAAATGACACTCATCGTGGATCTGGACCTGGAGAAACTGAATGTGCTCCAGAACGAAGGATCGGTCCGCAACTATCTGGACAGGCGGCGGGACCTCTATAAAATCCAGTGGTCGGGGCCTTCTGATTGATCGGGCCCACTGGCGGGCCGGGTTCACTGGCGGGCCGGGTTCACTGGCGGGCCGGGTTCACTGGCGGGCCGGGTTCACTGGCGGGCCGGG
>Ga0210009_1001687_pt1 | contig 17871 bp, 17 predicted proteins | sample CryGeyCG2114_065_FD_185457 | JGI IMG/M metagenome (GOLD analysis project Ga0210009, IMG submission 185457) | Groundwater microbial communities from aquifer - Crystal Geyser CG12_big_fil_rev_8/21/14_0.65 (SPAdes) (version 2) | ecosystem: Environmental > Aquatic > Deep subsurface > Groundwater ... | reverse complement strand
TTATCTCCTAACAAAATTCCCACTTTTACCGCCGCTCTTCTTTAAAAGCATTATGGATTTTATAACCGCATCTCTATCAAATGCCTTGCACATATCATATACCGTAACCGCGGCTATGGCGCAGGCTGTAAACGCCTCCATCTCTACCCCTGTCTTTGCCCGGCTCCTTACCGTGGTTCTAATTTCCACTTCTTTATTTTTCAAAGAAACTTTTACATCTACATACTCGATTGGGATAGGGTGGCAGAACGGAATGAGTTCTGCTGTTTTCTTTGCAGCAATAATCCCGGCCAGCTTGGCTGCTTCCAAAACATCTCCCTTAGGTATTTCTTTCTTTTTTATCAGTTTGATAACGCCGGCCTTAAGATAAACCCTCGCTTCCACGATAGCTTCTCTCAAAGTTACTTCTTTTTTCCCTATATCTATCATTGCCATCTTATCCTTTATCCGCCTATCTGGCACATGCTGAAATGTTCAGAGAAGGCTCCTACAGGCTCTGCTCCCAGATTATGAGACCGCGGCTTTGAATCCACTGCTTCTCTTATAAGAACTGCCAGATCATTATCTGAAGCACCATTTCTGATGGCAGCCTTAAGGCCCATACTTTTTGATGAATGCAGGCAACTCCTCAGGCAGCCATCTGATGTAAGCCTGAGCTTATTACAGGAAGAACAAAAATTTTCGCTTACAGGAGATATAAATCCTATCGTTCCATGAAAGCCTTTGATCCTGAAGCTCTTCGCAACGCTTACCCCACGGTTATTTTCTATCGGCATGAGTTCTCCGAGAGAATCCAGTATGGCCATGGCTTCCAACGAACTGAAGAAAAGTTCTTTATAGGAATACCCCCCGAGATGCGTGGGCATATATTCTATAAATCTAACATGCACCGGCCTTGACCTGGTGAGACCGGCAAAAGAGATTATTTCTGAATCGTTAAAACCTCTCAAAAGCACAACATTTATTTTTACCGGATATAGCCCTGCTGAAAGCGCGGCTTCCACGCCTTCAAGCACCATGTCCAGACTTCCGCCGCGGGTTATTTCCAGGAACTTTTCAGGCAAGAGGCTGTCTAAACTGATATTTACTCTGTCTAAGCCCGCTTCTTTGAGAGAAAAAGCGTGCTCTTTCAGATACACGCCATTGGTCGTAAGCGCGATTTCATCTAAACCCCTGATGCGCTTCAGATTTTTGATAAATAAGCTCAGATCTTTTCTTACCAGCGGCTCTCCACCTGTAATCCGCACCTTACTTATACCTAACATTACCGCAGTATTCACTATCCTGTAAATCTCTTCAAAGGACAATATTTGGTCATGCGGCCTGTGCAGGATGCCCTCAGGCGGCATGCAATATATGCATCGCATGTTGCATCTGTCTGTAATAGAGACGCGCAGGTAATTTATTTCTCTTCCAAAACTATCTATAAGTTTATCCATAAACTTTTTTCTAAATTATATCAGACTGCGATAGCTAAATCTATTTTATTAAGCATCTCTTCTGCCCTTATTAGATCTTCCGTGGTATTTATATTCATGAAAGATAAGAAGTCTTTGTCAAAATCAGCGATTTCTTTTTCCGATATAAAGCGTGTTTTAAGCTTTGGGAAGATATCTCTTATCCGAAGATTATCCTGCTCAAGCATTTCATCCATCACAGAGACGCAATTTTTTGAATATACGCCGCAGAGAGGATGAGATCTATTGCCTGCCAGAGGTATCATGATATCCCAGCCATCTGCATTCTGCATCATAAATCTTATCAATGACTCATTTATAAAAGGCGTATCGCAAGCTGTTATAAAATTATATCTGGATAAGGAGGCCTTCAACCCGGAGCATATGCCCATAAGAGGGCCTTTGCCTGGGGAGGCATCTTTGACTAATTTTACATTGAGGTTTTTATATTTCCTGGGGGAATTTGTTACAACTATTATATCATCCGCCAAAAGCCTGAATTTTTCTATAAGGATTCCTATGAGGGCCTTGCCTTTTATCTCCAGGAAAGCCTTGTCCCGGCCATGCATTCTTGTATTTTTTCCGCCAGCAAGAATTATTGCATTCACCCCGCTCTTTCTTATATCAGTTTTCATCGTTGAAGAAAGGGTGGGGTTCATTTCTTGGCCCATTGGGAAATCCAGATACTTATCTCATAGAGAATAAGCATAGGAATTGCTAAAAGAAACATATTAAAAGGGTCTGTTGTTGGAGTAATTATTGCCGCTAATATTAATATTATGACAACGGCGTATTTTCTATTTTTTCTTAAAATCCCCGCGTTCAAAATCTTCAGCTTAGTCAATATCCACGTTAAAACCGGCATCTCGAAAACAAGCCCGCACCCCAGAGTCAAGACAAGCACAAATGAGATATATTTACTTATAGATATGACAGGCACGAGCTCGTCGCCAGCAAGCCCTATCAGAAATTTCAGGGAAACAGGCAATAGGCAGAAAAAACAAAAACCTGCCCCTATAAAAAACGAAAGCCATGTAAAGAAGATAAAACCTATTGCATGCTTCCTATGCCTATCTTCAAGCGCGGGCGAAATAAACTTCCAGGTGTGATATAAAATAAACGGCAGAGAGATCACAAGACCTGTTAAAATCGCCACCTTTAGATATACAAGCGCTACTTCCTGCGGAGTGAAGAAACTAAGCTTGCCTATGGCGCCTTTGGCAGGAAACTGCAAAAATGAAATAATCTTTTTTACAAAGAACGCGCTGAATAAAGCGGCTGCAAAAAAAGGGAGAAGACACTGGATCATCCTCCTCCTCAATTCATCCAGATGTTCAATTAAGCTCAAGCTGTTATCCTGCATTATTTCTTAGCCTGCGGCTTGTCTTCTTTCTTATCTTCATCTCCTGTTTTATCGGAATTCATGTTGCTCATACTTTTCTTGAACTCGGATATGGTCTTCCCCAGGGACTTGCCTATTTCAGGAAGCTTAGCTGCGCCAAATATAAGCAGGCATATAACCAAAATAACTATCAGTTCCGGCATCCCTAATCCAAACATATCCACCTCCTCTTCGGTAAGATAACACTAAACGTGCTTCCTTTGCCTTCCTCGCTTTCTACCCAAATCTTCCCGTTATGCCTTTCCACTACCTGCTTGGCAATTGCCAGGCCCAGCCCTGTCCCTTCTCTCTCTGTCTTCTTGGCGTTTGTAGCGCGGTAGAACTCATTGAAAAGCTTTGGGATTTCATCTCTTGGTATGCCCATACCTGTATCGCTTATTTGAATCAACAAAGTTTCCCGCCTATCTTTTATATCTATCTTTATTTTACCATTTTCTGAAGTATATTTCACTGCATTTGCAAGAATATTCGCTATTGTCTCTTCTATATAAATTTGGGCCCCATAAATAAGGCCTATGCCAGGATCCATTTGTAAAGCTATTGCTATACCTTTAGCCTTTGCCTTTGCCTCCACAAATTGAATGGCATTATCCACGGTATTCTTGAAAGAAAAATATCCCATTTCTATATTTTTACTAAGTTTTATTTGCGTTATCTCCAGAAGGGCTTTTACAAAAAACAAAAGCTTATCTGTCCTATCTTTAGCCCTTACCAGCAAATCCTTCTGCCCAGAGTTAAGAGCCCCTGTTATACCGCTTGCTACTGGCTCAACGCAGCTTTGCACTGCCGCCAGGTGTTCTTTTATGTCGTGGCTTACCCGCAAAACATATTCGCTTTTTATCCTGTCTTTTTCTTCAAGAAGCAGGTTAGCTTCTTTCAGGCTCTTCTCTCTTTGCCTTAATCTAACTGAAATAGAACTTGCCATATATGCCGCAAGATATAGTGTGCTTATAAACACGAAAGACATCCCAAGAATATAGATCTTATTCGTATGGAGATCATTAAGAACAAATCCTTTAAGGCAATAATGCTTTAAAAATCCGGTATATTCCAGCCATACCATAAGCATAAATAGAAAAACCGCAAATGTGGCCTGCAAAAAACTCGCTCTCCTTGAAAGAAGAATACTTGCGATAATCATATGGAAGATGAAATAGAAGATAAAAGGGTTTTCAATGCCGCCTGAAAAATGGATGAGTATAGTTAAGCTCAGAAGATCCAGAGAGATCTGGACATTGGCAATTCTATTAGCTATTAGAATAAGCCGGGCTGGCCTCTTTTTTCCAAGTCTCTTTAAGTGCAGGGTAAATATCAGATTATATATTGTAAGGAATGCGGCAACGCCGTATAAAGAAAGGTTATTGAGAGGGGCATTGAGAACCTGCTTTGCGAATAAAACAGTCAAAACTACACCCGTGATTGCAATCCATCTTAATTTTATTAACCAACATATCCTTTCGATCAGTCTATCTATCATGAATTCCTTAGCCATCTCCTGAATTATACATTACCTTGATAATGAATTCAATTTCTTTTCTGCTCGTAGATATATTCGCTAATTGCGCGGATTTCGGCTTCGCTAAGTTTATAGAGGTTATTGATTTTTTCTATCTGATTTTTTCCCTGAACATTGATTTCCTTATAATCAGGATTACCATTTTTTTGCTCGTTTTTTATATAAGAAATAAACCCTGCTGTAAGGTATCTGCCTGCTAAATTATAAGTATTCATGGAGCTCTTGTAACTTGCCGCTATTATGGCCTCAAGCGACTCATAAGGCAATGGCCCATATCTTAATTCGCTAAGGAAAGCTAGCGTTTCTTCTTTTACCTCATCATTTAATTTAAGGTATCTATCGGCAAAGATATGCCCTGCTTCATGATAAAGGCTATTTTCTTTTAGCGCGATAACCGCTTTATCAATGAATCTCTTCTTGGCTTCCTCTAAGTTTGGGCTATCTTTAATGCAGTCGGTGTATAAATTCAGCCATGTTTTATCATACAGTTTTTTTCGCAAACGGTTGGATTTTGATGGGTCGTAACGCCTTTTTTTCTTGTCCTTCTGCGCAAAAAAATCCCAGATAGAGGCAACGTGGCTCCTGTAAGCATCTAGGTTATAATAAATGAATCCGGATCTAGCCCCTGCGTCCAACGCATCTTTGCCCCCGCTGGAAAAGTAAGTGAAGTCTTGAATCGCCAACTCACCCAGAACCCTGAGTGTATATTGAATTTCTCGATTCCACACATTCTTCGTCTCAACTTTTTCTTCTATCAAATTTCCCAGCCAGCAATTTACAATTTCAGAATCTCCTACAGTGAACAGAACGATTGACTTTCCATAATCTCTCAAATAATCATCAAAAATAGTACTTAATTCATCGGGACTACCCACATGAGATAATAATTTATGATCTATCTTAGTGTAATTAAATGCTATTTCTTTGATATCTTCTAAAACCTCTGCTCTGGGATTTATTATCCCTTCTTTTGTAATTTGCGAGTAATAGGCCTGAAAATAATTGTTTAAATTATTAATGAGTAACTCCGAAGATAGATCGGTATCTTCAGCTAATGCGGTTCCAGAGGTAAGAATAAGAAGATATACAAAAAATAACCTGAGATTATTCAAAGTTTTTTATAAAATTATTGCCCCGCTCCGATGTAACGAAGCGGGGCAATAATAATATCAAACAATAAAATAGCTCTTTTACTATTAAAAGAAGACCTTGAACATCCCGGCAATTCTATCAGTAGGAGTGGCTCCTTCGAAATTATCCCGCTCATAATCCACAACCAACTGGCAAACGCTCAAAAGTTCCCATCTAGCACCTAAAGTATAGGCGTTCCTGATATCACTATCGACGGCAGTATCAGGGTCGTAGGTTTCCGTGCGAAAAAAACCTACTAATTTCGGAGTTATCCCATAATCAAACTCTAAATACCCGCCTTTGGTTTTCGTAGAAGCCGCACCAGTATACGAATGATACGCCTTAGAGTAAATCCATTCTCCCCAAAGAAGCCAACGGTTCCCAGCTAAAGAAATATCCTCAGCAGGAAACGGCGTCTCTTGCGGATATTTAAAATGCGCGCCGTAACGTCTAATATCACGTGGATGCGCGGTGTCGTTCGTCAACGTGGTAATTTTCCTTGTACGCGGAGACTGCCAATAAGAGCCACCAACAGCAGCATTTAACAAATGGGCTTCCAACCTGGTCACCACGTCTTTAGTCTCATCTTTGTCCCACTCTTGGGCGTGACCAGTCTGACCACTACCGTTAAATACGCCTACCGAACCAATCACTTTAACCGGGTCTTTTGCTGATAGTTTCAACGTTTTGGCTAAATCCAGGGCATAATTTCCTTGAATACCAATCTGTCTCTCGCGTATACGCTGGCCATCTAACCTCTGCGTCCTGACTAAAGTATTGTCTACGGATGTCCTCCCGCCGTAAACATAGGCTTCGTTATCATCATTATCCCAACCAAAAGGAACATGAAACTGTCCCAATTTTACCCCTGTATCACCTTTTGCGGCAAGTTCTCCAGGAAAATGAAAATCAATCCAGCCATCTTCTAAGCTTGTCGCGCCGCCTTCATAAATTAAAGGAATTTCTGTAAAAAATGAAATTTTGTCCGTTAAATTCGCGTCAAGAAATAGTTCAGGAAGCTCATACGCCCTAAAACCAATATTAGAACTCGTATCAACCCCGCTTTTAGTTGGCTCTTTAAATTGCATAGCTATTTCTCCGGAAATATTCAACTTACCTTCTTCACTAAGCGCCTCTTCTTTACGCAACCTATAAATGCCGGGAAGCTTTGAAAAAGGCTGGACCGGCTGAGCCTCCATCTCAGAAACCTTAGCTAATAAAGCGTCCTTATCAAATACCTGTTGCGTTACCTGTTGTTTTAAAGCCTGAACCTGTGCCTGTAAAGCTTCCATCTGTTTCTGAGACTGTTCCTGCATCGTCTTAATCTGCGCCTGCAAATTATCAATCTGAGCTTGTGTATCCTGCTGAGAATCAGCAAACGCGCAAGGGGCCGTATATACCGCGAAAAGAAACGCTAATATAAATATAAGTGGTAACCGCATTATTTATCCCTCCTCCCACAAAACTTGTTTATAGACTTACCTGTTTAAAGATAAAAACTAAACCTGCACGCTACATTCTAACTACGCTGCGTCACCCCCCCTCTCTCGTAGTTTCGAGAAAAATATAATTGCGGCTTGCCGTCGTTTTCGATAACAATTATTGCCTTGGCCTCATTAGTGTTTTTAATCAATTGCATCCCCTTATCCAAACCAAGGGCAAAAAAAGCAGTAGATAAAATATCCGCCTCTAGCGCAGATGGAGAAATAACGCTGACGCTGGCTATCCGGTTATCTACAGGAAAACCGCTTAAAGGGTTAATAATATGCCCATACCTCTTGCCCTGAATGTTAAAATTCCTTTCGTAATTAGCCGATGTGGAAATGGACCTGTTTTTCAGGGGAATACTAAAAATTATCTCCTCGCAAGACATAGGATTTCTTATACCTATATACTCTGCATCCAATTCTGAATTATCAAAATAATAAAGATGCCCTCCAAAATCCAATCTTGCCCGCTTTATACCTTCCTCTTTGAGTATCTTTACAGCTCTATCCAAGGCATAGCCTTTACCTGCTGCGCCCAAGTCAATCTTTAAATAAGGATTTTTAAAAAATACGGCCTTTTCTTCTTCATCCAAAATAACTTTCTGATAACCAATATTAAACAACAAATCGGATATCTGACTTTGGGAAGGCGCAGAATTTATCTTTTCTGCTAGCGACCATAAATCCATTAAAGGCGCTACCGTAATATCAAAGGCGCCAGTTGACACTTTGGAGGCTTTGAGGCATTCCTGGATTAGATGGAATAATTCTCCATCAATAGCTTGCGGTTTAATATGGGCAGATTGATTAATTTCAAAAATTTTGCTATATGGGTTAAATCTGCTCAAAGATTTTTCAATGCGCCTTACTTCTCCAAAAGCCAATTCTATGGCCTGGCCTGCCTTTCTTTCATCGAAATGAAAAACCTCAATGCTTAGAAAGGTCCCCATTAGATAGCGCATCCGTTTAAGAGATCCTTCGTCGCTTCGCTCCTCAGGATGACGGGTCAGGGAAAAATACTTTGACCCGTCATTTTTTATACAGCTCATTAAAGACATAGACTACTTTCCTTATGCCGTTAGACATCCCTCTAGAAGAAATAGTTGCGCCGGAAATTCCCTTTATATCCTTATTTAATTTAATCTGGCTATCTATCGTCTTACCAAAAAATTGGCTTAAGAATCTAGCCTCTTTTACAGGCCGGCCGCGCTTTTCTTTCAATTCCAAAATTAAAGCATCTTTAATTTTTCCATCGGGCTCTAAAGCTAACATATAATGTATCGGGCCCCATTTGCCTTTGACTGTATTTTCTGCTACATAACAGATTATTTGCCCATTGTTCTGGCCAATATAAAAATGAAACTCTTTGTCAAATTCAGGATCAAACTGTATCTCTGCTTGCTTGGCAATGGATTTTTTCTGATCTTCATTAAGTGTCCTGGTTTCTTCTTTTATATCTTGGGTATCAGGCAAAAGAATTTTTAGCGCTTCTTCTGCGCTGTAAAACACCTCAGCAAATACATCTGCAAATCCTGTATAGCTAGCTGCATTTTTTGCAAACAACCTATCGCAAAAATATTGCGTCAGCCTTACTGGATAAAACGCAAGAAAAAATACCAAACCCAACCCAATGATTAAACTTTTTTTGAAAATTTTAGCCATTTTGTCCTTCATTAACTGCTTTCTTTAACCAGAGATCGTAATTTATGGTATGGAATTTCAAAAGGCTAAATTCCAACCACTGAAAATCGCTAAAAGGTTATTGCCGAAAGCGATTTTCTTGTAAACTTTCTTTTATTAATTGTACTCTTTTTGAAAATATCCACAAGTGCCAAAAGTCCTTTTTGATAAAAATAAAAAGGCCTATATTTCTATAGGCCTTTAGTCCTGTCTATTATATTAACTCAAGCTCAGAGTTTTTTCTCTATGGCGTAAACTGCGGCTTTAGTGCGATTATTAACATGAAGGGTGCAAAAAATAGAGCTTAAGTAGTTTTTGACTGTCTTTTCGCTAATGCCAAGTTTTCCGGCTATCTCTTTATTGGTGCCGCCTAAAACAATCAGGCGGAGGATCTCTTTTTCTTTTTCTGTCAGATCGTTATAAAATTTATCGCCGTTTTTCATCTTTCTTTTATCCGCCATAGCAAATTCCTTTAAGACCTTTGTGGCTATAATTGGTTGAATCACCGCCTCGCCTTTATAGACCTTGCGGATCGCCCCTATCAATTCTTCTATGGAAACATTTTTTAATAAATACCCCATTGCCCCGGCTTTGATTGCTTCAAAAATATGAGGCTCATCTTCACAAATAGTTAAGATGATAACACTGGTATTAGAAAATATTTTTTTAATTTTATACATTACTGCTACGCCATCCATAAGAGGCATTCCGATATCCATCAGTATTATATCAGGCCCTGTCTTCTTTAACATGTCCAGCATCTCTTGGCCATTACTCGCCTCGCCTACTATCCGGATATCTTCTTCTAATTCTAATAATTTCTTTATTCCCTGGCGAAAGAGTGTCTGGTCATCACATAAAACTATCCTAATAACATCTTCCATATTTTTAACCTAGCGGTTTTAATAATTTTTCTACCTTCGCGATCAATTGATCCGGCCTAAGAGGCTTTTCCGCATAATCGTCAACAGGAAGCCACGCTTCATCGCCTGCTTCATTTTTAAAATCCAGGCCGGTTTTTTCTTTTATTGCTGTCAACATAAGTATAGGAATGTTTTTATAATCAGGGCTATTCTTCAGGTCCCTGGCGACATCAAAACCCTTATCGCCGGTCTCCATCATAACATCCAGAATTATAAGGTCTGGCTTATCAAGCTTTACCTTTTTCAACCCTTCTTCGCCGCTTCCGGCGTTCTCTACTTTATAATTTTTGCTTTCCAGAACAACCCTGATTGCTTCAGAAATATCAGGATCATCGTCAATAATCAGTATCTTTGCCATTAGTCCCTCCCAAAATTTACGCGCTAATTAACAGCTAAAAAAACGCCTAAAACTTAACAAGAATACCCATGTGATGGTTGTAGTGATTATCCCTATAACTAAGCTTATCTTCAGCCACTCTAAAAAAGAAACACTCCTTTTGTTTCTTTTTTCCATCATACCTATGGCCACGATGTTTGCCGTAGAGCCAACCATGGTAATATTCCCGCCCAGGCACCCTCCAAAAAGAAGCGCCCACCAAAGCGAAGCAACATCTATCCCTGTCATCCGAAGCCCGTCTATGACCGGGAGAAAGGTTGCCACCAAAACTACATTGTCAAGGATACTTGAACCGATAGCTGCCGCCCATAAAACAAATGTAATTATAAAAAACTGGCTGTCGCCTGCCAGCTTAGCTATGCCATTGGAAAATATGTCTGTAACCCCGGTATATTTAAGCGTTCCTACCTTAGCAAATAAAAGCATAAAAAATATCAGCGTCCACCAATCCACATCTTTCTCAATGTATTCTCTGGCCTTCTCCTGGTGCCAAAGCATAATGATAGCTGCTGAGATAAGCGGCATGGACAATAAAAGGGCGTTGGTTGGAAGACTAAAAAACTGTTCCAGCCGATGGTGCAAGCCGATACATAAAAGTGTGATAGAAAATAAAAAGAATTCATTTTTTATTTCTTTAGTCATCGGCACACAGATAAGCCTGGCGAAGGCCTCCCGGTTATTTCCCATTTCTTTTATTTTCGTATCCAATTTTCTTATCTCTTCTCTATACCACCATAAGAGTACTGCAATGGCAGCGCCTAAAACCAAGAGCATGAGGGGAAAGGCCTTAAGCAGGAAATCCTCAAAGGTAAGGCCAGCTTTGGTAGCAATCAAAATTCCGATGGGATTTCCTAATACTGTTCCAGTTGAGCCGATATTGGTAGACATCACAGTAATAATCAAAAAGGGTAGCGGGTTGGCATCAAAATAATCCGCCAGAACAAAAATCAGGGAAATCATAAAGATTATTGAAGTAACTTCATCTACCAAGCAAGCCATAAGCGCTGAAGTAACACAGAGCACTATAACCATTTTTTTTCCAGTCATTCCTTTAAAAGTAACTAGCCTGCAAAGTATCCAATTAAAGAAGTTTACCTCGCGCAGAAGGCCCACTATCACCATCATCCCCACCAGAAACAGTATGACTTCCAGAGAAGAAAAAAGGATAAGATGCTTAATATCAATAGTCTTGGTTAGAATAAGGCCAGCAATGCCCAAAAAGGAAATGGCCACGCGCGATTTCCAGAAAATAAGCGTGGCCAGCACTGAAGCGGAAAAAATGGTGAGCGATACGGACTGAACAAAATTAAAACTCACCCGGCCACTCACCAAAAAAATAGCCGCGCAACTTAAAATAAGGAAAAAATATTTTGAGGCTGTAGCTAATTTAGGCAATCTTTAGATTCCTGTATTTTTTTAACCCAGATTTTGGGTTAAACCTTATAGACCTTAACACAGCATTGTTTATTCATTGCCTGGCCTGAAAGGGGTTCAGAGCGCGCAGGCCTTAATACTGAATCTGAAAAACCTCGTCCTTTTGCTATATTGCCTAATGCCCAATGGCCAAAACCATGCTGTAAACCTACAACTTCAGGATGGATGCTTTCAGTCAATTTAATTTTTGCCATTACCTTACCATACTTAGACTCTACATAAACTGAATCATTATCACTAAGGCCCAGCCTTCCTGCTGTTTCAATGTTAATCATCAATGGGCTATCAGATTTCAATTCCATAAGATAAGTATTATTCTGGGTGCGGGTATGGGTATGCGATGCTTCTTTCCAGTTAATTAGATAAAGCGGATAATCTGCATCTGGCTGCCAATCGCGCGGCTCATAAACCGGCAGGGGATTTACAGGATTGCCCCATGCATCTTTTTTCTTAGCGAAGCCAGCATTGTAGAATTCAATTTTTCCAGAGGGTGTTGAAAACCCATGGACCGCAATCCCGTCTTCCTTTAAAAACCCAATCTGCTTATCCTTTGTGCCATCTTTTTTCTTAGAAAAAACTAAATTTCCTTCTATAATAGAATCAGCGAGTTTTTCCGCTGGTACAATTTCTTTATATTTCTCATACCTTGTGCCTTTTTTGCTTATCCAAACTGCGCCAGGAAGTTGCTTTAATTCTTCCAAGGTTATTTTTGGCTCGCCTTCCTTGAGTTCTTTGGAAATATACTCTTCATACCAATCTGTCTTATCTTCAATGCGCTGGCCTGACATCCTGCCAATCCAAAAAGGATCTTTGCCATCGCCTTCTTTTAGCCCAAGCCGCCGAGCCAGTTCAATAAGAAACTCATATTCGGCTGGCTGGCCAAAAATAGGTTTCACCACAGGCTGGCGCAATGCCAAAACCGGCCATGTGACCCAGTGAGAGCTTATATCATAACGTTCTAAATAAGTTGTCCCAGGGATAACTATGTCTGCCATAAGCGCAGTCTCAGACATAAATATATCATTAACCACTACAAACTCTAAATTTTGAAAACCCTTTTCTACAGTCTTTGTGCCTGAAACAGACATCATAGGATTTTGAAATATAACTATAGCCATTTTAGGTTTATAAGGCCCTTTCCCTTCGGCAAGGCGAGTGAATATTTCTGTATAAACACCTGAAGCGTGCGCAAAAGGATAAGATGATTTCCCGTCAAAACGCTCATTTTTTAAAGAAGCCTTTGCCGCATCATCAGCAGTAACATCAATATGTTTGCCTCCTTTTTTATCAGGGATTATAAGGGTTCCCTGCCTGTCATAACCACCTACTAAAGCCGCCAAGAGCGCAATTGCCCTGCCGCCCTGGACACCATTAGAATGATGCCCTGGCCCAGACCATGCATCAACCACCTGAGGCTTAGTGGTAGCAAATTCTATTGCAATTCGCTCTACTGTTTTTGCCGGCACAGAAGTAATCTTTTCCTGCCACTCTGGAGTTTTATCCTTTACATAATCAGCGTATTGCTCAAAGCCAACTGTCCAATCTTTAATAAACGCCTCATCGTAAAGTTTATCGCGAATTATTACATTGCCCATTGCCAGGGCCATTGCTCCATCAGTCCCAGGCCTTATAGGAATCCATTCGTGCGCCTTGTTAGCAGTATAAGAAAGATAAGGGTCAACCACTACCATCTTTGCGCCGTTTTCAATTCCACGGGTAATGATTCTGGGTAAATGTGACCATTTGGTTGCAGAAAGCGGATTCCAGCCAAAGAAAAGAATATATTTTGATTCTACTGCGCCTATCAAAGGCCTATCATGGCCCACCACCATCTTAAAAGATGCCTTGCGCGAAACATCGCAAAGATTAGAATGGAAGAAGAAATTAGGCGTGCCAAAAAGTTTATAAAAATCGTCTTGTAAATCCATAAATGAAGAGTCTTCGCTAAAAGCCATGAGTTTATGCGTTTCGTTATTATCGCGTAAGTTTTTGAGCCGCTTTACAATCTCATTATATGCCTCTTCCCATGAGATCTCTTTCCAGCCGGGGTCAACACCAATACCCTTCTTGGGATTGGTGCGCCTTAACGGCTTCTGTAAACGGTCCTTATCATAAAGAGTGGCTATGCCTGCATTGCCTTTAGGGCAAATACAGGTGCCTTCTTTTTCAACATTTGCGAAAAAGTCTGTGGAAATATTGGAAAAATTATTCGGATTGTAGGGGTTAGGCTCTATCTTGACAAGCCTGCCGCTAACTACGCGGCACATGATCCCTGATTGGCCTCCGCACATCTGGCAGGTTGAAAAAATGGTATCACTTTTTACCTGCGCTAATTCATCTTTCTTAACTGCTGCATGGGCTGATTTAGCGAATTTAGCCGCGCCTGAAACCACCCCTGCGGTCACGCCTACCAATTTTAAGAATTCTCTACGATTTATCTTTTTCATTTCTTCCCTCCCTCAAACAAAGGTATAATCTTTGATGCTATAATAAAAAGCATAATACCCAGGGCAAACAGGCCTGCTACAAGAGAATATTCAACCCATGTAGGCTTATAAGCGTAAATTATTCTATCACTAAGTAAAAATGGGTGATAGAAAGACGGCACTACGATATTTACTCTTTCTGCAAAAACCCCAAAAAAAGACAATAAGGATGCCAATCCTATGCCCCGGGATGTCCTGCCAAATTTAGAGATGACTATGAAAAACGGGGCAATTATCCCTAAAAATATATCAAACCAGAATATACCTGAGAATTTTCCTACAATAAGCTCTTTCAAAACTACCATATGCGCTGGAATCCCCGGAAAAGCAACGGTTATAAACTCGCAAAATAGGAAATAAAAAAGTATGGGCAAAAGTATCTTAAAATATTTACCTAAACTTATTATGATTTCGTCATTGAGATTAGCGCTTAAAAACTTTTTTGAAAAAAATAGGGCCAGGATAATTATGGCTAACCCAGATACTAACGCCGAAGCAATAAAGAGCGGCGCCAGGATACTTGTATGCCATCCAGGCTGTGATTTCATCAAACCAAATATCCAGGCAGTAACCGAATGCACCAGTACAAACGTAGGAATTGAAAGAAAGGCGAATATCTTAAGCAATTTTTCTTTACCTATAATACTTAAAAAAAGCATGGCAACGCAAAAAACTAAATATATATTGATAACAAAGACATCCCATGTTAAAGGTGAAGTTCTCTGCGGATAAATAAAAATATTTAGCATGCGATCTGGCCTGCCTAGGTCAAAAACTATCCCAATCATTGCTAAAACCAAGCATATTATTGCGACAACTTCAGCGACTCTGGATATGGGTTTAAATTTTTCTATTCCTGCCAGATGGGAAAGCGCGGCCACTGCAATTCCACCTGCGCTGACGCCAATAAAGAATACAAAGGTAACAATGTACAGGCCCCAAAAAACAGGTTTATTCATCCCTGTAACCCCTAAACCGTTCTGCAATTGATACACCCATGTGTACAAAGCAAAAGCCATTACTACTGTTAATAACGCTGATAACGCTAATAATCTTTTCATTTATCTCACCTCATTTCTATACCCTGTCTTTAGGCTTCTTTTAAATAAATTACATTAGGTTCAGTGCCTAATTCTTCCAATAAACGAAACGCCCTCCCACTGCGCGCTAATTTAGAAACCGTGCTATCGGGGTCATTTAAATCTCCAAAAAATCTTGCTCTCCCCATACAAGTTTGAACGCAAGCAGGCAAATTGACCAAATCTTTATCTTCTAAGCCTCTGCGTTGACGATCTGCCTGCTGGATAGCCTTTTCAATACGATGAATGCAAAATACGCATTTTTCTACAATACCTTTAACGCGCTTTTGAACATCAGGATTCAAAGCCTGTTCTCTTGTCTTGCTGTACCATGTAGGTTTTGACCAATTAAAATATCTTGCTCCATAAGGGCAAGCTACCGCGCAATAACGGCATCCTATACAAACATCATAATCTACAAGCACAACACCATCATCATTCTTGAAGCTTGCGCCTGTAGGACAAACATTTACGCAAGGCGGATGTTCGCAATGCATACATGGCCGGTTAGTAATTTTTTTTCTTACATAAGGATAGTTCCCTTCTTCTTTAAAAGAGACCTCGTTCCAGAAGATTTTACGATCATCTCTTTCTAAATTGAGCGGCACATTATTCTCTACCTTACAGGCTATACTGCATGAATGACAACCCACACAACGCCTTAGGTCAATTACCATCGCAAAACGATATTTTGCCAAACCTTTTTTCCCGTCATCTGCGCGAGCCTTTTTCGGCAAAGCGCTGATAGCTAAAGCCGCTGTTCCTAAACCAGCGAGCTTTAAGAATTTCTTACGGCTCAGCTGTTTCTTTTCTAAAGCCTCCACGGTTTCTTCAATCTGATTTTTTTCTTTCATATCGCACCCCGCTCGAATATTGGAAAATAGGGACAGGTTCATTTTTTACCATTTCTTATTTTATCTAAAAATGAACCTGTCCCTATTTTCTCCTTTTTCCTTTTAAAAATACCTGCGTTAAAACTGCGTTGCCACAACTGCGGAAAGCAAATTGTCATGCGCTTCCTGGGTTGACGAACCGGATTGTTTATTCCAGTCATAACCAACTTTTAAAATAGTATTTTCACTCCAATGATAGCCTGCCCCCAAAGAATAACGGCCATATTTATTGGCAGTTACAGTATTCAAAGTTGCGGTGACCCCGTTATCTAACTTTACAAAGCTATATCTAGTGGCAGTATAGAATTTAGGCGTCAGATTATATGTCCCCTCTATAAAACCAAAGTCGCCTGAACGCTCAACTACCCCGGTAGTGCTCGTAGTATCATGAAAACCGCCATAGGAAAGCCTTACGATTGCCTTGCTATCAGAATAAGCAGGCGGGTCCAATGGCTTCTTGCCTTTTTTAAAATCATATCTTGCGTTTAATTCCCATACAGTTCTCTGCCAGTTGGTTGCTCCGGTAGGCCTGGTCTTTAGCCCTGCTATAGATAATTCTGAGTCAGAAGATTTCAACCTGCCTGAATCATAATAGCTGGCAGATAAATATAACGGATCAATCGGCGTATAATACAGTTTCCCCATAAATGCCTTTCCGTCGCCTGAATCAGAACCTGCGGTACTATTGCCATCGCTTATAGAAGTAACCCACCCCAGGGGCTTTAAGCCGATTTTATCTAACTTTATCTTGCCTGCTAATTCCAGTCCTTCATCGCTGACACCGGCATTGGCCGCAGAATTAGATGGTAAAACACCTTCTACTGGATTATTAGACCAGGTCTCTTCGCCAAAACCTAATTTGAACCTGCCAATCCTAGAGGAAAGGCTGAAAGGCGTATCTTTCAAAGATGATATAAAATCCTTGGACTGTAAATAAAAGTAATCCAATAACGGGCTTGTTGTTGATGTGCTTGTTACGCCATTATCTAATTTAAACCTCATGACAACTGTGTTTATTTCATCCGGCTGGAAACTAAACTGAATCTTTGCGTCTGGCATCTCAAAAGAGCCTGAAGAGAACGAACCTGCGTTTCCTGATTTATAATACCCTGTTGCAAATCTGCCCTTCATTTTAAGCTTTGACAGCGCGTTTGAAAGGTCCACTTTCGAAGCCACTCCTACAGGCCCTGTTTCCTTTGTCTTCGCAAGCTCTTCCTTTGCCTTGGCTGATTCGTCTTTTGCCTTTGACTGTTCAGATTCCAGTTTCTCAATGCGCTGTAATAACTGCTGGACCTGCTGTTTTAAGGCCTGGATTTCCTCATCAGAAGCAGCAAAACCAGCTACTGGCGCATAAGAAAAAACAAATGCCAAAACTAAAGTAAATATTAATAACATTTTCATATCAGCTTCCCCTTTTTCATTGTAGGGACAGCACAATGTGCTGTCCCTACATTAATCCAAAAACCTGACAGTTACCCTTACTCCTTTTTCTATTTTTTCTTCCTCTTCAGGAAGGGTTATAAGGCTGTTTGCAAGCGCCATTGATTTCAAAATCCCTGACCCTTGAGGCCCTGTAGTCCTAGTCAGATAAACCCCATTCTTCCAGTGTGTACAGGCCCTTAAATAATACCTTAAACCTTTTTTCTTGGTAATACCTTCCTCCAAGACCGCATCCACATCCTTTCTTTCTTCATGTATCTGGCCCATCATATTTAGAATCGCTGGCCTGACAAAAACCTCAAAACTTATCATGCTTGAAACAGGGTTGCCGGGAAGGCCAAATATAAGCTTATTCTTGATTGTGCCAAAAACAAGGGGCTTACCCGGCCTCATAGCAACCTGCCAGAATTTTATATTTGTCCCCATTTTAGCTAATATGTACTTTACTAAATCATAATCGCCTACTGAAACGCCTCCTGATGTAAGAATAATATCGCAGTCAAGGCCTTCTCTTATTTTTTTCTCAAGCTGTTCAGGCTTGTCCTT
>Ga0210009_1001684_pt1 | contig 17890 bp, 19 predicted proteins | sample CryGeyCG2114_065_FD_185457 | JGI IMG/M metagenome (GOLD analysis project Ga0210009, IMG submission 185457) | Groundwater microbial communities from aquifer - Crystal Geyser CG12_big_fil_rev_8/21/14_0.65 (SPAdes) (version 2) | ecosystem: Environmental > Aquatic > Deep subsurface > Groundwater ... | reverse complement strand
AAAAAACATTGAATGATTCGGCGCGAGCCCATTTGGCGATGGAGATTGACTCAATCATTGCCATTGATCGTCCTTATTTGTTCATGTGGTATCCCACAACCTATACGGTGGTACAACCCTGGGTGCGTAATTACCAGGTGCATCTGATGTACAATGCTAACAAATATTCGGATGTGTGGTTTGATCGAAGTGGAGAGTAGGCATATGTTATTTGAGCTTCGTGCTTTGAGCATATCAATTCCCGTCCTCGGAAGGAACTCGGGATAGATGAGAAATGAGCTTGATTAGCCATTCATACCTCTCAAAGCTTCTCTCCCAGGGTTTTATTGAGTCGCCCTTTCAGAAGGAGAATGGTGCTGTAATCGTTTTTACCGGAATAACGCTGATTTTACGAATTCCCCTCTCGAGAGGGGACTGAGGGGTGTGTGAAAGGCGTTTGTTTAACAAAGGACCCACCCCGGCCCGGCTAAAGCCGAGCTGCCCCTCCACAGGAGGGGAATAGTATGGTGGTCGTTTTTATTGGAATATCTTCGATTTTGCGAATTCCCCTCTCGAGAGGGGACTGAGGGGTGTGTTCTTCCAGACATTTCAAGCGATAACGAAATTGGCCCTAACCATCTAAAACAAGACAACATGAGAAAAATCCTTCCATATCTACCTGACCTCAAAGAAAAAGCACGAGAACTCAGGCAAAATTCTACGCTTTCGGAGGTCTTACTTTGGAATCATCTCAAACAAAAGGAGATGTACGAATTTCGTTTCCATCGTCAAAAACCGATCTTGGAATATATTGTAGATTTCTATTCGCCCGAATTGAGGCTGGCGATTGAAATAGATGGCGCCAGTCACAATGAGTCATTGGTTCGAGACCAAACCAGACAAATCGAAATTGAAAAATTGGGGATTCACTTTTTACGATTTCAAGATATTGACGTGAAACAACGGATAGATGAAGTCCTGACTACAATTCAGGAGTGGATTGAGCATCATGAACAAGATGCGAGCTGAATTTTTAGCCGAAGGACCCACCCCGGCCCGGCTAAAGCCGAGCTGCCCCTCCACAGGAGGAGAATGGTGCAGTGGTCGTTTTTACCGGAATAACGCTGATTTTGCGAATTCGGTCACCCCTCCGGAGGAGGGGAATTGGGAAGACTACAAAAACAACTAAATTTCGAGCAATGAAATGAACGGAACCTCACTCCTCACCGATCCCATCGCCATTTTAGTCTATTTACTGGGCTTGATCGCGGTCATCTACTGGGCTCACAACCAACCCAAACTTGCGCGGATTTTCAAATATCTGCCCACCGTCATCTGGATCTACTTTTTACCCATGTTTTCCACAACTCTGGGAATAACGCCTGAAAATTCCCCGCTCTACGATTTTGTCAAACTCTACCTCCTCCCGGCCGCACTGATTCTGTTGCTCCTTTCATCAAACACCCGTGAACTGGTGAAACTCGGCCCAAAGGCCATGGGAACCATGCTCTTTGGAACGCTGGGAATCGTGGTTGGCGGCGTGGTGGCCCTGGCCATTTTTGGACATTGGCTACCGGCAGATGCCTGGAAAGGCATGGGCGCACTCTCCGGAAGTTGGATCGGCGGTAGTTCAAACATGGTTGCCATTGGGACTTCAATTGGAACGCGGGATGACCTGTTTGGCATCATGATAATCGTAGATACGGTTGTTGGTTACGGCTGGATGGGGGTCGTCATTTTCCTGTCCGGATTCCAGGAGCGCATTGACAAGTGGAATGGCGTGGACAGCAGTCACATTGATGAGATGGACCAGCGCATGCAGACTGTCGGTCAGGAGAAGCGGCGTCCATTGACCTTCAAGGATCTCAGCCTGATGGTTTTCATCGGGTTGGGTCTCGGGTATTTTTCACTTCAAGCGGGTTATGTGCTTCCAGACATAGGCAGTGTCATCACCTCCTTTGCCTGGACCATTATCATTGTCTCCATCATTGGGCTGGGTTTATCTCTGACGAAATTATCAGAGTTGGAAAATGCCGGAGCAAGCCATGTGGGTAACATTTTTCTCTATCTGTTGTTGGCGACGATTGGCGCTAAAGCCGACCTACAGGCTATTACACAAGCACCCCTGTTCCTGGTGGTGGGCGTTGTGTGGATTTTGATCCACGCCGTGATCCTGTTTTTCGGCGGAAAACTACTCAAAGCGCCCATGTTCCTTATTGCAACCTCCAGTCAGGCCAATGTGGGTGGCGTGGTGAGCGCGCCCATCGTCGCCTCGGTTTATCGGAAATCACTGGCACCTGTGGGACTATTAATGGGTGTGGTTGGTAATGTCCTGGGCATTTACTTTGGTCTTTTAGCTGCACAACTCATGTCCTGGGTAGCGAGTCTCTATTTTTGATTAAAAAAATTGATGAATCGTTAGGAATATTCTTTTGGGTCAGTTTGTTTTAAAACGCATCGCACAGCTTATCCCGGTCATTCTGGGCATCATCCTGCTGACCTTCATTTTGATGTATGTGGTACCCGGCGATCCGGTACTCTCCATGGTGGGACAGCGTTATGACGAAGCGACACTGGAGCAATTGCGGGAATCGTTTCACCTGAACGATCCGCTGATCAAACAATTTGGTCATTATCTCTGGGGTCTGGCTCACGGTGATCTGGGAATTTCCTTTACCACCCGGCGACCCGTCATGGAAACTGTACTGGAGCGGTTTCCCGCCACCATGATCCTGGCTTTGGGTGCAATGTTCATTTCCGTATTGCTGGGATTATCGGTGGGGATTCTCAGCTCGATTAAGCCCCATTCCTGGCTGGACCGATCCACCATGGTTGTCGCGCTTTTGGGGGTATCAGCACCCGTGTTCTGGGTGGGTTTATTGTTGGTGATTGGCGGGCGCGCCGTGGGTTGGCCCTATCTCACGGGTTACGGCTGTTTACCTTTTTTAATACTCCCGGCGATTACCCTGGGAACCCGGAGTGCAGCTTTTCTGGCTCGGGTAACCCGGGCGAATATGCTGGAAATTTTAAGCCAGGATTATATCCGGACGGCAAAAGCGAAGGGTCTGAGCAACTGGATCGTGGTGTTGAAACATGCTCTGAAAAACACCATGATTCCCATTATTACCATCATCGGTATTGATTTCGGTAGTTACCTGAGTGGAGCGGTGTTGACTGAATCGATTTTTAACTGGCCGGGTGTTGGGCGACTGGCATTGAATGCCATTTTGAAACGCGATTTCCCGGTGATTCAGGGCGTGGTCCTGTTGGCGGCACTGGTATTTGTCATGGCAAATTTCATTGTTGATCTGCTCTATGGCTATTTGGATCCCCGGATCAGACTGCAGGGGAAAAAGTAGATGCGCATGATAAAAATGCCCCGGGTTTGGCAGAATCGTGCTTTCCGCTATTTCTTCTTTGGCAATGGCGTCTCGTTGTTCGGCTTTGGAATTCATTTCATTGCAGTGGCGTGGATCGTGTTGGATCGCACCGGGTCGGAGATGGCTGTAGCCAAGTTGTTCACGCTGGCCCATTTGCCCGGTTTGGTTGTGGCACTGTATGGCGGCGTGATCATTGACCGGGTCAATCGCAAACATTTGTTGATATTTCTGGATCTGTTTCGTGGCATTTCAGTTTTGAGTGTACCCATCGCGTTCTGGGCTGGATATGATCAGTTGTGGATCGTGTATGTCATGGAATTTCTCGTGGGCACCGGCCATTCCATCTTTTGGTCATCTGCCAATGCTTTTGTGCAGGAAGTGGTAAACGAAAAAAATATCATGCAGGCGAATTCCTTTATCTCCGCTTCCTATCAGACCGGGTCCTTAGCCGGCTCGGCGGCTGGCGGATTTTTCATCGCGGCTTTTGGACCGGTTGCGGTGTTGCTATTGGATTCCGCCACCTATTTTTTTTCAGCGATCATGCTGTGGCAGGTTGATTACACACCAACACCGACCGAATCAAAAACCAAGACCGGCTGGCAAAATTTTCGGGATGGTCTCAGTCTGATCAGGGAGAAATATTCGGTTTTTCTGTACATGTTTATGGTGATTATGGCCGATGTGGCGATTTGGGGCGGCATGACCATTCTGACGGTCTCCTATTCCAACAATATATTGGGAACGGGTGCCCAGGGGTTTGGATTGATGGATGGTTTTTATGGTCTCGGTGCGCTGATCGCGTCCTGGATGGTCCTGACCTTCTTCGGTCGCTGGCAACGCAACACGAGCTTGTTGGTTTGTTATGGCATTGCCGCGATTACCACTTTTTTGTTGCCGGTGATGCCCCTTTTAAAAATCGCGATTTTACTCCATTTTTTCATGGGACTTGGAAATAATTCAGCCCGGATTCTGACCCGCACTATTTTTATGGAGAAAATCCCCAATGAATACATGGGACGAGCCACCACGGTGACCAATATTTACTCCCGGCTGATGATCATCTCCATGCTCTCTTTGGTGGGTTGGGCGATTGAAACCGGCAGTGTCGGTCTGGGATATTTCATCAATGGCTTGCATTTCGTGATAGCCTTTGCGGGTGTCCTGATCGTGATGTTTTTAAAGAAAAATTTCTTCGATGTGCCACATCTGGTGACTGAGGTGAGAATTTGATTCGTAACAACAGTATTTTCGCAGAAACCATGCGCTCGCTGCGACACAACAAAATTGCTCTGTTTGGCTTGGCGTTGGTGGGGGTCCTCATTGTTGTGGGTGTTTTTGCCCCGTTGATCGCCCCCTATAATCCGTATCAGGCCAATCTGGACATCAGCCTTCAGGCGCCAACCTATTCACACTGGATGGGAACCGACGAAGAGGGACGGGATGTCTTGTCCCGGATCATTTATGGCGCACGGATTTCCCTGAAGGTTGGCATTATCGCTTCAACCCTGTCGTTGTTAATTGGTGTGGTTTTGGGTCTGCTGGCAGGGTTTTTTAAGGGATGGGTGGATTCGTGGATCATGCGTTTTACCGACATGATGTTCGGTTTCCCGGCGTTGTTATTTATGATCGGAATTACCGCGGCGGTTCCGCAACCGGACATTAATGTGGCCATGGTAGCCATTGCGGTGGTGAGTTGGCCAGGCATGGCCCGGATCATGCGTTCCCAGGTGATTCAGATTCGGGATCGGGAGTATGTGGCCGCGGCGGAAGCGCTGGGTTACAGCAAGTTGCGCGTCATGTTACGGCATGTTCTGCCCAATTGTCTGGCGCCGGTGATAGTGGCTTTTACCATGAGTATTGGCGGGGCGGTGCTGGCGGAAGCGTCCTTATCGTTTATCGGTCTTGGCGCTCAGCCACCGGAACCCAGTTGGGGCTCCATGATCTCTTTTGGGCGGTCGCACCTTCGGGGTGAGTGGTGGATTTCGGTTTTTCCGGGATTGGCGGTAGCTTTTATGGTGATGGGATTCAATTTGTTTGGTGAAGGGTTGCGGGATGCCATGGATCCGATTTTGAAGAATCGGGGGAAGTGAGCGGGAAAAAAACCACAGATTTTCCCAAAGGGATCCCTGCGGGACACGAGTATAAACAAATTGAAAAGGCAGAATCCCCAAAGACGCTGAACTTGGCGCTAAGGGTGCAGAGCGACTTAGTGAGGTGATCTCCCCTTTTTAAGGGAGCTTGTCCGGCAACTGACGGAAGAATAAAAGAGGGGTTGGTACACGGATAGCGCTGAAAATCGATCCCCACCTGCACCTCCCCTTATCTCAAGGGGAGGAAAAAATCGAATTTCTCCTGCCTGAGCCATCCGGCGATGGTCAGATGATCGAAAGCTGCTAAACCTACGTTCGCATTTTGATCCTGCGACCTCTATGAAACAGCGTTCATTCTTTCAACTTTCTTCTTTCTCTTTCCTCTTTCTCTTTCCTCTTTCTCTTGTAAAAAAACAAATCCCCGCACCTCATTTCAGATAAAATGAGACGCAGGGAGCATAAAATGTTTGCGGGGTGATTTTCGGGCTAATCTGATTTAACGCCTGACGCCCCGCGCGTCAGGCAGCTTTAACGCTGGGGTTAATTAGCCCTTGATGACCCAGACCTTGATTTCGGCTTTTACATCCGTCGCGATCTTGATCGGTACATTGTAAATACCCAGGGCTTTTATGGGCTCGTCCAGCAGAATGTCGCGCTTGTCAATCTCATAACCCTTGGCGGCAATAAGTCCGGCAATATCCTGGGCTGTAACAGCACCAAAGACCTTGTCATCTTCGCCCACCTGAACCGTGGCTTCCAGGGACAAATTCCCCAGTTTGCCGGCCAATTGTTGGGCTTTATGAAGATCCCGGGCCGATTTATTCTCGTGCAGTTTTTTCTCCTGTTCGTAAACCTTCAGAAATCCCTTGGTGGCCGGGTAGGCAAATTCACGAGGGATCAGATAGTTACGACCAAAACCAGGTTTCACATTGACGACTTCACCGGCATCGCCCAGGTTGTCCACATCTTTCCGTAGAATGATTTTCATCTTACTGTGCTCCTTCCGGCCTCTTTACACGTTTTTAACATCAGCAGAATAGGCAATCAACGCGATATTGCGCGCACGCTTAATCGCTGTAACCACTTGCCGCTGATGACTTGCGCAAGTTCCGGTAATCCGGCGAGGTAGTATTTTACCCTCTTCCGTGAGAAAGCGTTTCAGCGTAGATGAATTCTTGTAATCCACCGGCACTTCTTTGTTTTCGCAGAACTTACATATCTTCCGCTTGTATTGCATTTTAAAACGCATTTTTGAATTTCCTTCCTATCTAACCGTTTCCGCCGCTGGTCCGGGAATATTCATTGATCCTGTTTATTCCTTCTTCTGACCCGCTTTGTGACCCGTCAATAGAATGAAGGGCTTTCGCCGCTTCCTATTTTTTTTCGCTTTCAATGTCGTCGTCGCTGTTGTCATCGTCCAAAGCATCGGACTCCGTGTCGATTTTGGCATCCGATTTCAATTCCTCCGTGTCATCATCATTCTCTGCCACGGACTCATCTTCGTCTTCGATTTCTACCAAATCAACGTCAGCATCAGCATCAGCATCAACGTCAACGTCCATTTCAACATCGTCCTCTTCGTCCTCTTCCAGTACGACATCTTTAACAGGTGCCTTACCTTCAGGTCCGGTGGGAGCGCTGCTTCCATATTTTCCTCTGGATCCTTCATACCGTGAACGACCGCCACGACGATCTTCTTCACCATCATCTTCAGGAATAAATACCTTGTCAAACTCAGGCATTTCATCCAGACGGATGGTTAAATATGCTAAAATCGTGCTGTCCAGTTCGAAGCTACGTTGCAGATCCACAATTTTCGGTGCTTCCCCATTGATATACATCAGTACATAATTACCGTACTGCTGTTTTTCAATCTGGTAGGCCAAACGACGTTTTCCCCAATGTTGAATATTCGCGACTTCAGCGCCCGCTTCTTTTACATAAGCGGTCACCTTTTCAACGACACTGGACATTCCATCGCCTTCGATATTGGGATTTGCAATGAAGAGACATTCGTAATTACGCAAGAGTGTACCTCCTCAATTAAAAACCAACTATGGTTGCGATCAGTGGGGCGATTACCAGCGACACCACCGACATCAACTTGATTAAGATGTTTAACGAAGGTCCTGAAGTATCCTTAAAGGGATCGCCCACGGTATCGCCAACAACGGCCGCCTTGTGAGCTTCTGAACCTTTGAAATATTTTTCACCATTTATATCAATGCCATTTTCGAACATTTTCTTGGCATTATCCCAGGCACCGCCTGCATTGGACTGGAAGATGGCCATGAGCACACCTGTAACGGTGACACCAGCCAGCAGTCCACCTAAAGTTTCCGCACCAAACAGAAAGCCCACCACGACCGGTGTGATCACTGCCAACAAACCCGGAACGACCATCTCTTTGATCGCGGCTTTGGTAGAAATGGAGACACACTCGCCATATTGCGCTTTGCTGATGGCATCCAAAAAGATCGCGTCGTCCTCCGGGGACATTTCCTCGCCACCTTTATATTTTTCAACAATCTTGAGTCCCAGTACCAGCTCCGGAATTTCCCGGAATTGACGCCGAACCTCTTCGATCATACTCATTGCTGCACGACCAACTGCACCCATCGCCATGGATGAGAACAGAAATGGCAGCATACCACCAACAAACAAACCGGCCATGACACTGGCATCCGTCACATCAATGTTCACCGCTGCCGCAACCGGATCCCAGCCAGCCTGAATCCGGAGATAGGTCACCGTGGTCCTGAATGCCGCAAACAAAGCCAGGGCTGTTAATGCCGCCGACCCGATTGCGAAACCCTTACCAATGGCTGCTGTGGTGTTACCAACGGCATCCAGTTTATCTGTCCGGCTGCGAACCTCTTTAGGCATTTGAGCCATTTCCGCAATGCCACCGGCGTTATCCGAAATCGGACCGTAGGCATCAACGGCTAACTGAATTCCCGTATTCGCCAACATACCCAACGCTGCCATGGCGATACCATACAGACCGGCAAAGTGATAGGCCAACATGATGCTCGCGGCAATGATCAGGGTCGGGATGGCGGTGGACTGCATGCCAATACCCAGTCCAGCGATGATGTTGGTCGCCGGTCCCGTCACGGATTGACGAACAATACTACGAACCGGAGCGGTATCTGTACCCGTGTAATGCTCGGTAACAATACCAATCCCCAGACCCGCGATCAGTCCAATCGCTGTTGCCCAAAAAACACCCAGGTTGGTGTAGGTGAAGCCATTCAGCTCAAAGCTGCTGGGTAACATATAGAATATCATGGCAAAAATCACCGCCACCATAATAGCGGACGAACCAAACTCGCCTTTGTTTAGCCCTTTTTGGGGATTGCCACCCTCTTTCACGGAGACCATGAATGTTCCGATAATCGAAACCAGAATACCGGCAGCCGCAATGAGCATTGGCAGCGTGACAAAGTGTAAATCGGTCTGGCCGGCTACCAGGATTGACGCTCCAATGACCATAGAACCGATAATGGAGCCCACGTAGGATTCAAACAAATCAGCGCCCATTCCCGCCACATCGCCAACATTGTCACCGACATTATCCGCGATGGTTGCCGGGTTTAGCGGATGATCTTCCGGAATTCCGGCTTCCACTTTTCCCACCAGGTCAGCACCCACATCGGCGGCTTTGGTATAAATACCACCGCCAACCCGGGCAAATAAGGCGATGGAAGATGCTCCCAGGGAAAATCCTGAAATAACACTCATCACCAAATTGTCGTCATTCGGCCAGAGATTGCTATAAAGAATGTAAAGCAATCCTAAACCCAGTACGCCCAGACCCACGACACTTAATCCCATGACGGAACCGCCGGTAAAGGCGACATTCAATGCACGGGACAAGCTCGTCCGGGCAGCTTGTGCTGTCCGATAATTGGCCTTGGTTGCAACACGCATTCCCAAAAATCCAGCTAGTCCTGAAGCCAATGCACCCACCACAAAGGAAAGTGCGACGAGTGGCGATTTTCCCGCGCCCGTATTGGCAAAGCCCAACAGCAGCGCGACGACAATGACAAATAATATGAGCACGCGATATTCGGCTTTTAAAAAGGCCATCGCACCTTCAGAAATGGAGTGCCCAATCCGTATCATCGTTTCGTTACCACGATCTTGCTTGATAATCCAGGACGTTCGCCAGAACGCGAACAGTAATGCCACGACTCCCATTACGGGAACGAGCAGAATTAGCGAATTATCCATGTCTCAACGATCCTCCTTGATTGCAACTACGTCGTCGTCTGTCTGATTTGTCTGGTTAAATTGGTTCATGGCATGATCCAGGCCATTCTTCAGCCAATCTTCCACGGCATCCGCCGCGCGTTCAATCATTTGTGGGAGCAGTTTGGTCTCTGCCGCCTCAAAATTTTCCAACACATAGACTTCAGCGGGTTTCGGTCCCTGGTTTCCACCAATACCGATTCGCAGACGGGGGAAATCTTCAGAACCCAGGTGCTGTAACACCGAACGAATGCCTCGATGCGTTCCGCCACCACCTGATTTCCGCAGGCGTAGCTGGTTAAATGGAATATCAAGTTCATCAAAAATGATCATGGTATCCATTAATTCGCATCCATAGTAATCCATTAAATGTCGTGCAGCTTCACCACTATTATTCATGTAGGTGGTCGGTTTGGCTAAAATCGCATCGCGTGTCCCATCTTTGGCGTACACATAGGGTCCCCGACCAGATCGATAGTCCAGGTTCCACCGCTGCGCCAACTGATCTACAACCATAAAGCCCACATTATGCCTCGTCTTTGCATAGCGTGTTCCCGGATTGCCCAGACCAATGATGAGTTTCAATGCCATGATGACCCAAATAAACGATTGAAATTATTCGTCATCCTTTTCTTCGCCCGATACCTCTTCTTCATCCAGACCAAACTCGGATTCCTCAGTTTCAACAGTCTCAACTTCCATCTTCTGCTGTTGCTGAACGATTGCCAACAGCACATCACCCTGTTCGAGAATGGTCCACACATCGCTCTTAATGTCACGAATATGGATGGCGTCACCGATTCTCAATCCGGTAACATCCAACTCAATGTGTTCGGGAACATCCGAACCCTTACAGCGCACCGTGAGTTCGTGAATGGTATGTTGCAACACACCGCCTTCGTTCTTCACACCAAATGGAACCCCTTTGATCACGAGTGGTACTTCAATTTCAACCACATCCCGCAATCGAACTCCGTGTAAATCAATGTGCAGAACTTTCTCTGTAACCGGATGGTACTGCAGTTCCTTGATAACAGCCCGGCGCTGTTCACCGGCGATGTGGATATTGAAAATGCGTTCCCCTGAACGAATGGCTTCCCGGACATCAGGATAGGCCATTTTCAATTGCACTACTTCGGAACCATGTGAATAAAAAATCACCGGTACCCAACCGTCAGCACGCAGCTTCTTCATGGCTTGCTTGCCATTTTCAGTGCGATCCTGAACCTTTAACTCATACCGTGTTTCTGACATAATATCCTCTTCTTATTTCTTTCCTCGATGCTAAAAGTTGAACAACGAGCTAATCGATTCTTCATTGTGGATGCGGGCAATGGCCTCTCCAAATACGGGGGCAACACTGACCATCTCTAATTTTTCAATCATTTTTGAGTCTGGAATCTGGATCGTGTCTGAGATAATTAATTTCTCAACCGGGGCGTTCGTTATGCGCTCGATGGCAGGTCCGGACAAAACACCATGGGTACAAGCAGCCCGAACCACCAACGCGCCGTGTGCTTTGGCAGTTTCTGCCGCCGCAGCCAGTGTTCCGGCCGTATCCACCATGTCATCCATTATCAAAACATTTTTCCCGGAAACATCGCCAATCAAATTCATCACTTCCGCCTGATTGGCCTGTGGACGGCGCTTGTCAATGATCGCCAGTGAGGCATCCAGAATCTTGGCATAAGACCGTGACAGGGGAATGCTGCCAACATCTGGCGACAGAACGACCAGATTATCGGTAAAACTCACGTCAGCTTTCAGGTACGTAATCAATGCGGCTTTGGAATAGAGATGATCAAACGGGATGTTAAAATATCCTTGAATCTGCGCTGAGTGGAGATCCATCGTGAGGACCCGATCCGCTCCGGCAGCATTGATCATATCCGCCAAAAGTTTGGCACTGATTGGAACCCGGGGTTGGTCTTTCCGATCCTGACGCGCGTAGCCATAGTACGGAATGACCGCTGTTACGCGGCGAGCTGATGCGCGCTTGGCAGCATCAAGCATCAAGAGTAACTCCATAATGTTATTAGCCGGCGGGTTGGTGGATTGGATAATGAAGACATCCTGACCCCGGACATTTTCGTTATACCGAACCCATAATTCGCCGTCGCTAAAATCTTTAATGGAAACGTCACCCAGTTCCGTTTGTAAATACTCAGCTATGAGCTGTGCCAGACGCGGGTTTGACCGCCCTGTAAACAACTTAGCTTCCATTGGATTTCCTTTGTTAAGGTTTCCGATTGAGGATGCGCTCCGGGACGAGGATTCGAACCTCGATTCTCGGCTCCAAAGGCCGGTGTCCTGCCGTTAGACGATCCCGGAATGTTGACCAGACTTGGTCGATTGTGTATGAAATTAATTAATCAATTAAAAAAATAGAACGGATGAAATAATTTGTTGAGTGAAATGAAGATTTTATCCCACGGGCTCGGTCAATACTGCTGTATTACCCTGCCGCTGGAAAAAAGATTGTGCAGCTTCTGCCAATTTTCGGTCTTCAAAAACACCATACACAGTCGAGCCACTACCCGACAAACTCGCAAACCATGCGTCCCTGTCAAACAGATCAGCTTTTATTTTGCTAATTTGTGGATATGTATGGAACACCGAAGGCTCAAAATGATTTTCAAAAAGCTGCGTCACATCGGCCTTCGTCAAAAGGCGGCGAAAAGTAACCGGCGCCCACTGGTCTGTCAACTCTAATCTCAGACCTTCAAATGCTTGTTTTGTAGAGACCTGAACCGGCGGAATCACCAGTAAAACCGGGTCGCGAAAATCCATTTCAACCGGCTCCAAGACCTCGCCAATGCCACTGCCGTGTTGAATCCCACCCCTGATAAAAAACGGAACATCCGCCCCCAGCTTCGCCGCCAATTCAATGAGCTGTTCGTCCGCTAATCCCGCCCCACTGATTTGATTGAGTGCTTTTAACATCGCCGCACCGTCTGCGCTACCACCCCCAAGACCTGTTCCGGGAGGAACGCGTTTTTCCAAGCGAACCCTGCATTTGACCTTCCGGCCTGTCGTCTGAGTAAAAAGGTCATAGGCGCGGATCACGATGTTGTTGCCACCGTCGTCAATCGCCAACCCGGTCATGGAAAATTCAAAACGGGTATCGTGAGACTCAAAATGAAGCGTGTCACCAAATTTCAGTTCCTGAAAAATGGTGTCGAGGTTGTGATAACCATCCGGACGTTGACCCAATATCCGCAGGGACAGATTGATCTTACAGTGGGCGTCGATGGAAAAAGGTTGGAAGGTTAGCATAAATTTATTTTTTGTGTGTGGTCAATTCCATGCGTCTCCCTGAGCTTGCCCAGAGAAGCCCGTTTTCAATTATGACGGAGGAATCGTCATGCTGAACTCGTTTCAGCATCTCCTCACATCTCAAGACCCTGAAACAAGTTCAGGGTGACGTTTTCAATAAATCTATCTGTGTTATCTGCGTTCACCTGTCCGGACGAAGGAGGACATGGTATAGAAAGCCTCGGGTAACGCGGATCGGACGGATTTATAGAGTAAAACATTAAATTCTATTAATTGGGGAGAGTCGCCCGAATCACCTTCTTGGGGTAATCATGTCCAATTTATTAACGACGTCCCCCGCGATTATTGTTAGCTCTCCTACTTCTGATTTCTTTAGCCTTCTGCATTCTTTGACGGAATTTATCATTTCCATATATTTCTGCTATTTTCCCAAGTTCTGGACCATGTATTTTTCCTGTAAGAGCAACACGGACCGGCATCCATAAATTTTTACCTCTTACACCAGTTTGATTCTGAATCTGTTTCATCATTGAACCAATGAATTCACTATCAATTGGTGAATCGCCGCGATTATTTATAATCTCGATCGCCATATCTAAAACTGAGCCAGTAGCTGGCGCATCTAAAATCTGTATAGCATCGCTATCAGTTATGTCAAGAACTCCAGCAATCAAGGGACCTAAGTGGTTTGGCAAATCCGCCAGGGTAGTCAGACTATCCCGCACCAAAAGCAGTAAATCATCAGTAGCATTTCCAAAATTCAAGTCCGCCAGCCAGGCTTTGGCCCGATTCAGATAATCATTCACCTCAAGGCTGCGCAGATACTGGCCATTCATCCAGTACAATTTTTCAATATTAAAGACCGCACCGGCCTTATTCACCCGCTCCAGGGAAAAGGTCCGGATCAGCTCGTCAAGTGAGAAAATTTCCCGGTCATCACCCGGATTCCAGCCCAACAACGCCACGAAATTCACCAACGCTTCCGGCAAAATGCCCTTGGCACGATAATCCTCAACCGCCACATCGCCTTGACGCTTCGACAGCTTGGACCGGTCTTCATTCAACAACAACGGCAAATGGGCAAATTCGGGTAAATCCCATCCAAAATACTGATACAGCAAAATATGTTTCGGGGTACTGGGAAGCCATTCTTCCCCACGAATGACCATGTTCACGCCCATGAAATGATCATCCACCACATTGGCTAAATGGTAGGTCGGAAAGCCATCTGACTTGAGTAATACCTGATCGTCCATTTGGTTTAACGGGTAACTGATTTTACCGCGAATCCGATCTTCAAACTTCAACTCGCCGGATTCCGGGATTTTCATACGCACGACAAAGGGCTCATTCCGGGCTCGCGTCGCCGCCTCTGTTTTCGCAATGTACCGGCAATGTCCATCATATCCAGCCTGTTGTTTGGTAGCGATCTGGTGATTGCGTACCTCCTCCAATCGTTCAGACGAGCAGAAACAGTAATAGGCGTGGTCATTTTGAATGAGTTGATCAATATGGGCACGATACAATTCCAGCCGCTCGGATTGAAAATAGGGCTCGTGTCCGCCGTTTTTATCCGGACCTTCATCATAATCCAGTCCGGTCCATCGCAGACTTTCGATGAGAGCCTGGACGGCGCCTTCCACTTTGCGACTCTGGTCCGTGTCTTCAATGCGCAGGATGAACGCACCGTTGGTTTGACGAGCGAGGAGGTAATTGAACAATGCCGTACGTAATCCGCCAACATGCAAATACCCGGTGGGACTGGGTGCAAACCTAACTCTCATTCAACGCGTTCCCTTTTTTTTGTTTTTGTCTCACTTGCCAATGATAAACAACCCACACTACCACAATGGTCAGAATGAGAATCGTCACAACCGTGTTGTACTCTTTCAGATAATGTCGCACCACCTGCCAGTTTTTCCCCAGTCGAGCGCCCAGCCAGATCAATGTGCCATTCCAGAACAGACTTGAAATGACGCTCAACCCCAAAACCTTGCGCCAATCCAAATGTCCCATGCCGGCGAAAAGTGCGATGACGCTTCGTAATCCGGCCATAAACCGATTCAGAAAAACCACGCCATAACCCCAACGCTGAAACAGTCTCTCAACCCGGGCAAGAGCTGCTGGTGAAAACCATTTCTGCTGACGCTCGAAGACAAATCCGCGCCCATAGCGTCGCCCGATGTAATAGATGGTCATGAAACCCAGCACGCTGCCAAACAGCGTCGTTATGAGCGCTAATGTGAAGGAGAGATTTCCGCGACCAACCATGTACGCGCCAAACAGAAGGATCGTATCACCCGGGATCGGTGGAAAAATATTTTCCACGTAGGATGCAATCAAAATCAGGGCAAAAATCAAAAGTGGGGAGGCATTGTCCACAAATTGAGCGATGGTTTCCAGCATAAAAAAATTAGTGCCCGTCCGGAACGATCAGAGCCACCGCCTGAACGGCAACACCTTCGCCTGTTCCCGTAAATCCCAGCCCCTCCGTGGTGGTCGCTTTCACGGAAACCTGTTCCAAATCGCAGTTCATGGTTTGCGCCAGATTCAGACGCATTTGCTGAATATGGGGTGCCAATTTGGGCTTTTGCAGCACGATGGTCACATCAACATTACCCACCCGGAACCCGGCCAAAGCTAGTTTTTTGCAGATGGATTCGAGAAATTGAAGCGAATTCGCACCGGCGTACTGCGAGTCCGTATCCGGGAAATGCTGCCCAATGTCACCCAGTGCCGCTGCGCCCAATAACGCATCGCAAATGGCATGAGTCAGCGCGTCGCCATCGGAATGACCCAACACGCCTTTTTCAAATGGAATTTCCACGCCACCCAAAATCAGTTTTCGACCTTCAACCAGACGGTGAACATCGTAACCGGTGCCAATGCGAATCATAAGCTTAAGGGAACCATATCTTTTTTTTTGTTTGATCACGTCCACGATAATCTTGCTCTTTACCATAACTATTTATTCAACACCTAAGATAAGTAGAGGTACCGGGGGGCTGTTCCTCCCCTGTCGCATAACGTTGTAGACTTCCCCTTCAAAATATGCCGGACCGCTCGACATTTGAGCTTGCATCTTTTTTGTGGGGAGTATCTCAATACCCAAATCGATAACACCACCAGAGTAAAAAAGCATGTGCTTGACAAATAAATCATAAGCCACAAAGGCATATTTTCCGAACTGAACTTCAACGGCTACTTTTGATTTTACAAAATCGGTTTGGTTGTAGCTGAATATTGGATTTTCTTCACCATGTTCAATTAAAAATTGTTTCTGTTTATCAACAGGCATTGTGAGACTTTTATCCATTAAGTTGCGATCGAGTGTTATATAATATGAGTATCTTGAATCTTCCCATTTTTTTGCGTTGAATTTATTTGAAAATGCTTTGTTTAAATCTTTAGGGCTGTACAGCTTGTTGCCCTCCATCCTTTTTTCCTTGCTTACCTTAATCTTTAATTTTTCAGCATCTACTCCAGCAATAACATCACGAATTTCATCATATAGCTTTTCATGATGAACAATTAAGTACTCTTCTCCGTTTAGATGGGAATATTTTTTTGCAATTTTCATTGAGGCTCCCTATTGATTGAGGTTTAACCATTCTTTCGGAACTTGGGCAACCTTATCATTTTTGGATGGCTGGTGAATGGGTTTATTTATCGGCCTAATCTTCAGGTGACCTTCTTTCAAATCTATCACCCGATTATTCGCAATTTGGCAATACTCTTTTTCTTTATCAATTCCCACCACATTACGATTGTTTTTTAATGCTGCAATCAAAGTTGATCCAACCCCGGCATATGGGTCTAATACCCATCCATTTTTATTCGTTAGAGCAAGAATGCATCTTTCCACAAGCTCAACGGGATATTGGCAGGGATGCTCTGTTTTTTCTGGATGATTTGATTTCACATTAGGAATATCCCAAAGTTCATTTTCCCAATCTTTAATTACTATTTCCCAAATATCTGAAGGATTCTTTCCTTTCGGATTACCCGATAATTTACCTTTGTTTGGTCCCTTGAAATGTCTCTTCCCGGGATATTTTGCATCTACCCGAACATCATCTAAGTTGAAAATGTATTTATCTGTTTTCGTAAACCATAAGATCGTTTCATATCTACCAGAAAATCTGTTTGAAGCATGTAAACCATGCCCAAAATGCCAAATTATTCGATTTCTTAATTTCAATCCCATTTCTTTAAAGATTTGGTAATAAAATATATCAAGCGGATAAATTTCACCGTTTTCAACATAATTACCTACCTGCCAGCAAATGCTTCCGTTTTTTGAAAGAACTCGAATTAATTCAAGAATTACTTCCTGCTGCGTTGTTAAGTAGTTCTCTATTGTTGTTTTTGTTTCGTATGATTTACCAATATTGTATGGCGGTGAGGTAATAATAAGATCGAAAAATTCATCATCCATTTTTCGCAAATTTGTTAGAGCATCACCATTTAATATTTTGTGACTAAGACTTGGATCTATGAAATCAAACAGTGGTTCTTTGATTTTTTTTGACATTTTTCCTTCAAATATTTTTATGTCTTTTTACCTGATAAACATGGCGTCGCCATAACTGAAGAAACGGTAATTCTCTGCGATGGCAGCCTTGTAAGCTTTAATGATCATATCCCGCGTTGAGAGAGCCGAAACCAGCATCAACAGCGTGGATTTTGGCTGGTGGAAATTGGTAATCAGCGAATCGATCACTTTAAATTCAAATGGCGGTTTGATGAATTTATCCGTCCAACCACGCATGGGCTTCAGGCCGTTGGGTGTAACGACTGCAGATTCCAGTGCCCGGACGACCGTCGTTCCGACAGCGACCACCCGATTGCCGGAAGCTTTGGCGGTTTTAATAGCCTCCACCGTATCCTCTGGCACGATAAATTCTTCCG
>Ga0210009_1001677_pt1 | contig 17935 bp, 14 predicted proteins | sample CryGeyCG2114_065_FD_185457 | JGI IMG/M metagenome (GOLD analysis project Ga0210009, IMG submission 185457) | Groundwater microbial communities from aquifer - Crystal Geyser CG12_big_fil_rev_8/21/14_0.65 (SPAdes) (version 2) | ecosystem: Environmental > Aquatic > Deep subsurface > Groundwater ... | reverse complement strand
TGCACAGCCTGGAAGGCTACCTGGGCGCGGAGCGCATGGATGCCTTCCTGAAGGCATACGTGGCCGAGTGGCGGTTCCGCCATCCCACGGCGCGCGACCTCCAGGACGTCGCCGAGCGTGTTGCGGACGAGAATCTCGACTGGTTCTTCGACCAGTACGTCCATGGCACGGCCGTGCTCGACTACCGCGTCGACGGGTTTTCCTCGAGCCGGATCGAGGACAGCCTCCATGTGGCGACCGTGCGCCTGCATCGCGCACGCGATGGCACCTTCCCCGTGACGGTGCGTGTCCGGTTTGCCGACGGCACGGTCAAGGATCAGACCTGGCGCGGCGATACAGCGTGGCAGAACCTGACCTTCCGCGGCCCGGCCAAAGCCGTCGAGGTGTATATAGATCCGGACAACGCCGTCCCACTTGACGTCAACCGGCTCAACAACCGCCGAGTCGCCTTTTCCGAGCGCAACAATGACTTCGCGCAGCGCGGCGCACTGCGACTCACGGCTTTCCTGCAGCGGCTCATGTTCCTTCTCGGCGGCCTCTGAGCCTCGTTCAGCCCCACACCTCCACACCCATGACCAGACACACCCTTCAATACGGTCTTGACAGCATCCGTCGCCGCCGGGGACTGGCCGCGCTTATCTATGCGGCAAATCTCCTGCTTATGCTGATCATTTCCATTCCATTCTTCGTCGTCCTGAACACGGCCGTCGCGGGCAGCGGTTTTTCCGAAGAGCTTGCCTCGGGATTCGACCTCGCCCTCTGGTCCGACATCCTGGAGGCCCACCCCGAAATCCTGCCCACCCTCGGCTGGCAACTGCTCTGGATCGTGCCGCTCTATCTCATATGGAATACCCTGGCGCTTGCGGGCCTCGGCCATGCGCTCGCCCGGGGAGGCCACGGCTCATTCTGGCAGGGTATTGCGCGTCACGGTCTTCGGGCCTCGCTGCTGGGCCTCATGTACGGCGCCGTCGCCCTTGTGCTCATCATTGGAATCGGAATCGTCACAGCCCTCGCTGCTTCATTCGGCCCGGCAGAAGCCGGCGCCTATTACGCCCTGACGGTGCTCCTTCCGCTGCTTCTCCTGTTCGCAATCGCCCTCGTCGACATGATGCAGGACTTTGCGCGCCTGGACCTCATTTTCGGCGGCAAATCTGTTATAAGGGCCTTTCTCGGAGGTTTTGCATGGCCCGTCCGCTCGGGCGCAGCCAACGGTGTCTACATCCTGTGGATGCTCGGCTCCGGACTCATCCTGCTCACGGCCGCGGCCCTCGATCTGCGCATGGGAGGCATATTCGTTGCCTTCATCGCGCAGCAGCTCCTGCTCTTCGCCCGTGCCGCCGCGACGGTCGGCTGGATTGGCAGCGAAGTTGCCGTCTGGGAGAGCGAGCACATGGCCAATGCCGAGCTGATTGCGTGAGCTCCCCCTGCTCTGACTACCCCGCAGGATCAGCGGAGAATGGAGTGATAGATCAGGCTGTCCGAGCTGAGAAAAACAGCGTGCAGATTGTCATCTGTATCAAGTGCTGTTCGGACGGGTGTTCGGACTACATAATCCTTGAAGAGGGGAACCGGTTCGTTCCACCCGGATTCGGGAGTCCACCGTCCGAAAAAAGCGGCCGTTCCTGGCTCTCCGTCATTCTCGCCCAGATGATTCCAAACACTGAGCACGGACCCATCCTTCCGGACGTATACGGTCGGAATGGCAAATACCAGATACGGAAAAGAGTGAACGCGCTCGGGTTCGCTCCAATCGTTTTCGCGCCGGATGGAATGGGTGAAGTGCCATCCGTCACCATCGGCCACGTAGAATATCGCATGGACCGTTCCTGCATCCGAGATGGCCAGTTGCGGGAAATGTCCCTGACGCGCTGGGACATCAAACACGGTCTCAATCGGAGACCATTCCTCCGTACCCGTTTCGCGGAAACTGTAATGTATTACGTTCCCGAGGCCTGACCCGGATTGTGAAAATCCGAGATGAATGAAATAGTCCGTGCCATTTTTTGATATCAAATGCGGTGATGACATGTTGCCCACGGTCGTTCGATTCCAGACGGTATATGGGGCATCAGCCCATACTTCGTCTGTGTCATCTACTACTGGTTGAATGAAAAATAGTCTTCCCGATGCCGATTGGTTCATCGGCGGCAACTGCCGTCCTTGTGAGGGGAAGACGCTGTTCGGCAAGCGACAGCTACCACTTCTGCAGTTCGCATAGTAATAATCCGACGCCCTGATGTGGCGCGTTTCCCAGTCATTGAGGCGCTCTGGACGAACACCGCTCCATAAAAGGTGTGTGTCATCGGTATCTGCGTAGATCGTGCACGGGTCGAAGAACCCGTGTCCATCGAATGTCGTTACCTGATGCCAACCCGACGCGCTCCACTCCATCAAGGTGGCCTCATACTGGAGATGAAACGACAGCGTGTCCAAGGGTACACGAACCAGCATATTCACTCTGTCGCTCCGATTCGAATTGACACACGTCGGCAGAAGGAAGCCATTCGAAGTATAGGGTGCCACGTGAACGGGCACGGGACGGCTCCAGGACCGGGCGGCTCCTGAAGAGGAGCCGCCCGGCAGAAGCGCAGCCGGATCGTTTACAGAACTATCGCACCCTGTGAAACAGCCAGAGAAACTGACCGCAACAAGCAGAATGGTGACGTAGTTGGTGGATATCCTGTTCATGGTAATCAGAATATGCGATCTGTAATGTCCGTATCTACGTCGGGCGCGGGCAACGTGGGATTTACATGACCCGTATACGTGTGGTAACCCCGTACTTCTGCTTCGGCTACGGACGTATCGTAGATATCCAGGATGGGACAGGCTATGCCGCTGGATTGAAATTTTATTTCCGTGATTCCTCCCGACGGCGTCAACATCGGTCCCTGTGCTCTGAACGTGATATCACGGACCTTGAGGTTGGCACTATGCTGTAGCCCTGTCCATGCGGAAGGATAGGAATCATAACTGGAGGCCGCATAGGTTCTGACAAATTCCGGGCTCAGTCCACGATCGACACACGCTTCCGACGTATATGTCACGGATTTTGAGCCAGAACTGAACATGTTTTGGATGGTGTTGCAACCACCCACGAATTCTTTTCCAAGAAAGCCGACATCAATGGATGGGCCTCCAGTCGTCTCGGAGATGAGAGTCACCGTACCGGAGATGTCTTGGGTCGCGCTGACAGGTGAATCACCCTGACAACCCGAAACGACAATCATTGCCAACAGGATCGACGCCGTTCCGATCAATCGAAGGGTCGGGGGGGGGGAGACAAGTAACTGAACATGAGATTACCTCACTTGGATGTTGAATGGACAATCACGAAATGTGGGGATAGCACGGTACGATACCTCCCTTTGCACGTCAAGAAATTATGAAGGGTAAAAATTTATGCCTTGTACTTTCCAAAAATAGGAAGGACGGGCCCGAACGGGCCCGTCCTTATCTGAAGATGGCGACCCCGCCCCACCCACCACAGTTGATCGGGGCCGCCTGAAGCTGATTGGAGGTAGCTTTTGTTTTCTTCAGAGACCGGTATTCACCGGAATAGGTGTATCAGAATCGGATGTCCTGCAGGATGCTCGACATTTCAGCCGGTTGAGGGACGGTGCGGAGCTGCAACCCGCCGTCGTCGGCCATGTCATTCATGAAACGCACGTAGGCCTGTCTTTCGTATGCTGACATACCGGAAAAATCAATGGTCTTCATGATCCGGTTCCAGACGCGCTCACCGATTTCTCCCGTCAGATAGCGGGAAAGCAACGTGGCAATGGCAGCGGTAGGGGTCGCCGGGTGTGGAGTTCCTTGAGGAGATCTGTTGGCCGTTTCCATGTTCGTGCTCTGGTTTGTCGCGTACTGTATCGAAGAACGGGCTGTACTTGTTGCAGTGAGTAGTGCAAATAGCGGGCCATTTTTATTTTTGACACGGGAAATGCCCAATCATAACCCTCGTCGGGCAGTCAGGGGGTCAATTTTTCCACGGACCAGGCACGTATTTCCGCGGAAACGGCGGCCGATGTAGGCTGGCGGCTACGCCAGGTGTTCAGTATCCGGTGCACCTACACATTCCACAGCGCTGCAATCGGTACCCGATGGCTGTTGAAGCGAACCGCAATCATGTGTGCAAATCAGCTACGCCTCTGCGGCCGACAGATTGAACCAGGAGTGTATGCGTGAGAGCGTGCTGTCGTCGCCCGAGGTGTGCGTGAATTCGTTGGTGTGGGGATCGTAGGTGTAGTCACGGCCCCATTCCTCGTGGTGGGCGGCTATCTCTTCAATGGCCGTGAGCGTGTGATCCAATTCCGCATTGGTCATGGTCGGGTGCAGCGAGAGGCGCACCCAGCCCGGCTTCAGCGAGAGGTCACCCCGGTCAATGCGGTCAGTAATCTCATGGGACTGCTCCGGATCCACGTGCAGCAGGTAATGGCCATACGTTCCCGCGCATGAGCACCCCCCGCGCACCTGCACGCCATACCGGTCGTTGAGCAGCTTGACCATCAGGTTGTAGTGCAGGCCGTCCACGTAGAATGACACGATGCCCAGCCGGTCCTCATGCTCGTCTGCCAGGATATGGAGACCATCGACCTCCCGCAGACGGGGAAAAGCCATGGCAAGCAGTTCCTTTTCGCGCGCCATGATGTGGCGCGTCCCCATATCCTCCTTCAGCCGGATGGCGAGAGCCGCTTTGATGGTCTGCAGGAACGGCGGCGTCCCCCCGTCCTCCCGGTTCTCGATGTTTTCCACGTAGCGATGCTCGCCCCAGGGGTTCGTCCAGTCCACCGTTCCGCCCCCCGGATGGTCGGGAACGCGGTTCGTGTCGAGCGCACTGTTGAACACCATGACGCCGGCCGAACCCGGACCGCCAAGGAACTTGTGCGGCGAGAAGAAAATGGCATCCAGCCGCTCGAGGTCATTCTCCGGATGCATATCCATGTCTTCGTACGGCGCATTCGCGGCGAAATCCACGAATGCCAGTCCGCCGTGCTCGTGCATGATCCGGGCAAGCGCCTGGTAGGGCGTATGGAGCCCGGTGACGTTGGAGCACGCCGTAAACGATCCAATCAGGGGGCGTCCCTGGAAATCTGAAATACGTTCTCCCAGGTGCTCCGTGACGCATCGCCCATCATATCCCGGATTCAGGACGACGACTTCGGCAATGGATTCGAGCCAGGAGGTCTGGTTCGAGTGATGCTCCATGTGCGTGACGAAAACCACGGGCCGCTCCTCGCGGGGGACGGACACCCAGCCGAGCGCCTTTTCCGGGATGCGGAGGCCCATGATGCGCAGCAGCTTGTTGATGACGCCCGTCATGCCGCTGCCGGCCGCAATGATGACATCGCCGGGACCCGCGTTCACGTGCTCCTTGATAATGCGGCGGGCCTCGTGGTAGGCCAGTGTCATGGACGTGCCGGTGACGCTCGTTTCGGTGTGGGTGTTACCCACCATGGGGCCCATGATCTCCGAAATGCGACGCTCAATCGGCGCATACAGGCGGCCCGATGCAATCCAGTCGGCATAGACCAGGCGCTGCTCACCGAAGGGCGTCGTGAATACGGCGTCGTGTCCCACCGTCTGCCGCCGGAAGCGGTCAAAGTAGTTCTCGAGCGATCCGTTCGTCATGGCACCTTCAATTGAGTACAATTTCCTTTCTCATGCGCGCCACCGGGATGCCGAGGCTTTCGCGGTACTTGGTAACCGTTCGGCGCGCGATGTTGAACCCCCTGTCGGCCATCATGGTCGCCAGTTTCTGGTCGGAAAGGGGCTTTTTCTTGTCTTCTTCCGCAATGATCCGCTCCAGGATGGCTTTTACCTCCTTGTTCGATACGTCCTCGCCGGAATCGGTCGAGAGGCCCTCAGAGAAGAAATATTTCAGCTCATAGACCCCGAATTCGGTCTGCACATATTTACCGTTTACAACGCGGCTGATGGTGGAAATGTCCATACCGATATCCTCGGCGATATCCTTCAGGATCATGGGCCTCAGGTGCCCTTCGCCGTGCTGGAAGAAGGCGCTCTGTCGCTGCACAATGGCGTGCATGACGTTCAGCATGGTGCTGCGCCGCTGCTCAATGGACTGGATGAACCAGCGCGCCGATTCGAACCGGTTCTTGAGGAAATTCTTCGTCTCGCTGTCGTAGCGGTTTTTGTCGCTCACGACCTGATCCAGCATGCGCCGGTAGTGCCGCGATACACGCAGTTCGGGCGCGTTCGACCCGTTGAGCGTAATCACGAAGTCATCGTCTTCGTAGCGAACCGTGAAGTCCGGCGTGATGTAATTCTCACCCGCCGAGAACTCGCCCTCTCCCGGCTTCGGATTCAGGTGCTGGATGAGGTCATAGGCCTCCTTCAGCTCCTGGCTGTCGATATCCAGGCGCCGCATGATCTGATCGTAATGCTTCATCGTGAACGCCTTGTAGGCCTTCTCCAGCATGGCCATGGCGTTGTCCCGGCCCGGCACGCCATCCGGCAGCACATCGAGCTGCACGAGCAGGCATTCCTTCAGGTCGCGGCTGGCCACCCCCACCGGATCGAGCCGCTGAATACGGTAGAGCACCTTTTCAACGTCCTCTTCCTCGAGCAGCACCCCGTGGTTGAACGCGATGTCATCCACAATCGACTCGAGCGGTCGCCGCAGATACCCGTCCTCGTCGATCGATCCGATGATCTGATCGGCAACGAGCGCCCCATTCTCATCCAGATCCAGAAAATGGAGCTGGTCTTCGAGCTGCTGCGTAAGCGAGGTCGATGCCGCCAGCGGCATGTCGCGCTCATCCTCCTCGGCGCTGTAGTCCCGCGGCGCCTTGTAGCCGTACAGATCGTCGCCACCATCCTGGAGCTCTTCCCAGTCATACTCGTCCTCCAGTTCGCGGGCATCCTCCTGGAGTTCATCTTCCGAGTGCTCTTCCTGCAACTCCTCGAACTCGCCCTCGTCCTCTCCCTCTTCAAGCAGCGGATTGGCCTCCAGCTCCGCCTTGATGCGCTGCTCGAGCGCGAGCGTCGGAAGCTGAAGCAGCTTGATGTACTGGATCTGCTGCGGGGACAGCTTCTGCTGGAGGGACTGCTTCTGCTGCAGATTCAGCATGACGACGTGTCCTCCGGCTCTGGCTGTGCTGCACGGCCGTCCTCCGCGATGGCGTCGCGCCTATCGCGACATGCCTCCTTGAAGCGCGCGTACCAATCGGCCCCGTACTTCCGCGTAAGGGGTGCTTCCAGATAGTCGGACAGATACATGCCGTCACGCTGCCCCTTTGCCACCGCTGGAAGGCACATGTCCATCCGCTCATAGTTGAGGAGCTCCATGTCACCCAGATCATCGATCCGGATGGGATAGAGATGGCACGAAAGGGGTTTTATCCAGTCGATGCGCCCCTCCTGCCAGGCCTTCTGGATGGCGCACTTCGCCACCGGTCCGTCGAACACGACGAACACGCATTCGCCCTGCCCCACGCACGTGGTCGCGTATCCGCTGCCCGGAATGTTCTCCCACGCACCGCGAGCGTCAATGATGCGGCGGGCCACCGGGCGCAGATCCGCGCGCAGGGCCTCGGCCGCCGCATCTACCCGCGACAGCTCCTCCTCGTCGAGCGGCGCGCCGGACGTGCCCTGCACGCAGCACGCACCGTGGCACGCGCCCAGATTGCATGCGAACCGGGCGCTGACGAGATCGTCGGAAATGAGTATGTTGTCTACGAGGAGCAAGGCGGGTTTCGAGGCATCACAAACATGATGCCGTATTCTATACCATAGCGCGTCCGATGTCAACGTTATTATATCATGATTGAGCGTCCAGGTCAGACCAACCCGGTGCCTGTTCCGGCTGATGAGGATGTGGAGCGGGCGCTGCGCCCGAAGACGCTCCGGGATTTCGTTGGGCAGCAACAGATCAAAGACAATCTGCAGGTGTTCATGACGGCGGCCCGGAGGCGCGGCGAGTGCCTGGATCACGTACTGCTCTCGGGTCCTCCCGGTCTTGGTAAGACCACACTGGCGCACATCATTGCAGGGGAAATGGGCGCGCAGGTGCGGGCCACGTCGGGACCCGTGCTGGACAAACCGGCGTCGATTGCTGGGCTGCTCACGAATTTGAACGAGGGGGACGTCCTGTTCATAGACGAAATCCATCGGCTCTCGCCCGTGGTGGAGGAGTACCTCTATGCCGCCATGGAGGACTATCATATCGATATCCTGATCGATTCCGGTCCGAGTGCCCGAAGCGTCAAGATCACGCTACCGCCGTTCACGCTCGTGGGTGCCACCACGCGGAAGGGCCTTTTGACAGCCCCGCTGCGCGCCCGGTTCGGGATAGATTTCCGGTATGATTACTACTCGGCAGAGTTGCTGACGGACATTGTGAAGCGCTCGGCTGGCATTCTGGGCGTTGAGGTCACGCCCGATGGCGCGGTGGAGATTGCCCGCCGCTCGCGCGGTACGCCGCGAATTTCTAACCGGCTGCTGCGCCGCACGCGGGACTTTGCGGATGTGAAAGGGGATGGGCGGATTACGCGCGACGTAGCCGACACGGCGCTGAACGCGCTGAACGTGGACCAGGAAGGACTCGACGACATGGATGCGCGCGTGCTGCTCACGCTGATTGAAAAATTCGGGGGCGGCCCCACGGGCCTGAACAACCTCTCGGCAAGCGTCGGCGAGGATGCGGGAACGATCGAAGAGGTCTACGAGCCCTACCTCATCCAGGAAGGCTACATCGAGCGCACCCCGCGCGGGCGCGTGGCCTCACTGAAGGCCTACAAGCACTTCGGAATGACGCGGCAGGCCGGGGGCGGTGGACCCGGGGCGCCTGGCAGCGCGGAGGCCGGACTGTTCGGGGAGTGAGCGTCCTGCCACGGACTACTCGAAGCGTACGAATACAGCCTCGCCGCGCTGCGTCGTATCTCCCGTCTTACCGGATTCCGATCTGACCCACTACGTCTGCAATGAGCTTCTTCGGATCGTAGCCTGTGCCCCGCTTGAACACGATTTCGACATTTCGAATGACAGTTGGGTCTTCGGTCAGGTCGCCCATGAGGACAACCAGGTCGGCATCGAATCCTGGAGCGAGGCGTCCGGACCTGTCGTCTGTTCCGAGCGCCTGTGCTCCATTGTACGAGGCAATCTGAACGGCCTCACTCGCTGAGAAGCCCGCTTCGACGAGAAGCTCGAATCCGCGCTGGTTTCCATAGCCGGGAAGCACGTGGCGGCCTGGATCAGGTCCCATGACCAGGCGCCCCCCAGCGGCGACGAACATGCGTTCGAAAGCCATGAACTTGGCCAGTAGATCCGGGGTCATGCGCGTTGTGGCCGCGCTGGCGGCAAGCGTCCTCTGCCGCTCGTCGTAGCGCGCACGGTATGCGGGGGAGAAGAGCGCGAGCGTACGCTCGTCGGCCTGGGGGCGGTGCGGAAAGTGGCTTTCGGTGATGGCAAGCGTTGAGGTCAGGGTCACGTTCTCCTGCACCAGAAGGTCAATAAGGCCGGAGACGTCCGGATGCCCCAGGTCGAGTTCCGTGGCCGCCTCCCGGGAAGAAACACATGCCCCCTCCGGTTTATCCGTGACAAAATCCGTGGCAGAAATCAGTCCGTGCTCAATACTGTCTATCCCCATCCGTGCCGCCTCGCCAAAGGTAAGCGAGCACAGGTGGCCTGTAACGCGGCGACCCTGGGCATGCGCTTCATGGATCACAGCCCTCGCAATATGCGGCTCCACGTGGCGATAGAGCTTGAACCAGGTGGCGCCGGCACGGGATCCGTCACGTACGAACTTCCTCGCTTCCTCCTCGGACCCCGGCTTCGTCATGGGGCCGTTGCCATCGGGGCCGGTGACGTAATGTGCGGTGGGAAAGATTGTGGGACCTACGGAATCGCCTTTGGCAATGGCGCGCGCGAGGGCGGCTTCCTTCACGGGCTCGGCGCTTCCTGCCGTCTGGACTGTCGTTACGCCACTCGCCAGCCACAGGCGGGGCGCCGTATATCCCATGAACGTGATTCCCGGCATGTGCATGTGATCGTGCATACCGACGAGGCCCGGAATGGATATGCTGTCGGCAGGCCCGATGTCAGCAATTCGGCCGTTGTTGAGGATGATGGTCTGATGGCGCCTTGCCGTCGCGGCAGTACCATCAAGCACCGTGACGTCGACAAGCGCGATGACGGCATCGCCATGGGAAACATAGCGATTCACTTGGGCCGTGGACGAACGTGCAACAACGGCGCCCAGCATGCACATACCCACAAAAAATATACTCTGAAACCCCAACGTCGGGGCCGATAAATCAGGCTTCAACTGGCCATTTCCAGACGCTCAGAGATCCACTGATTCAGGCTTTTGCCTTCGTGTCGCGCCCTTACATGGACTCTCCGATGCAACTCGGGCGATAGCCGCACCATCAATTTTCCCGAGAACGGCCGGTCTGGCTCGTCTCCACGCTCTTTGCAGAATGCCAGATAGTCATCGACCGAGTCACGAAAAGCAGTTTGGATCTCCGTCACACTTCTTCCCTGGAAGGTAACCACGTCTCTGAGGTCAAGTACTTCCCCGTGCAGCAGCTTGGACTCATCGTCATACTCGACACGACCTGTGTAGCCTTTATATCTCAGCATATCAGCCATTTGGATTTATTCCAGCCTCACCCAGGAATCGTCTCATAGAGCGCACTGCCCCTTTGTCCATGTCGGGCCGTGGGTGTGGACGGTGGAAAACAGCCCGAACACCGCCGAGCTGAATGCGAACCCGAGATCCTCGACCCTCACTCAATTCAGCGCCCAAGGCATGCAACAGATTTTCGATGTCCATCCACTTCACGCTCGACCGAACCGGATCATCAAAGATCTCGGCCAATGTTTTCCTGTGCTTGCTGGTCAGTTTTATAGTACCATCCTTTGACACTATACGCCCGTATCTGGTTCCCTCTGTGACGGGTAGTGACACACAATGACCAAATACGCAACTTCAAACAGGCCTACACGACCCGTCCCTGGGCGCTGACGGCCCAGGTGTCGAGTACTTCCTCACCCTCGACGAGATACAGGTAGCGCTGGGTATTGACAACGACGCAGGCGTGATTGGGGACGAGGCGGACGGTATCGCCCACCGAAAGGGTCGATCCGCCGCGCACGCGCAGCCATCCGTGCTCCTCGGAGAGCGCCGAAATGGTGTGATGTGGCAGGGGGGACATGTCACGCTCGTTGTAGAGCAGGACGCCGAACCCTTCGTGACCGAATGCGCCATCCGAGGTCAGAACTTTCTTGCCAGCATCGAGAAACAGCCGCTCACTGCCATCCGGATTCCGGTGTTTGGAGATGACGGTCGCGCGCACCGTGAGGGCGCACGCGGAGTACGGGGCAACGCCCAGTCCTACCTGCGTTGCGTCGTGGAAGACGTAGTTTCCGGGGCGGATTTCGGTGATCCGAAATCCGCCCCGTGTGACGTTTTCGAAGTAGCGGAGCGAGGGAGTAGATCCGATGGAGATTTCGAAGTCGGAACCCGTGCCAGTCGGCCCATCGGGCGCCGGAATCACGCCCGCTTCGGCAAGGCGCACCGCCACGTCCAGCATGCGATCGCGCTCCTCACGACCAACGCGGCGCAGCGCCTCCTCACGGGTTTCCTCTGCGCTCTGATCTCCCACGCGCTCATCGCTCATGCGCCTGGGGCCATAGTAGGCATTGCCTGCGTGCGTCAGAATACCGATCAGTTCGAGACCGTCCATGCCAGAGAGCTCCCGGACAAAATCCTCCAGAGCGGTCGCATCCCACCGGATGCCACATCGATGATATCCCGTGTCAATTTCGAGCAGGACGCGGGCGCGACGACCTGCCTCGTGGTAGTGCGCGGCCACTGCACGGGCACCCTCCGGCGTATCTACACAGAATGAAATGCGTACGCCGCCCTTTTCGAGCTTTAAAAGCCGATTCCACTTATCGGCGCCAAGGGTTACATAGGCCAGGCGGATGTCATCGAATCCGGATGCGGCGAATACTTCGGCCTCGCCCACCTTCGCCACCGTGATCCCGTGCGCGCCGCGGTCGAGTTGCATACGCGCCAGGTCGACGGACTTGTGGGTTTTTGTATGCGGACGCAGGCGGACGCCCTGCGCCGCAGCGCGTTCGGCCATGGTGTCCAGGTTGGCAAGCAGCCGCGACTCTTCAATCAGGACAACGGGTGAAGGCAGAGAGGAAACGCGCATGAACGTGCAGGTTGGGTGGCGCCCAACAACATACAGCACACCAGGCGGTTGAGTCCAGCCTTGCCGGATGGAGCGTGGCCTATGGGAAAAATCGAGCCAGCAACGGCACATCACTGGCCGGAAGGGAAAAGATGTCGGCCTGGCCACCGGAATGCGATGTCAAATAGAGCGTCCCCTCCGGTGATATCCAAGGTCCGTACTCGTCTTCGGGTGTGTTCACCGAAGGACCCAGCCACTCGGGCTCGGTCCACGTATCCCCTTCCTTGAATGAGACAAACAGGTCGTCACCCCCCAGTCCGCGTGGATCGTCCGTGCGCACAACTATCATGAAGCGCTCATCCGGATCAACAAACAAATCACTCTCCGAGTATTCAGAGTTCACATCGCCGGCGAGCGGCGCCACCACGTAGCCGGTTGCCGCAAGTTCAGCGCGGTATATGTCGGCCCCGCCGCGACCACCGTCGCGGGTGGAGGCGAAGAATATGGCCCCCATATTCGAGGCCGATGCGTGAAAGTCATCCGCCTCCGAGTTCAGGATTTCGAACGGCTCAGCAGGCATCCATTTGTCGCCATCGTGCGCTACTACCCAGAGATTGAAAACGGCTCCCGCGCGTTTGTCGCTGCCGACATGGTCAGGGCCATCCTCGCCCGGAAGCGGCCTGTCGCTCGAAAACAAGACGGCATCGAGGACGGTGTAGAAGCGTGCCGCGCGATCATTGTACTCACCGGAAAACGGAGCGACGGCCGCCTCGCTCCACTCTCCCGTGGCATCGCGGACCATTTCCCATATGGTATGGCTACTCCAATTTTCACTGTGGCGCCCGAAAAGCACGCGGTTGCCTTCTCCGTTTACGGAGTACCAGGACTCACCAGTCGGGGACGAGATTTCGGGGACGAGCGACCACGTGGGCGCCTCCGGATTCGACGCACCCGATCCGCCAGGGCCACAACCCGAAAACAGCAGTACGTAAGACAGGATGGACAGCGATGAAAACGTTCTTTGCATGGCAGGAGCAATAATCAGGTCGAGCCGCGTACGTCAAACGGGGCTTCGGGTTTCTCTTAACGTTTTACCAGAACGTACGATTGAGCCCCCTCGCCGCCCCCTTCCCGCACTGTGCAATTGAACGTGCGGCATATGGTTTTAAGCACACCTGACGCATTCTGGCCGGGGAACGATCCGGTAAGCGTTTCCTCTCCCGACCACGCGCCCTCAAGCACCACCTGCACATCGAACCGGCGTTCCACACGGTCAAGGACATCGATAAGCGGCGTCTGTGCGAAACCAAGAACCCCTCTCGCCCAGCTGTCGGCCGCCGCAGCCCACTCGCTACCCAGCGGCTTTGGCGCCAAAGACGCACGGACTTCTGCCGCCTCCAGTGCCCCGAGTTCCGCGCGACCACCACCCGATACGACGGCCACCCGTCCTTCCTGGACGGCGACGCGAGTCTTTCCGCCGCGGGACTCGACGGTGAACTCGGTGCCGAGCGCGACTATCCTCGCTTCTACTGTCGACACCTCAAATGGACGGGTGCCGGTCTCCACACGGAACTGCGCCTCCCCCTCGAGCCGGACTGCCCGAACGGCATCCGCTCCTCCAAAACGCCAGGAGAGCTGCGACTCGGCGTTGAGTACAGCCGTCGATCCATCGGGCAGAGAAACCGTCGCCACCTGGCCACGCACCGTACTGGCCTTCTCCCACTGCGGAGTGTCCGCTCCCCCGGGGCCGAACAGGAACCACGCCGTCGCTGCCAGCAGGACAATCGACGCCGCGACCGCCCACGCACGTGGCACCAGACGCACAATTCGAGCCGGATGAGCGCCTTCGCGTCCTGACTTCGCGGCAGACAAGCCTGTACGCGCGGCAAAGGAAGCCCACGCCTCCTCCACCTGTGCTCGCGTCGGCCCTTCAGTCAGCCCCGCTGGCACTTGTTGCGTCATGCGTTCAATGTCTCTCACCAGCGCCCCGAACTCGGGGTTGTCTGACACCAGTCGATCAAGCTCCGCCCGGTCCTCGGCCGAGATGGAACCATCGAAAAGTCGTGCAAGCAATGTGTTCTCTGGCATACTCATGGGGCTTACCTGTCAAATCCAATGCGGATGGATGCGGCGGGCGTAAATCCCAACATGGCAATGTCCCGGAAATGCACCGCTGCACCTTCGGTCACAATGCGCTGATACCGGACGTTCGTGTGGTCGAGCACATTTACTATGGATGCGACGGCCTCGATATCCATTCCGACAATCCGGGATGACCAACCGAGTTCGGTATCGAGTCTGGAATAGGCAGGAAGGCGAGCCCCGTCCAGGGCGGGCGCTGCACTTCCAAGAAGTAGCGAACCATCGGCCGACAGGAAGCGGCGCCCGTCCAGCAGAACGCCCACAGGCCGGCCTGAGGCCCATGTATATCGCAGAGCGCCTCGCCATGCGCCTCGCGTGACGGCCAGGGCCCCTTTGAAAGCATTCCTTTGCTCATGCAAAGCAGAGAACCAACCTGCGGCCGGGTGGGCATCCGAACGCGCATCGACGTCCGCCAGACTGTACGAGAACAGGGCCATTACGCCTCTCCGCTCAGCCTGTGTACTTATTTCCACGCCAGACGCCCGTAGCCGGTCATCGCTGAATCCAAGCGGGGTGTCGACAGTCGTAACTGGAAGAACCGGAATGCGGCGCGTATGCCGATACCATGAATCGACGGAAAGCCCCCACCAGGAACCTGTGACCAATACAGCCAACGTACCTTCGCGCGACCGGGCTGGATCGTCCTGTGCCTGCGTAAGCGTCCACTGCTGACGGCGATCGGTCAGGAACTCACCGTTCACATCACTCATCAGAAACTGGTGTGACTGTCCCCATGACGCCTGGATGCTTACGCGATGGCCCACGGGTACACCGACGGCCAAACGCGGAGCAGAAAACCATCTCCTGCCCTCGTCGAAACGGGTGACGCGCAGGCCCGCATCCACCCGAAATCCACGGGCGCTCACGACATGGCCGACATGACCCCCGGTGAGTGCAACACGGCGCGTCCAGAGAGAATCGGACTGGAAGCGGTCGTTGATCAGAGCGGCTATTTCGCCGTGCGATTCGGTTTCCTCGTGAAATAAGCCGATCGTTGCACGCCCCGGCCCCAGCGGAATGTGCTGCCGCACGCGGACGGCCGTCACAGTGAGTTCGTCCGAGCGCTGTTGGGTCTCCGCCACGGAGAGCGTGTCGGACGTAAACTCGCTGACATCCAGACGATACGCGTTGTCCGTCTTGCTGTATACGAGTTGGACGTGCATGGGAGCGGCGACGGCCCACGAGGCCGTATAGTTCAGGGCAGCACCCGTAACGCCCCAGTCGTTGTCCGCCTCTTCTGTCTCCCGGACCGTCGTCCGGACACCCACCGGATCATCGTCCATTTTGCCCGATCGGTCGGGGTCATCATCGTCAGAATCGTCGGTCGAGTCATCGTCGCCCGAGTCATCGTCGCCCGAGTCATCGTCGCCCGAGTCATCGTTGCCCGAGTCATCGTCGCCACCCCGGCCGCGGCCGCGCCCCCGGTTGTGGTCCTCATCCTCTTCTTCCTCCGTCTGCTCGTTTACGAAGGAGAATGAGCTGAACAAGGCGTTTGAACGACGGCTCAAACCGTCGTCTGCGTGATGAAAACTCAGGGCGACCAGATGTTTGTCGGCCGGTCGCAGGTCGAGACGAGCACTCACGTCGCTGAACGCGAACCCTGGACGGTCCGATGCAAAGTCCTGGCCTATGGCCTCATCGAAATATGCGCTGTATGCCGTCTCGCGCTCGATGGCGGGTGTGGACTGCCTGGCCGATACCCAAACGCCGGCTCGGCGCCCTATCGGTAGACTGAAACCGGCCCCAGATGCCAGAACAGAAGAATGTACAAGGACACTGCCCCCCTTGGATGAACCGCTGCCAGCGAGTGCCGACGGACTCTCCATCTCAACAACGGTCCCCACCTGTCCTCCCACATATGCTGGCGTGCCACGCTGGTAGAGGCGCACCTGATCTACCGCCTGCGGGGCGAGCGCCGATATCATCCCGAAAAAATGATCGGTAGCGTGTAGCGGAATACCGTCCCAGGTCACAAGGTTCGAACGCATACCCGCACCCCGGATCACCAGCTCGCCGGCACGTTCCGTCGTCTGATCTACACCGGGTAGCATCTGAAGCGCAGCCAGGGGATCACCCGTACCCAGAGCCGGGAGCTGGCGAAGGGTTTCGCCTCTGACGACGTGTGCCTGGGACTGGTCGCTACCGACCGGCACCGCATGCCTGGCATAAACGGTCAGTTCGCCCACCACTACGTCCGATGGAGTCAACCGCAGTGTACCCATCTCCCTGGTCTCAGTCGGGTCAACACGAACACGCAGGGGCTCGTATCCCAAATAATGAACAGTTACGTCCCAGGCTGCGAGCACGGGCCCTGCCACTTCAAAGCGACCGTTGCTATCTGCCACATCGCCACGCTGGACACCGTCCGAACCGACCGTCCAGACTTGCGCGAGCTCCAGCGGAAGCGCCGTGTCCGCGTCAATGACGCGCCCTCTGACAATGACGGTCTCAGCCCGGCGCACCGCGACCACCGGTCCGTCGAGCAGGTCGTAGGCCAGATCATGGGGAGCGAGCACGCGCGTGAGGGCGTCCGGCAGCGTACATGGTGCACACGAAACAGCGGTACGCTTCCCCGTTACGAGATCATCGTCATACACGATACCGACCCCTGATTGCACGGAAATCATCTGCAACACACTGGACAGCGGTTCGTCGCGGGCCAAAAACTCAACATTCTGTGCACGCGCCACCATACTTGACAGCAGGAATAGCAGCATCGCAGCAAGAAAGCCCTTCAGTGCTCCGCGTAGAGATTTCAGCGCGCGCGTCATGTGCTTCTCCACCGTTTTCTGGGACACGCCGAGAACCGCCGCCGTTTCAGCGTACGTCAGCCCTGCGAACCTGTTCAAGCGAAAAACAGTCTGCTGCGGCTCTGGCAAACCGGCAATCTGCTCCATGATCTCCTTTTCCGCAGTCAGGTCAGCAAATTGGGTAGCCGCAGGATCCTCCTGCCCATCCCAGGCAACAGATTCGGCATGCCGCCGGCGCACCTGAGAGCGCCTGAAGAGATCTATGGCCGCACGCGCTATGATCGTAAACACCCAACCTCTCAGCGAGCGCGTCGGATCAATATTCGATCTATGTTCCCAGACATGAACCATCGCATCCTGTACCAGGTCATCCGCAACCCCGCGGTCCACGCCCCTGCTCACGGCATAGCGGACGGCCGCCGGATACACGTCGAAGAAAAACGCTCTGAAGGCCCCTTCATCACCATTCCGGATGCGGACGGCCTCGAGCTTCGTGACATCTGATTCCATGGGAAAATGGCGCGGTGAACGCCTGAGCGAACGCCGCGCCATCCTCCCTGATCCCTTGCCAGCCAGCCGGGAGTCGGCCATGAGCCGTCATCAGGCCGGCCACTGGAGCATCGCATCAGTTGTTGTCGTCGTCCCCGTCGTCCGAGTCGTCCCCGTCGTCTGAGTCGTCCCCATCGTCCGAGTCGTCCCCATCGTCCGAGTCGTCCCCATCGTCCGAGTCATCCCCGTCGTCCGAGTCGTCCCCATCGTCCGAGTCGTCCCCGTCGTCCGAGTCGTCCCCATCGTCCGAGTCGTCCCCGTCGTCCGAGTCGTCCCGGCGATGGTCATCATCCCTGCGCCCGTCGTTATCGCGATCCGGGAATGCAC
>Ga0210009_1001676_pt1 | contig 17938 bp, 13 predicted proteins | sample CryGeyCG2114_065_FD_185457 | JGI IMG/M metagenome (GOLD analysis project Ga0210009, IMG submission 185457) | Groundwater microbial communities from aquifer - Crystal Geyser CG12_big_fil_rev_8/21/14_0.65 (SPAdes) (version 2) | ecosystem: Environmental > Aquatic > Deep subsurface > Groundwater ... | reverse complement strand
GCGCAATCGTGCGCAGCTTTGTTTCGTCCATGTTAATCACCATTCCTGGATGATCAACCCGCTGGCAATTTTGTGGGTTACTGGTGCCGCTTTGGGCTCATTCCTGGGTGGAAATACGCTAGCCGTTTAGGCTCATACCTCGTTGGACAAGGCTGCAACATTCCAATGCAGGTTCGCGCCTACTCGAATCGGGCGAATCGGCCCGTTTTCCTTGCAGGCCCAAATCCGTAATGTTTGGGGCGCTTTTCGAAGGTAGAACGATGCGCTTGCGGTGTCCGTGGTCGGACGGGTTTCAAGCTCCAGCGGTGTGAAGCGTTGTTCGGTTTTAGCTGCCATGTCGAGACCTTTCTGCGCGTGTTGCGCTGTTGAAGGTCTCGAACTATTTGCCGACTATTTTTATTTTTTCGATAACTGTCGAACTGTCGATTTCTTGAATTCAGTTGCTTCGAATTTCGCGCCACTTTGTACCGACTGAACCCTCAGCGACTTGAGTCCCTGCCTCGTCGCAATACAGCCCGTTCTTGACTTTTGAGAATGGCGAACCCTCCACGCCAGCGCGGTTCAGTAGTGCGTTGTAAAAGACTTTTGCGGATTTGTATTTGCCAGCCTTGTAAAGGCTTTTCATGTAGGGCATCGCAACAGTTGACCATGATGGTTTTCTGTCGCGGTGCTTTTGGGCAGGCATCCCGGCCACGGGCGCATCAGGTACAGCAGCGCCAGCCACGCCCACTGCATCAAACCAGGCTTGAACGTGTGGCGAAGGTGTTTCGCCTTGCGCGGCCAGCCAGGCGGCGAAGGCTGGCGCGGCGATGCAATGAAAGTCCTTGTCACCATAAACGGGCGCTGCTCCATAAACGGGCTCGGTCACGTCACCACCCCACATAGGGCGGCTGGCGTAGCCTTTGAACACCTTTTGATGATGCGTCACCACTTGCGCGGTCACGATGGTGCTGGGCAGTTCCCCGCTGGCCAGGGCAGCATTCAGCCCTTGCAAAAAGGCTTGCGTTAACCTTTTCCCCGATATGTCGCCCAATGTGTACGGGCGCTGCAATACGGCGATGCGCTCGGGCTTGAGCGTTTCAGGCCACCCAGCGGCGTGTTCTTCTTTGGTGAAGTGCCTGCCCAGCAGCGCCATTGCATCACGCCATTTTTGATTTATCAAACTCACGATGCACCCCCGTGCAGAAAACCCCGCAAATCAGGATGCACCAGCAGGCCAGCGGGGGCTTGGCTTTTCAACCCGGTTTCGAAGCGGGTCTAGCTGGCGCAAAAACGGTTATGCCATTGCAGCCATACGCACGATACGGGCGCGGGCTTTGGCGGTCTGGTTCGCAGTCCACAAATCGCGCTGATTCTGTAGCGCCAGCCAGTAACCCGGTGTCGTGCCCAATGCCTCAGACAATCGCAAGTCCATGTCAGCACTCACGGCAGCGTGACCATTCAGCACACGCGACAGCATCACCCTACTGATGCCGATATGGGCAGCGAATGTGGTCACGCTCACGTCCAGGTCGTCAAGCCATCCGGTCAGCAGTTCGCCAGGGTGTGCGGGGTTGTGCATTTTCATGGTGTGTCTCTCAGTGGTAATCCAAATAATCCAGCAATTCAATGTCAGTGCCGATAAACCTGAACGTCAATCGCCAATTAGCCTGTACCGTCACGGCATGGAACCCGGCAAGGTCACCAGATAATCCATGCAGCCGCCAGGATGGTCGCATCAGGTCTTGCGGCACACTGGCAACACTTAGGGCAGTTAAAAGCTCGCGCAGTCGCTTTGCGTGGATAGGCTGTATGCCTGCCATGCCACCACTGCGGTAAAAGGTTTCAAGCCCTTTGTGTCTGAATGTGAGAATCATAAACTGTTAACCATTGATTTACAAGTCAACCCGCCACCACGCGCAGCTTGCCCGGCTCTGCGCTGGCATCAAACGTTACCCCGGCCTGTTGCAGTATCCATGCCTCGATTCGCTCATGGTGAACCCGTAACAGTTCCAATGGGCGAACCTTGTAATGCTTTTCAGCCGTGGCGCTGGGTTTATGGCCTTGAATCTGTGCTGTCACGCCAGCGGGTATTTCCAGCCACTCGGTCAGGCTTGCGAACGAACGGCGCAGGCCATGCAGGGTCAGGCCAGCCAGTCCGGCGGCTTTGCAGGCGCGGGTGTGCGGGTTGTTGGGCTCGGTCAGGCATCCGCTGGCGCTTGTATTGCTTGCGAAAACCCATTCATTGCGGCGCGGTAGGGCGGCCAGCAGGTGCAGCACGAAAGGGGTTGCGGGTATCTCGCGCGTGCCTTCCACCTTGTCCTTGATTTGAATGCCCTTCCATTGGGTGTTTATGTCCTCCCAGCGCAGGGAAAGCACTTCGCCCGGCCTTGCGCCAGTCAGTAACATCATTTGCAGGCAGGCAGCGATAACGGGGTTTTGAATCTGTTGCACGGCGGTGAACCATGCGGCCAGTTGTTCACGCTGCAACACGTCCGATTTAGTGCGGGCTTTGCCCAATGCTTCGCGGGTCTTTGTGGTTTTGGCCGGGTTCTTTGCTGGCAGCAGGGCGGCGTATTGCGGCTGTTCACTGCACCAAGTGAGAAACACTGTCAGCAATCGCCATGCCAGCCGGGCAGAACTGGCGCGGGTCTTTCCCTCGTTGGCGGCCCATGCTTCTATCGTGGGTTGGTCAAGGTCTTTCAGCGCCAGCGGCATCAATGCGGCCAGCGGCCCCGGCTTGGTCAGTTGCTTGCCACCACCACGGCGGCCAGACGGTAAGCCCCCGGCCTTGGCCTTGTCGATATGGTCGCGGTAGTGCAGGTCGCCCCAATGTGGGCGGCGTTCTTCAATGTAGGCTTGCCAGACCTCGCCCACGGTCAGGGCTTGGGCGGCTTGCTGTTGGGCTTGGTGGGCTTGTTCGGCAGCAGCAGCGGCAATGGCTTGGTCTTTTGCTTCCTGTTGCTGGCGCTCAAGCTCTCGCGGGTCGGTGCCTGCATCAATCAGCATTTTTAATGCTTGCGCTCGGTTGCGTGCCTTTTCAATCGGCCAGTCTGCCACGGTACCGATATTGACGCGAATGGTTGAACCGTTCAATCGTGCCTCAAAAACGTAAGTCTTGCGGCCCGATGGTGTTGCTCGCAGCGCCAGCGTCGGGGTGTCGGTGTCCCATAGAAACGCTTGCGCCTTATCAGCAGGGCAGGCAAAGTCTGTCACCCTGCCAGCAGTCAAACGAACCCGGTTAAGTTGTTGTTTCATGGCTTCCTCAAAATCTGTAGGCAATCTGTAGGCAAATCAGCACAATAAAGGTGCATATCAATCAACACGCTACCTGATAACTTGTCCAGTGCTTTGTCGTTAACTTGTTGATTTATATTGATTGTACTACTTGAATCAACACGGTGAAATATAAAAAAGTCAGGATTGTGATTCCTGTTGTCGTTGGTTCTAGCCCCATCAGCCACCCTAAGTACAGTAAAGAAACCGCACTATTGAAATGGTAGTGCGGTTTTTCTCTTTGTGGCCCATACCTGCGCTATACCGCCAGCGGTACTCGGTTTTGCACCGAATAGCCACCATATCGACAAACCCTTACAAGCTACGTTCAACTTCATTACCCGGTAATGACTGCGAAATTTAGTTTCATAACAGTCACGAAATTCAACGGCCAAAAAAAACCCAGCACATTAGGCTGGGTCTTAACTCTTGCGAGCCGCACTCAGGGAGGTAAAGCGCGGGGGCTTGATGCCCGGCTGAACTGTAGCACCGTGCGCGAGCTGCTGCCTGACCTAAAACTACACCCTGCCACAGTGATTCTTTAGGCATGAATTATGTGGCCCGGCGGCCACATCACGCCGGGTTACATGAATTTTATGCCTATAACGCTTATGAAATAAGCATAAGCAGCTATTGAATATGTAGCAAATAGACAACAAAATTCAAGCCCCACAACGACACCAGCAAGCCGCCGCCGACAGGCGGCGTGTTTTCACGCGGTTCTGAGGGAGCCCCCTCGGGGGGCGGGGGCCAACACCACATAACCGACGAAGCCGCTGACCAATGTCCAATTGCGCTGCACGTTGGGTCTGAAGATATGCGTTGGCCATGACATCGTCAACGACGCTCAGTGAAATCTTCTGCTGACTGAGTAGGTCAGCTACCGCTTGGTTGTTGGTTGGAATGGCTGCGCGCAACAGGGCTTCACTTGGTTGCATCGCTTGCAGATAGGCGGTATCAGCGATGCTGGTTGGGCTGATCAGCTTTTGGTATTCTTTGACCCGGTTGATGTCATTGAGCAGCAGGGGTGAAATGCCTGTCAGACGCATGGCATCTTGCTGTTGCTGAATTTGATCCCGTGCTGATTTGACAGCTTTGGCCGACGCATCTGGCACGATGCCGCCTGCCAAGTGAAAGCGCGGTTTGGCTGTGGCCACCGGCCACTTGCCAGCATGGATGGCACGCGCCAACTCCGCTGCGTCTGGGTTTTCTTTCGCCAAGTCAGTAATCCAGCCGTCTGTTTCACTGCCCCTCTCAATGTTGCCCGCGACAAGCCTAGCCGTTCGCTTGTCAAACTCGATCAACTGTGCTGCTGTAAATGGCAGCGGTAGCAGTGGTGTACCGTTTTGCAAGCCATAAAAGTAGCCTTCCACACCGTCGATCTGTTTGGGGGCAAGGTCGGCTGGATGAAAACCAGTCAGACCCTCAGATTCATTCGCATCAAAAGGCTGTGACTGGGAGAATAGCCAAAAACCATCCTGGGTGACGGCGTACTTCACCAATTCGCCACCGTAGGCATCCAATGTGGCAAGCAGGGGTGCTGGTGCTGTTTCAAACGCCAGAAGTGGCCAGAGTGCTTTGAGTTGGTAAGTTTTTGCCACGGCATCCCCTCAAGTGCCCTTCAGGATAAACCACAGCAGGCGGGTGAATGTGATCCGCCATTCGGTTCGCGGGTCTAGCTAGGGTGACACTATTGCAGGTGCATCAATATCAAGCGTTTGCCCTGAGCACTTCATTGATACGGGTCTGCCAGCCGGGGCCAGTGGCTTTGTATTTGTCCACAATGACGGTATCAATGCGCAGCGTGATTTGTGTTTTGGTGCCACTGCCCAAGGGACGACCAGGGCGGCGCATCAAGGCAAATTCGGCATCACTCACTTCATGGGTGTCGGGGTCGGCGGCAATGCCAGCGCGGATGCGGGCATCCTCTTCGTCACTGGGTAAATTGAAGACACGGCCGGATTTAGTTTTGACTTGCAACATAGTTTTGCAGCTCTTTTTTTGGTTGCCGTGCCACTATTTTCCACTCATTCAAGACCGACATGTTGCACGTACGAGCTAAATCGTGACGTGTTTCAGCTTGAGTCGCTTGGCGTTCTTGGCCAGCACAATGTCCAAGGTGGCAATACCTTGGGCTTTGGCAGCCAATGCGCACGCCAGGTGCAAAGCGTCACCGGCACGCAAGCCGGTAGTGGCATCCATGGTCAACACGGCGGCTTTGTGAAAAGTCATCGATTCGATGGGCAGCAATTGCAAATCGTTGGAACAGACCCGCTCAAATTGAAGCCAGGCGATTTGGGCTTGCGCCTGGGTCAGTTGCCCGGTGCGTTGCTTTAACCCCATGACACTGGCAAATTCAGTCACACACCATACGGCGGATGCCAGTTCACCAGTGCAGGCTGCATACCACTTGACCACATCGGCTGTCTTGGCCTCATGGGTGCAGAGTGCCACCAATACGCTGGTATCAACGTATAACATTAGTAGCGCGCCTCTTGACGCAGTTGCTCCATCACTGACGATCCCATCGGCAAAAGTTTGTTTTCGCGTGTGATTTCAGCGGCAAATGCCTTGCGATTCCATTGTGCGGGTGGCTTCAGGCTAAGTGCACCATCGGCTCCTAAACGTGCTTCAAACAAGTCACCTTCTCGCACGCCAATCTGACGGATATAGTCAGCAGGAATGCGTACCGCAAGACTGTTACCCCATTTGGCAATTTGTAGATTCATCATGGTCGGTATTGATATACGTTGAAGTTTCTAATTTGTAGTTGTTCACGCCACTACGCGCAATTTGCCCGGTTCTGACTTGGCATCAAACACAAGGCCGGCCTGCTCCAGTATCCTCACCTCGATCTTTTCATGGTGAACGCGTAGCAGCTCCAGCGGGCGCACTTTGTACTGTTTTTCAGCCGTGGCGCTGGGCTTGTGACCAGAAATCACGGCGGGTATATTCCCCGCCCCTTGGGGCGTTTCCCCTGTGCGGCGAACGCCAGTGAGCCGTATGGTCTCGTCCGCACCCGATACCCCGCAGCTTGCTGCGGGGATTTTTTTTACGCGAGGAGGAAAGGAGCGAAGGGCGAAGCCCGTAGCGGATTTTCCCCTCGCGCAGCGCCTCAGAATGACTCGGGTGCCGTGGCCCACCTTTGCGACGCGATATCCCGCACCCATTAACGGTTGCACGAATGTTATTTAGGGTCAAACCGGATTGGCAAACTGGGTCAGTTTTGACATCGACGTCAACAGGCTGACTGAAGCAGAGCAGCTACTTGCTGAAAAACTGAAGAGTGCTCCGGTTGCACTTTGAATTTTTTATATCGTGCATATACGTCAGTTTTTCCCGGAGAAAACCGCATGTTGACTCGAGTTTTCAAAAAAAGCGGCAAGTCGCTGGCCGTGCGCTCAGCTTGGATTTGCCGCTGCGGCGCAACCAAACAGCTTGAAAAGCCAGCCCTCATGCCCCATGTACCGGGCAGTTCAAAATGTTTTGGAGTTCCCCATGCGAGCCGACAAGTTCACCACCAAATTTCAGGACGCCCTGTCTGACGCCCAGTCTTTGGCGTTGGGCCAAGACCACGCCTATATTGAGCCCGCCCACGTGCTGGTAGCGATGCTCAAACAAGACGGTGGCCCCAAGGCGCTGCTACAGCGCGCCGGGGTCAATATTGCAGGTCTGCTCGCCGCCGCCGAGGCGGCTGTCAAAAGGCTGCCGCAAGTCACCGGTCAAGACCAGGTGCAGGGCGGGCCGGAGCTGGGCAAACTGCTGCAAGCCACTGAAAAAGAGGCGATCAAGCGCAAGGACGAGTACATTGCCAGCGAGCTGTTTTTGCTGGCCTTGAGTGAAGCCAAAGGTACGCTGGGCGACGCCGCACGCGCCAATGGCTTGACGCGTAAAAGCCTGGAGGCGGCCATCGACGCCGTGCGTGGCGGCCAGAATGTGAACAGTGCCGACGCCGAAGACCAGCGTGAAAGTCTCAAGAAGTATTGCATCGACCTGACCGAGCGCGCCCGTGCGGGCAAGCTTGACCCGGTGATTGGCCGCGACGACGAAATTCGCCGCGCCATCCAGGTGCTGCAACGCCGCACCAAAAACAACCCGGTTCTGATCGGCGAGCCAGGTGTCGGCAAGACCGCCATTGTGGAAGGGCTGGCGCAGCGCATCGTGGCCGGTGAAGTGCCCGACAGCCTCAAAGGCAAACGCGTGCTTTCGCTGGATATGGCCTCGCTGCTGGCCGGTGCCAAGTTTCGCGGTGAATTTGAAGAGCGCCTGAAAAACGTGCTGAAAGACCTGGCCAAGGACGAAGGCCAGACCATTGTCTTTATTGACGAGCTGCACACCATGGTCGGTGCGGGCAAGGCCGAAGGTGCCATGGACGCGGGCAACATGCTCAAACCCGCGCTGGCGCGTGGCGAGCTGCACTGCGTGGGTGCGACCACACTGGACGAGTACCGCAAATACATCGAAAAAGACGCTGCGCTGGAGCGCCGTTTCCAGAAAATTCTGGTGGGGGAACCCTCCGTCGAGGCCACCATTGCCATCCTGCGTGGCCTCAAAGAGCGCTATGAAAAGCACCACAATGTCGATATCACCGACCCGGCCATCGTGGCTGCGGCCGAGCTGAGTAACCGCTACATCACCGACCGCTTTTTGCCCGACAAGGCGATCGACCTGATCGACGAGGCCGCCAGCAAGATCAAGATCGAGATGGACTCCAAACCCGAGGTGATGGACAAGCTCGATCGCCGTCTGATCCAGTTGCAGATCGAACGCGAAGCGGTCAAAAAGGAAAAAGACGAAGCATCGCTCAAACGGCTGGAGCTCATCAACGAAGAAATCAAGTCGTTGCAAAAAGAAATCGCCAACCTGGACGAAATCTGGAAGGCCGAAAAAGCCAGCGCCCAGGGTAGTGGTGACTTGCGCGAGCAGATTGACAAACTCAAATTCCAGATCGAAGAACTGACCCGTAAGGGCGATTTCAACCGGGTCGCTGAGCTGCAATATGGCAAGTTGCCCGAGCTGGAAAAGCAACTGAAAGCCGCGCAGGCCAAGGAAAGCGACCGCGCCGAAGGTGCCGCGCCGCGCCTGTTGCGCACGCAAGTGGGTGCGGAAGAAATTGCCGAAGTGGTCAGCCGCGCCACCGGAATTCCAGTGGCCAAAATGATGCAGGGCGAGCGCGACAAGCTGCTACAGATGGAGGTCAAGCTGCACGAGCGCGTGGTGGGGCAGGATGAAGCCATTAGCGCGGTGGCCAACGCCATCCGCCGTTCACGCTCAGGACTTTCCGACCCGGATCGCCCGACCGGCAGTTTCCTGTTTCTGGGCCCCACGGGCGTGGGCAAGACCGAGCTGTGCAAGGCGTTGGCGGGTTTTTTGTTTGACAGTGACGAGCACATGGTGCGCATCGACATGAGCGAGTTCATGGAAAAGCACAGCGTGGCACGCCTGATTGGTGCGCCCCCCGGCTATGTGGGCTACGAAGAAGGCGGCTACCTGACGGAAGCCGTGCGGCGCAAACCCTACGCCGTGCTGCTTTTGGACGAAGTGGAAAAAGCGCACCCGGACGTGTTCAATGTGCTGCTGCAAGTGCTCGACGATGGACGCCTCACCGACGGCCAGGGTCGCACCGTGGACTTCAAAAACACGGTGATCGTGATGACCAGCAACATTAGCTCGAAAATGATTCAGAACATGGTGGGGCAAGACTATGAAGACGTCAAGGATGCGGTGACTGATGAGCTCAAAAACCACTTCCGGCCCGAGTTCTTGAACCGCATCGATGAGACTGTGGTGTTCCACAGCCTGGATGCCAGCCACATTGCCGACATTGCCAAGATTCAGTTGGCGGTGCTGACCGCGCGCCTGGCGCATATGGAACTGACACTGGCGGTGAGCGACGCCGCTGTCAAAGAGCTGGCCAAGGTGGGTTTTGACCCGGTGTTTGGTGCCCGGCCCTTGAAACGCGCCATTCAACAGCGTATTGAGAACCCGCTCTCGAAGCTGCTGCTGGAAGGCAAGTTTGCACCCAAGGCGACGATTCATGTGTCGGTGGACCCGATCAAGGCACCGGGGCAATTCAGCTTTGCCTAATTTGCGATACTGTGCGCTATGCGCATTGTCGGGAACTCTCAAATTGCCCTGCCCAGCTTGATGCCCAGCGCCGCCGCTTTGCGGCAGGCGCAGGTGCATCAGGTCACGGCAGCGGCGCTGATGCGCGTGGCCACCACCGGGGTGCGCAAGGGCGTTTATCGCTACGCCACGCATGAAGCCGCCAACCGCGCCAGCGACGAAGCGCTCAGTGTCGCTATTGCGCTGAATATGAAGCAGATGGAAGGCTCACCATGAGCGACAAACCACCTGAAATGGCACGCCCGGCCAGCGTAGCCGACCTGAAGTTGCTGCTGGGCGCACTTCATGCGCATGGGGTCGATTACTTGTTGATTGGGGGTTACGCCCTTTTTGCGCTTGGCTACCAACGCGGTACGGTCGATATCGACATCGTTTTGCGACCCACGCTGGCGCAAGGCGAAAAGGTCAAGCAAGCGCTGTTGCTGTTGCCCGAGGGCGTTGCCAAAGACATCGACCCGGCCTGGTTTCCAGAAGGCGACACCATTCGCGTGGCTGATGCGTTTGTGGTTGACTTGATGTTCAACGCCTGCGGTGAAAGCTACGAGTCTTTGTTGCCCTACGCCGTCACGATTGACTTCGATGGCATTCCACTGCGCACTGTTTCGCTGCAAGGGCTGCTGAAAACCAAGCAAACGTCGCGCGAAAAAGACCGAATGGATCGGCTGATTCTGGAGCGTGCCCTGGCGGTTGGTAAAAGCTGACTGATTTGGTGCAACCCGACTTGGTGTTGTTTGTGCACAGTCCCACCGCGCTGGTTGCGGCCCACGCCTACCCGTTTAAAAAAGTCCTGAGGGGTTCGGGTTTTGAAATTGGTCAGCGCTGATAGCACCAGTGGCACTGCGGGCGCTTTGCCGTTTGCACCGTTTCCAACCCCCGGTTAACCGATGACAAAGTGACACCACGGCAACCACATCAAGGCACCGGGGCAGTTCCGTTTTGCCTGATTTGCGATACGCGGCGTCACGCACATGGTTGGTAACACCGTGTCTGTTGATGGTTTTTTGCTTGCGACAAGCCGGGTTCTTACCTTTTGTGATATTCCGGGTGGCAAAATGGCCTTTTCCCAATCCAGTGGAGAAGTGCCTTGCCAACCCGTTGCCGCAACCCCCGCATTTGTGCCCTTGCAAGGCCATGGTTCGCTCTGTTGGCTTTGGCCGCCGGGCCAGTACTGGCGCAGACGCCGCCGCCGCCCGATGCTGGGCGCATCCTGCAAGAAACCCGACCCGTGGAACGCGCCCCAGCGCCCACCATCGCCCCGCTCCAGGCCCCGCCTGCCGCGGCGCCCACAGCGCCTGCTGGCAGCGCCGACGTGCGTGTGCAGGTGAATCAATTTGAATTCAGCGGCAACCACGCCCTGTCCAAAGAAACGCTCAACGCCGTGGTGGCGCGCTGGAGCGGGCGCGCGCTTAATTTTGGTGAACTGATCGAAGCCGTCGAAGCAGTGGAAGCACGTTACAAGGCAGAGGGCTATTTTCTGGTGCAAGGCTATTTGCCACCGCAAAAAATCAAAAGTGGCTCGGTTGAAATTGCCATCAGCGAAGGCACGCTGGGCGAAGTCAGGCTTGAAGGCGAAAGCCGCATCGACCCGGGCGTAGTCTATGGTTACCTTGAGCGCCTGCCCAAAGGCCAGCCGCTCACGCTGCGCAGTGTCGAGCGCCAGGTGCTGCTCATCAACGAGCTCGCGGGCAGCCACGCCAGCCTGGACCTGCAAGCCGGAGAAGCCCCCGGCAGCACCGACATCGTGATTGCCCAAGCGGTGGATCCGTTGTTAAGTAGCCACATTGACCTCAACAACCACGGGTCGCCCTCTACCGGCAACAACCGGCTTGCGCTAAGCGTCAACGCCAACGGCCCGTTCGGCAAAGGTGAACGCCTGAGCGCCAACGTCATGATGACCGACACCGGCAACCTCTACAGCTACAACCTGCGCGGTGAATTACCCGTAGGGGCCCAGGGCTGGCGCTTAAGCGCAGCGGCTTCGCGCGCCACCTACACCCTGGGGGGCGACTTTGCCAGCATGAATGCCAGCGGCACCGCCGATGCGCTGCGCCTGGGGGCGTCATACCCCATTGTTCGCAGCCGTCAAAGCAACATCAAACTGCAATTGGAAATTGACGAAAGCAAGCTCTCAGACCACTTCAAAGCCAACACCCCACCCACCGACCTGGACAAACAAAGCCGTGGCCTGACCGCCACACTGGGGGGCGACTGGCTCGATCAAAACAGCTCAACGCGGGCTGAAATGGCCTGGCGCAGCGCCCAAATTGATATGGGCAGCACCGCAGCCACGCTGGACGCACCACCCACCGGACCGGGGGCGGCAGGGCACTTCAGCAAACTAAGCTTGAGCGCGCAGCACCAGAGAAGCTTGGGACAATACCTCAGCGTACAACTGCAATGGAACGCACAACTGGCCAGCAAAAACCTCGATTCATCAGAAAAATTAAGCCTGGGCGGACCTGCCACGATGCCCGGCTACGCCAATGGTGAGGCCAGCGGCGACAGCGGCCAGATGCTCAAATTGGCACTGCGCTGGCAAGCCACCCCAACGCTGGGCCTGGGCCTGTTTGCCGACTGGGGCCAATTGCAACTGCTGCGCAACCCGCTGCCCGCTGCCACCACGCCCAACGACAAAAGCATGAGCGACATTGGCCTAAGTGCCGACTGGCAACTGCACAAAGACGTCACGCTCAGTGCCCTGCTGGCCTGGGCCGTTCACGAAGCACCCAACCCAACCGACGACGCCAGGCCCCGGGCATGGCTCAATCTTGGCTACAACTGGTAAAGGGGGAACAACATGAATCACATTTACCGATTGATCTGGAGCCAACTCGAACAAGCCTGGGTAGCGGTGGCTGAAACGGCCAAAGGGCGCGGCAAGGGTGGCAAAACCAGCGCCGTCGCGAGCCACACTTTCGTCATTGCGAGCAAAGCGCGGCAATCCATGCCTGCGGACCTCGTGGAATGCCACGTCGCTGCGCGCCTTGCCATGACGAAAACGCTCTTCGCTGCTGCTCTTGCCCTTTGCTTGGCTCCCGTCGGGGCGCAAAGCACCCCGCCCGCCAACGCGCTGCCCACCGGTGGCAAAGTCAGTGCCGGGCAGGCCAGCATCAGCCAAGCGGCCAACGTGCTCACGGTGCAGCAAACCAGCCAGCGTGCTGCGCTGGACTGGCAAAGCTTCAACATCGGCGCTGCGGCTACGGTCAACTTCAACCAGCCTGGCATCAGCTCAGTGGCGCTGAATCGCATCATCGGCAACGATGCCAGCCAAATCTACGGCAAGCTCAACGCCAACGGCCAGGTGTTCTTTAGCAACCCCAACGGCATGCTGTTCGCAAGGGGCGCACAGGTCAACGTGGGCGGCATATTGGCGAGCACCTTGCGTCTGGGCAACGCCGACTTCATGGCCGGCAACTACCGCTTTAGCAACCCCGGCAGCGGCAGCATCAGCAACCAAGGGCTGATCAACGCGCTGGGTGGCGTCACCTTGATGGGCAACAACGTTGACAACAGCGGGCAGATCAACGCCAGCAGCGTCAGCCTGGTGGCCGGTAACATGCTGGCGGTTGACCTGAGCGGCGACGGCCTGATTCGGGCGCGGGTAGCTGATGCCACTGGCAGCCTGGGGCAAGTGGTCAACAACAGCGGTGTGATCAAAGCCAGCGGCCTGGCTGAGCAGGGCGGGGATATCTTGCTGCAGGGCGGTCGCGCGCTCAACGCAGGCTCGCTCGATGCATCAAGTCCCACTGGCATAGGCGGCACTGTGAAGATGCTCGGCACGCAGGTTGGTGTGACTGGAAACGGCAGCATCAACGCATCAGGTGCCAGCGGTGGCGGCACAATTTTGTTGGGTGGCGACTTCCAGGGCAAAAATCCCGAAGTGCCCAATGCCACCGTCACCTACTTTGGGCCAGAGGCCAGCATCAAGGCTGATGCGCTAGGCAGCGGCAACGGCGGAAAAGTGATTGTCTGGGCCGATGACACCACGCGGGCGTTTGGCAGTATTTCGGCTAAGGGTGGGGTCAACGGGGGCGACGGCGGGTTTGTGGAGACGTCTGGGCATGTCTTGGATGTCACCGGCATCGCCGTGGACGCTCGGGGCTCCAAAGGGCGTGCGGGCGTTTGGCTGTTGGATCCGTTTAACGTCACGGTCCAGGCTATGGGCGAAATGGGGGGTACTTTTACCGGTGGCTATTGGACACCCTCAATTCAAGGCTCAGCGATTGCCAATACAACCATCGAAACGGCATTGAATGCGGGTACCAATGTCACGATTACTACATCAGGAATTGGCTCGGAGTTAGGCAATATCACAGTTGGTTCATCAATTTCCAAGACCGGGACTACCGCCACCACACTCACGCTGCAAGCCGACAATAATATTGCTATTAATGCGCCCATCAGCTCGTCATCGAGTGCGCTCAACCTGGTACTTAACCACGGCGGCTCTTTCGCCACCGCCACTGTTTCCGGCACCCTGAGCTTGCTAGGCGGCAATGTTGATGTTCAAAAAGCAGGCGCAACGGGTGCTGGCAATCTGACCATTGCCGGTGGCGCGACTTCTCTGACAGGTACATTGGCTGCAAACACAGTTTTGGTAACTGGCGGCACCACGTCGCTGGCTACCTCGTCAGCCTTGTCCTTGTTCACACTGCAAATGAACGCTGGCACGCTTGACCTGAATACAGCTGCTGGGACATCCATCACCGGCAACCTGGTCATGTCGGGGGGAACCCTGGGTGGTACCAGTGCCGTGACAGTTGGCAGTGGATATGGTGGGATAGTTAACTGGTCTGGCGGCACGTTGGCATCCTCCAGCACGGGTTCTGTTAATTTGAGTGCGGGTGTCACGACAACGCTGATGCAAGGGACGCTGGCCTTGAATGGTGCGCTGAACAACGCTGGCACGATCAATACGCAAAGTGTCAATAGAGGGCAACTGACCACCTTGAATATTGGTACAGGCGGCAGTTTGACCAACAACGGTGGGCTCAATCTTGGCAACGTTTTATCCACCTTTGCCGACAACACGGTAACTGTCAATTTGACTGGCACCGGTTTCATGACCAACGGCAGTTCAGGAACGATCACTTCGCCGACAGCCAACGCAATTCAGGGTGGAGCTGGCACAACATTTGCCAGCACGGGGATCGTCAATGTGACGGGCTCTACGTTGAGCATTGGCGCTGACGGTACCGATACCGGAAGTTACGACATCGCCAGCGGTGCCACACTGAAATTTACGGGTGGTACACGCAATTTGAACACCGGCTCGGCGATTGTGGGCTTGGGCAGTTTGAATCTTTCGGGCGGCACCGTTAACTTCAATTTGACTGCTGGTTTGACCCTGCCCAACTTGACCTTGAGTGGTGGCACCTTAAGCGGAACAGGCAATGTGACGGTCAGCGGTGCGATGGACGTGACAGACACCAGTACGCTGACCGGAACAGGTACTCTGACCACGCAGGGCACGACCACGCTCAGCGGCTCGCCCACCTTGAACGGTGCGGTGACCTGGAACAACAGCGGCACGCTGGACATCGGCGGGGCGAACCGGGTTCTGATGTACAACGGCGCGGTACTCAACAACCTGGCTGGCGGCACCATCAACGACGCGACCAGCGCAACGGCTCCGCTGGAAGGCAATGGTTCGGCATCGACCTTCGTCAACAGCGGCACTTTCAACAAGAACGCCAGCTCGGCGGCGACTCAGATTTTCAGCATTCAGTCGTTTACCAACGCGACAGGTGGAGTCTTCAACGTCAATGCTGGCACCTTCCAGCTCACGACGACGGGCACCGACACGGGCACCTACAACATCGGCGCGGGTAATACCCTGGCGGTAACGGCTGGCACCCGGACCTTTAACGGCGCCACGTTCACAGGCACAGGCGTGTTGTCGCTGCTTGGCGGGGAGATGAACTTCGCCACCAACGCCACATTCGCAGCGGTCAACCCGACCCTGTCGCTGACTGGCGGGACACGCTCCGGGGCTGGAAACCTTACGGTGAACAGCGCCTTCAATCTGGGTAGCACCACGTTCAATGGCGTGGGTGGAGGCACGTTGGACACCAGCGGCACGATCACGCTCAGCGGCTCGCCCGCCTTCAACGGTGTGGTGACCTGGAACAACAGCGGCACGGTGGACATCGGCGGGGCGAACCGGGTTCTGATGTACAACGGCGCGGTGCTCAACAACCTGGCTGGCGGCACCATCAACGACGCGACGAGCGCAACGGCTCCGCTGGAAGGCAATGGTTCGGCATCGACCTTCGTCAACAGCGGCACCTTCAACAAGAACGCCAGCTCGGCGGCGACTCAGAACTTCAGCATTCAGTCGTTTACCAACGCGACAGGTGGAGTCTTCAACGTCAATGCTGGCACCTTCCAGCTCACGACGACGGGCACCGACACGGGCACCTACAACATCGGCGCGGGCAATACCCTGGCGGTAACGGCTGGCACCCGGACCTTTAACGGCGCCACGTTCACAGGCACAGGCGTGTTGGGCTTGACCGGTGGCACCATGGACTTCGCCACCAACACCACATTCGGAACCAGTAACCCGACCTTGTCGCTGACCGGCGGGACACAGTCCGGGGTCGGCAACCTCACCGTGGATAACGCCCTGACCCTGGGTGGCGCGACCTTCACCGGCACCGGCGCACTGAACACCAGCGGCACGACCACGCTCAGCGGCTCGCCCACCTTCAACGGCGTGGTGACCTGGAACAACAGCGGCACGCTGGACATTGGCGGGGCGAACCGGGTGCTGATGTACACCGGCGCGGTGCTCAACAACCTGGCCGGCGGCATCATCAACGACACGACCAGCGTAACGGCTCCGCTGGAAGGCAATGGTTCGACATCGACCTTCGTCAATAGCGGCACCTTCAACAAGAACGCTGGCTCGGCGGCGACACAGAACTTCAGCATTCAGTCGTTTACCAACGCGACAGATGGAGTCTTCAACGTCAATGCTGGCACCTTCCAGCTCACGACGACGGGCACCGACACGGGCAGCTACAACATCGGCGCGGGCAATACCCTGGCGGTAACGGCGGACACCCGGACCTTTAACAGCACCACGTTCACAGGCACAGGCGTGTTGGGCTTGACCGGTGGCACCATGGACTTTGCCACCAGCACCACCTTCCTGGCGGGAGGGCCGACCCTGTCGCTGACTGGCGGGACACGCTCCGGGGCTGGAAACCTTACGGTGAACAACGCCTTTAATCTGGGTAGCACCACGTTCAATGGCGTGGGTGGAGGCACGCTGGACACCAGCGGCACGACCACGCTCAGCGGCTCGCCCACCTTGAACGGCGTGGTGACCTGGAACAACAGCGGCACGCTGGACATTGGCGGGACGAACCGGGTACTGATGTACACCGGCGCGGTGCTCAACAACCTGGCCGGCGGCATCATCAACGACGCGACCAGCGCAGCGGCTCCGCTCGAAGGCAATGGTTCGACATCGACCTTCGTCAATAGCGGCATATTCAACAAGAACGCTGGCTCGGCGGCGACACAGAGCTTTAGCACTCAGTCGTTCGCCAACAACGGCACGTTCAACGTCAATGCCGGCACGTTCCAGCTCACGACGAGCGGCACCGACACGGGCACTTACAACATCGGTGCGGGCAATACCCTGGCGGTAACGGCGGGCACCCGGACCTTTAACGGCACCACGTTCACCGGCGCAGGCGTGTTGGGCTTGACCGGTGGCACCATGGACTTCGCCACCAACACCATATTCGGAACCAGCAACCCGACCCTGTCGCTGACCGGCGGGACACAGTCAGGGGTCGGCAACCTCACCGTGAACAATGCCCTGACCCTGGGTGGCGCGACCTTCACCGGTGCCGGCGCGCTGAACACCAGCGGCACGACCACGCTCAGCGGCTCGCCCACCTTCAACGGCGTGGTGACCTGGAACAACAGCGGCACGCTGGACATTGGCGGGGCGAACCGGGTGCTGATGTACACCGGCGCGGTGCTCAACAACCTGGCCGGCGGCATCATCAACGACGCGACCAGCGTAACGGCTCCGCTGGAAGGCAATGGTTCGACATCGACCTTCGTCAATAGCGGCACCTTCAACAAGAACGCTGGCTCGGCGGCGACACAGTCATTTAGCCTTGCATCAGCCGCCAACAACGGCACTTTTAACGTCAATGTCGGCACCTTCCAGTTGAGTGGCGCATCGGCTGAAGCGGGCACAATCAATGTTGCTTCTGGTGCCACCTTCCAGAAGTCTGCTGGCTTCACCAACACGGGCACGCTCTCCGGGGCTGGCACGATTGCGGTTGGCACGGGTGCAGCGGGTTTGATTAACCAGGGCAATATCAACCCAGGGGGTGTAGGTGTGGCAGGTGCCTTGTCCGTTACCGGCGACCTCAAGCTCGATACCGGCTCCAATCTGGCCATCGATCTGGGTGGCACGGCCGCAGGGCAGTCTGACGTGCTGGCCGTAAGCGGCAGCATCACCAACACGGCGGGCACACTGACGGCCAGTTTGCTTAGTGGCTACACCCCGGCCAATGCCGACGCGATA
>Ga0210009_1001675_pt1 | contig 17943 bp, 15 predicted proteins | sample CryGeyCG2114_065_FD_185457 | JGI IMG/M metagenome (GOLD analysis project Ga0210009, IMG submission 185457) | Groundwater microbial communities from aquifer - Crystal Geyser CG12_big_fil_rev_8/21/14_0.65 (SPAdes) (version 2) | ecosystem: Environmental > Aquatic > Deep subsurface > Groundwater ... | reverse complement strand
TCCAAAAACACCCCGCAGAGTAGCACCAGTCCAGATCAGCAACAGGCTCCCAAAGGGGGTGTCGACTTCACCGGAATAGGGTGTCGCGTTCGACTGGAATCAGGTGCCGACTTCACCGGAATACGCAGTTGTGCATGTATAGACTGTTCTGCAGCATTGTTGCAAACAACGTATTACTACTAAGGAGACAGACTATGAAACGAGTAGCTTGGCTAATCCTACTGACCCCGCTGGCATTAGCCGCATGTCAGGATCATTCAACACCACAGACACCTGCAGACGTGAGTCAGAGCAGCAGCCAGCTCCCGGTTACCACGGTTGAGCCTGCGACTACTGCTCCTGCGCAAGTTGACACGGGTATGGCAAGCGAGCCTGCCATGCAGGCGGTAGATACCGTTGCAGTAACCAAGCAGCCGGAAGGTAGTGTGGCTGCTTCCGTGGCCCAGTCGATGGATCAGGCCAAACAGAGCAAAGCCGCTGCTGAAGCGACCGTGTCGGAGCTAGCTGCCACAGTGGAGCCGGCAGCAGTGGTAAAACAGAAAGAGAGCGCAGCAGCGCCGGTTGTGAAGCAGGCTGTCGCACCGGCTAAAGCGGTATCGACCCCAATAAAGGTAGCCGCGCCTAAACCGGTTGCCGCGCCGGTTGCCGCGCCGGTTGCCGCAGCCGCAGCGAAACCTGCGGTAGTGGCAGCCCTGGTGGGTGACGCCGGCAAAGGCAAGAGCCTGGCCCGCAAGTGTGCGGCTTGCCATAACTTCAATGATAAAAAGAAGGTGGGACCGGGTCTGCAGGCAGTGGTGGGTCGAAAGGCGGGCAGCATGAGCGATATGCACTATAGCGACTCGCTTGCATCCGCATCATGGTCCTGGAATGAGACAAACCTTGCCGCATGGCTCTGCGACTCCAAGCAGGCAGTGAAAACGTTGACCGGTGATGCTTCTGCCTCGACAAAGATGCCCGCCCAGCGCATATGTGATCCGGTCAAGCAGGCCGATATGTTCGCCTTTCTCAAGACACTGTAAATATGCGTATCTTGCATACCATGATCCGGGTAGTGGACCTGGACCTCGCCATACAGTTTTATACCGACGTTCTCGGGATGCAATTATTGCGTCGCAAGGAGTATCCGGCAGGCAGATTTACGCTCGCCTTTGTCGGCTATGGCGCTGAATCGGACTCAGCGGTAGTTGAATTGACGTATAACTGGGATACAGATAGTTATGATCACGGTAATGCTTTTGGCCATATCGCCATAGGTGTAGCCGATATCCATGCGGTTTGTGACCAGATCCGTGCTGGTGGCGGCGTTATCACGCGTGAGCCGGGTCCGATGAAGCATGGCAGTACAGTCATTGCATTTGTACGCGATCCCGATGGTTATGCCATAGAGCTGATAGAAACCGTCTGATTGGCAAGGCGACTCGAGGTCGCAACCCATGCTCATCTTCAGCTATAGAGGGCTTCCAGTATCTCCCCGTACTGCTGATAAACGGTGCGCCGTTTTATTTTCAGCGTCGGTGTAAGCAGGCCGCCCTCAATAGTGAACGGCTCGCTGATCAGGTGGATCCGGCGCACCTGTTCAAATGGATTCAATGACTTGAGCGTATTGTTGATCTTCGTTTGCAGATGTTTCTTCATAATCGGTGAGTCGCACAGGTTCTGCCAACTGGATTCCGGCAGCCCCTGCTCTCTGGCCCATGCCGTGCATGCATCAGCATTGGCGACAACCAGAGCAACCAGATAGGGCTTCCGGTCACCAAATACGACGACCTGATCGATTTTATTATCGATAATAAGCAGCTGTTCAATGCGTTGCGGGGCAATATTTTCTCCGCCCGAATTAACGATAATATCTTTTTTGCGATCAGTGATGCGCAAATAACCATCCCCATCCAGCTCGCCGATATCACCGGTATGCAGCCACCCTTGCTGCAGAGACTCTTTGGTGGCTTTTCTGTTTTTCCAGTATCCGGGCATAATATTAGCACCGCGCGCCAGAACCTCGCCATCCTCGGCGATGATTATTTCGACACCTTTGGCAGCTATGCCGACGCTGCCCGGGCGACGATCAGACATCGGATTGACGGTAAGTAAGGGGGCTGATTCGCTCAAGCCGTAGCCTTCGAGAACAGGCAGGCCGAGTGCTTCAAAGAAGCCGGCTATCTCAATGCTCAGCGGTGCACCGCCGGAAATTAATACACGCAGGCGTCCGCCAAAGCGCTGACGGACCTTGTCAGCAACCAGCCTGTCCAACAGGGGAAAGATAAGCTGCTCGAAGAAATTCAGTTGCTGTTTTCTTGCAAGCTTCAGATACAGGGTAAATAATTTTTGTTTCACCGGCGATTGCTGTGCGACCTGTGCGAGGATACGGCTGCGCATCACTTCCAGCATACGGGGCACGGTAATCATAATAGTCGGGCTGATTTCGGCCATATTCTTGGCCACGGTGTCAGGACGTTCAGCAAAGGCAACAGACAAACCGAATGAATAAGCCAGAAAGTGTGAGCCTGTACGCTCCAGTGCATGGGCCAGCGGCAGAAACGAGATCATACGGTCGCCCGTGTGGCCCATACGCAGATCAATGACAGCGGGGACAGATTCCAGATTGGTAATAATATTGCCGTGGGTGAGCATGACCCCTTTCGGGTTGGCGGTTGTGCCGGAGGTATAGACCAGTGTGGCCAGCGTATCACGCCCCAGTGCGGAGAGACGCTTATCCAGAGCCTGTTCGTCGAGCTCACCGGCCTCCAGTGAGGCCAGCGATGACACCAGCTTGTGATCACAGGCATCAATCGCATAGATATGCCGTACATGCGGGCACTGCTCCACAGCGTTGAGCAGATGGCTCAGCAGTTTGCTGCCGGAGGTGAATACCGCTGCCGCTCCCGAATCATTCAGCACATAGCTCATATCCTGCGGACGATAACTACAGTAGAGTGGTACGGTGACGGCGCCAACAGAGAGAATGGCATAATCAATGGCGGCCCATTCCGGCCGGTTCTCCATCAGAATAGCGACGCGGTCTCCGGCCTTGATGCCGGCACGAATAAGGCCGCATGCCAGATAACGGGCCCGACTTGCCATTTGAGCGTAGGTGATGGAGAGGTATTGACCGTTATCCCGGTACCATTGCGCAGGTTCAGCCGCACAGCGCTCTGCCGTACGGTACATGGCGGCAGGCAGGCTTGCCACGCCATCTACACTGGATGAATCAATATGCATGAACGTTTCCCTCTATCCCTCTGATACGGGTATTCCGAAAAGCGTAATGTATCTCGAAAAGTAACGGCAGAATGCCGCCATATCGAGACTCCCTGAGCAGTGATCATGCCGTGAACCCGTGATCGCGTCTAGCCGTCCGGTAAGGGCTCGCACATCAGCATAAACGCTACAGGACTAACAGTTATGCTAGAATTCTGCAATACTGCGCCGCGCGCCAACGGCAGCTGGCGGACTATCCGGTTAGAGCAGAGGCAGGAAACAGCATGGCAATGAAATATATTACCGATGATTTGCGTATCAGTGGCATGAGCGAAATCGCATCACCTGAACAGGTGCACAGCGAATACCCGACCTCCGAAGTGGCAGCTCGTTGCACCCACGATACCCGTGAAGTCATTCATCAGATCCTGCATGGTGAAGATGACCGTTTGCTGGTCGTGATCGGGCCGTGCTCGATCCATAATCCGGATGCAGCCCTCGAGTATGCCCGTCGTATCAAAACCATGCGCCGTGAATTGGGCGCAGATCTGTTGATTGTCATGCGCGTCTACTTTGAAAAGCCGCGCACGACTGTTGGCTGGAAAGGCTTGATTAATGACCCGAATCTGGATGAGTCGTTCGAGATCAATAAGGGTATCCGTCTGGCTCGCAAGCTGCTGCTCGATGTCAATGAAATGGGCGTGCCGGCCGGTTCCGAATTTCTGGATCTGATTTCGCCGCAGTACCTTGCTGATCTGGTCAGCTGGGGCGCTATCGGCGCACGTACAACCGAATCGCAGGGACACAGGGAGCTGGCCAGTGGTCTCTCATGCCCGGTCGGTTTCAAGAATGGTACCAATGGCGGCTTTCAGATTGCCATTGATGCAATTGGTGCGGCCACCCACCCGCATGTCTTTCTGTCACTGACCAAGGCCGGCAAGTCGGCAATTTTCTCCACCTCCGGCAATGAAGATTGTCATATCATTCTGCGCGGCGGTAGTGAGCCGAATTATGATGCGGAAAGTGTGGCGCGGGCGACAGCGGATCTGCAGGGAGCGGGGCTCTATCCCTATCTGATGGTTGATTGCAGTCACGCCAACAGCAGCAAGCAGTTCAAACGTCAGATGGATGTAGGCCGCGATCTGGCTGGTCAGATTGCCGAGGGCAACAAGCATATCGCAGGCGTTATGATCGAAAGTCACTTGCATGAAGGGCGCCAGAACGTGGTTGCCGGTCAGACACCGGAATTCGGCATCAGTATTACCGATGCCTGCCTGGGTTGGGAGGATTCTGAGGTGTTGTTGCAGGAGCTGGCAGCAGCGGTGCGCCAGCGGCGGAACAAGTAAGGTAGAGCGGGAAGCCTGAGGGGTGGTGGATACCACCGCCTTAAGCCTCCCGCCTCTGTTTACTCTTCGTCTTTCTTTTGTGCTTCGTTCACGCGCAGCGTGCGACCGGCATAATCATTGCCGTCGAGCTGCTTGACGGCGGCCATGGCGCCGGCGGTATTCATCTCAACAAAGGCATAACCCTTGAAGCGTTTACTGCGTCTGTCCTTAACCATGCGGATATCCATCACCTCACCGTAGGGTGCAAACAGGTTCTTGATATCATCCTGGCCCGCATTGAACGGCAGGTTGCCTACATACAGGTTACTGGTTGTGCTCTCTGTCTTGCTGACACTGCTACCGGGTAGCGACTTGGGCGCAAAAACTGCCAGTAGTCCGCCTGCAATACAGCCGATAAACAAGCCTGTAGCCAGAACAGATCCGACCGGGATGGTTGCCATGCCTAGGGGTTCTGCGCAGAAATAGCCGAGCAGTGACAATGCAAGGGCAGCCGCGAACAATTTAATAAAACAGGAAAAACTCATTTCATCTCCTCATTGAATTTACTTCGTGCCACTAGGTTGGCAATCATGCCAAAAAACGATGCAATACGCACGAAGTCAACGCTGCAAGGTGACGTCGGGGCAGGAATTGTTAGCATGCCGGCATGAGTAGAAAAGTGATACCTATCCTGACTGCCGCCGAGGGCGAGCCCATGATCGGCAAGCCCAAGTGGCTGAAAGTGCGTGCGCCGATGTCAGCGGAGTACAAATCCATTGTCCAGATGATGCGCAAGCTCAATCTGAATACTGTCTGTGAAGAGGCTTCCTGCCCCAATATCGGCAGCTGCTGGAAGCAGGGCTCAGCCACATTCATGATTCTGGGGCGTGTTTGTACCCGCACCTGCGCTTTTTGTGATGTCGCGACCGGTCGACCGGATCCGGTTGATGCAGATGAGCCGATCAATCTGGCTAAAGCTGTGGCCCAGATCGGCCTGAAGCATGTGGTGATCACCTCCGTGGATCGCGATGATCTGAAGGATGGCGGCGCCGGTCACTATGCTACCGTGATCCGTGAGCTTAAAGCGCGCCAGCCGGAAGTGACGATTGAAATTCTGACCCCGGATTTTCAGCGCAAACCTGCATCCTGCCTCGATACGATTATGGCGGCCGGCCCCGATATTTTTAATCATAACCTCGAGACCGTACCCCGCCTCTACCGCTCGGTGCGACCGGGTGCGCGCTACTTCACCTCACTGCGTCTGTTGCAGCGTGCCAAGGAGGTTGACCCCAATGTCGTAACCAAATCCGGCATCATGGTCGGGCTTGGCGAGGAGCGTGATGAAATCCTGCAGGTCATGGATGACATGCGCGAGGCCGGTATCGATATCCTGACCATCGGCCAGTATCTGAGGCCGAGCCCCAAACATCATCCGGTGATGAAATACTGGACGCCGGAAGAGTTTGATGAGTTGAAATATCTGGCCGAGAAGAAAGGCTTCGGCATGGTCGCATCCGGCCCGCTGGTGCGCTCATCTTTTCATGCCGATGAGGTGTTTGCAGCGTTGAAACTGAAGAAAGCTGCGGTTAAGGCATAAATTCACGGTACAACTGACCTGCGTTTAGGCTATTGATTATCTGTTGTTGAATAGAGAGGATGATCAATATGCTGGATTATGCTGAGTACATAAAAATATTTGTCGGTATGCTGGCTATTGTGAACCCGATAGGGGCAATTCCGCTGTTCATCAGCATGACCGCTGACGAGACAGGCCGCCAGCGTCGCCAGACAGTGAATCAGGTGGGCTTTGGCGTGGCTGTCATCCTGCTGGTGTCACTCTTCTTCGGTGATCCTCTGCTGCAGTTTTTTGGTATCACCATTGATTCGTTCCGGGTTGGTAGCGGTATTCTGATATTGTTGATGGCCATTGCCATGCTGCACGCCAAAACCAGTCCGATCAGGCAGACCGATGAAGAAGCCGACGAGTCGATCGACAAGGAGTCCGTGGCCATTGTACCGCTGGCCATGCCGCTGCTGGCCGGTCCCGGATCAATCAGTACCGTGATCCTGGCATCACACAAGGCCAGCGGTGCTGCCCACTATATGACGATCGCATTTGGTGTGCTGATGTTAAGCCTGGTGGTTTGGGCTGTGCTGCGTTTGTCCCCCTGGATTGAGCGGCATATCAGCGCTACAGGCATCAATATATTCACCCGTATCATGGGCCTGATTCTGGCGGCGATTGCCATCGAGTTTATCGCCAATGGCTTGAAGGGCCTGTTTCCGGCGCTGGCCTGACAAGTCTGAGCATGACCTCGGAAATCTCCACTGATACACTGGCGCTGGGTTCAACGGATAGCAAAGTAAGCAGGCGAGGGAAACAACATGCCGTACAATAATACACAGATCAGTGAAGAGCTGGCGATGAATCATCTGGGCCTTAAAAACCTTGAACATGTATACTGGAACCTGCCCACGCCACGCCTGTACGAACATGTGATTCGCAACCGCGAGGGGCACCTGGCCCATCTTGGCGCTTTGGTGGTGCGCACCGGCCATTTCACCGGCCGCGCGGTTAAGGACAAATTTATTGTCGATGATGCCGCCGCCCATGACCGGGTGTGGTGGGGTAATTTCAATCGCGCTATTTCCGAAGAGAAGTTTGATGCGCTCTATGCGCGCGTGCAGCGCTACCTGGAAGGTCAGCACATTTATGTCGAGGATTGTCTGGTAGGTGCCGACTCCCGCTACGAGAAGCCGCTGCGGGTTATCACTCAGGATGCCTGGCATGCACTGTTTGCGCGCACGATGTTTGTGCGTCCGGTCGATATCGGCCGCGAAATCAGATCAGATGAGCCGGAATTCACCGTGCTGCACGTGCCGCACTTCCACGCCATGCCCAGCCAGGATGGCACCAACTCGGAAGCTTTTGTCATCCTGCATCTGACCCGCCGCATCGCGCTGATTGGTGGTACGGCCTATGCCGGCGAGATCAAGAAATCCATCTTCACCATTATGAATTACCTGTTGCCTGACCAGGATGTGTTGCCGATGCACGCCTCGGCCAATGTCGGCGAAGATGGCAATTCGGCTATCTTTTTCGGCCTCTCGGGCACCGGTAAGACCACACTCTCGTCCGATTCGGAGCGTAAACTGGTTGGCGATGATGAGTTAGGCTGGAGCGAGAAGGATATCTTCAACTTCGAAGGCGGCTGTTATGCCAAGGTGGATCACCTGTCGAAGGAAAAAGAGCCGCTGATTTACAACGCCACTGAACGTTTCGGCTCGATTCTGGAAAATGTCGGACTGGACATGGCTACGCGCCGTGTCGATTTTGATGATACTACACTGACCGAGAATACCCGTGCCGCCTATCCGATTCAGGCTATTCCCAATGCCATTTATCCAGGTGTGGCCGGCCAGCCGAATCATATCATTATGCTTACAGCCGATGCCTTTGGTGTATTGCCGGCTATTGCCAAGCTGACACCCGAACAGGCGATGTACTATTTCCTGCTCGGCTATACCGCCAAGATCCCGGGTACAGAAGCCGGTGTGACCGAGCCCTCTGCAACCTTCAGTCCATGTTTTGGTGCGCCGTTTATGGCGCGGCATCATCCTTCGGTGTATGCGCGTATGCTTGGCGACAAGATCCGCGCCGGAAATGTGCGCTGCTGGTTGCTCAATACAGGCTGGAGCGGTGGCCCATACGGTGTTGGTGAGCGCATGGATATTGACCTTACCCGTACGCTGCTCTCTGCAGCCCTCTCGGGACATCTGGATGATATCAAATACCAGCAACATCCGATTTTCGGCCTGCTGATGCCGGAGACGCTGGATCCGATCAGCACCTGGTCCGATCCCGCGCTCTACAGAGAGACGGCCGAGAAACTCGCCGCCAGCTTCAAGGAGGCATTCGCCCCGTTTGAAGCTGAAGTGTCCAAAGAAGTTCTCGCTGCCGGCCCCCGCTAGGCACGTGCCGGATGATTCCGTGCAGCCTGGCAGGAACCAATAAACAAGCATCTGCTTGGGAGTTCGCATGAAGATCACTTTTGCCACAAATAATCCGCAACCGGGTATGCAGTCCATTCGCCGCAGAGGCTTTGATCTGGGCTGGGTAAAGGCTGCGGAAAAGCCGGGCATGCCTTCAGTAGAAGCCATCACGGCTTGCTGGCAACAGGATCAGGCCGTGCTGCTGCCGGGTATGATCGATGTGGCGCCGTTTGCCGGAGAGATCGAGCAGTCGCACCAGTTGATGCAGCAGGTGCTGGAGACAGAGCAGGTAGCCCCGATTTTTGATGCCGAGCCCTATCTGCCGCGGTTGCAATATCTGCCTCTGCTGGCCTCCTCGGCGGAGGAGCATGACAAGCAGGGCATTGAAAAACTCTACTTTGATGCTGAAGGGGATGATGGTGAAATTATCGCCGAGGGGCTCTGGTGCAAGGCTTCGTGGCTCTCCTTTGTTGATGATGATGCATCGCTGCGCTTTCGTTTCTCCTTCGGCATGGAAGGGTTCGAGGATGTTGCCGCTGATCCGCTCAAACAGCAGTGGGCCGGCAGCCTGTGCGATGCGTTGTTTCCTGAGTCAGCGGCTGTGACTGAAGATGCAGCGGTGCTGAATCTGCTGACAACGGTGCTGGGGGGCGCTCCAGCATTTGTTGAGCGCATTGTCTATTTCAATGCACCCAATGGCGGCGCGCAGATGCATCATGATGTTGAGCGTGGCCATGACGGCGTGATTTACGCACAGCTGAGCGGCTCGACCTTCTGGCTGGCGCTGGCTAAGCCGGTGCTGATGGATGAGCTGGCCGCTTTTGTCGCCGATCCCGCCTGTAGCGATGCCCTGCAGTCGGTATTACCGGATGCAACAGCGCGTGATGAGCTGGCGACGCTGCTGCAGGATCCGGCTGCATTGGCAGCCTACCTGGATGAGAGCGATCATGAACTGGTGGAGGCGATTATGGATCGTTGTGCTGCCTTTACCGGTTACCTGTGCGCGCGCGGCTATGGCTATATCCTGCATGCCGGCGATGTGCTGTTGATGCCGCAGCGCGATCTGGATAGTTGTGTCTGGCATGCGGTGACCTGTTTGGGCGATGAGCCGGGTGAAGCGCTCTCCTTTGCCCTGCGCCGGAAGGTCAGCTGAAACACGGCCTGAGCAGTCTGTTACTGGCGCTGTCGGTACTGTTAGTGCCGGTAGTCTGGAGTGAGGAAAGTATCATGCTCAAAGATCAGCCCTCAGCCAATGCCCTGATTCACGAATCCAGCCCTTATCTGTTGCAGCATGCCCATAACCCGGTCAACTGGCTGCCCTGGGGTGAAGAGGCATTCGCACTGGCACGCATGCAGGATAAGCCGGTGTTTCTGTCGATCGGCTACTCCACCTGTCACTGGTGTCATGTGATGGAGCATGAGTCGTTTGAAGATCCGGCTGTGGCCGCACTGCTGAACCGCAACTTCATTGCTATCAAGGTGGATCGCGAGGAGAGGCCGGATATTGATGCGGTCTATATGCATGCGGCACAAATGATGAATGTCTCCGGCGGCTGGCCATTGAATCTGCTGCTGACGCCCGATAAAAAACCTTTCTATGCCACCACATATCTGCCCAAAGAGGGGCGCTTCGGGCGCATGGGCTTGATCGAGCTGGTCGAGCGCGTGGGTGTGCTGTGGCGGGAAGATCGCAAACGCATTGAGTTATCGGCCGATTCGATTGGCAGTGCCGTGGCCATATCAATGCATGAGACCACGCCGGGCAAGCTGGATGCAGCTCTGCCTGATCTGGCATACCGGCAGAGTGCACAGCAGTTTGATGCCAGCAGTGGTGGTTTTGGCGGGGCACCACTGTTTCCTTCGCCGCACAGGTTACTCTTCCTGCTGCGTTACGGGGTACTGAAAGATCAATCGCAAGCATTGACGATGGTGAAAGAGAGTCTGACAGCCATGCAGCGGGGCGGCATTCACGATCAAATCGGTGGCGGTTTTCACCGCTATGCAACCGATGCCGACTGGCTGCTGCCCCATTTCGAGAAAATGCTCTCCGATCAGGCCATGCTGATGATGGCTTATGCCGAAGGCTGGCAGGCGACGGGAGAGTCCTCTTTTGCCGATACAGCCCGCGATATTGCCGATTACCTGCTGCGCGATATGCAGGATGGCCAGGGCGGTTTTTATGCCGCTGAAGATGCCGACTCCGAAGGGGAGGAGGGGCGCTTCTATCTCTGGTCGGCGCCCGAGATCCGTCAACTGCTGGGCCAGCGCGCGGCTGCATTCATGCGGGCCTACGGGGTGGAGGAGGCCGGTAACTTCAGCGATGAGGCCAGCGGTAAAAAAACAGGGGCCAATATCCTGCATCGAACAGGGGATATTGATCCGGCAGCTTTTGCTGCCGAGAGGGCAAAATTGCTGGCATCTCGCGACGAACGGGTGCGCCCTTTCCGTGATGACAAGGTGCTGACCGACTGGAACGGCTTGACCATCGCGGCTCTGGCTGTGAGCGGGCGCATCCTGAATGAGCCGCGTTATATTGAAGCGGCAACAAAAGCTGCTGATTTTATCCTGCACAACCTGCGCCGCGATGATGGCACACTGCTGCACCGCTGGCGCATAGGCAAAGCTGCCATTGCCGGCCAGCTGGAGGATTATGCCGGCATGGTATGGGGGCTCACCGAGCTGTACGAGGCCAGCTTCAATGGCCGCTGGTTACATGAGGCCGTGGCGTTGAACAGTGTCATGCTTACGCGCTTTAAAGGGAAAAGCGGCGGGTTTTATCAGGTTGAGGCGAATCATGAGCTGATTGCCCGGCCGCTGCAGGGCTTTGATGGGGCGATGCCCTCGGGAAATGCCGTAGCCATGCATAACCTGTTGCGGCTGTCGCGCTTGACCGGCAGTGCTGAGCTGGAGAGAGAAGCTGCGGCCGTGGCCGACCATTTTTCCGGTGCAGCAGCGGCTGCCCCGACCGGTCTGCTGCACATGCTCTCTGCTGTGCTGCTGGCTGAAAGCAGTGCTCGCGAGGTGGTACTGGTCGGCGACAGGCAGAGTGCTGAAGCCGCAGCCATGCTGGCTGTTGTGCGCGACCAATACCGACCGAACACCGTTGTGCTATGGCATGATGTACAGACAGAGCGGCTGGCACCTTTTATACGCGGCCAGAAAGCTGTGGATGGCAAGGTGACCGCCTATGTCTGCGAGAATTTCCGATGCAAGCTGCCGAGCAATGACCCGGCTACGCTGCAGCAGCTGCTGTCGAGGTAGTTTTAGAGCAGCAGTACATCCCAATGCGGCGGCGCTACGAGAGTGTTATTAGCGATGACAACATTGACTACATCATGCACAGGCTCAATCATCGGCCAGGAAAGGCGCGGGGCTACAGAGCACTCGATGAGGTATTCGTCACCAACACGACGCAACTCACCGGCGTTGTACCTGGTAGTTGAATTCGCGCTTCAATTCAGGAGGGATGAGCATGGCGGAGGCCGAATCGTTGCAGACTTTCACTGTGCTGGTGGTAGAGGACGATGTTGCAATCAGGCAATATTTTGCAAACTCTGTCAGTCGCCACAAGCAGCTCAGGCTGTTGGGGGTAGCCGGCGGTTGTCGGGAGGCGCAACCCTTCCTGGCGATGAATCCCGATGTGATGTTGGTCGATCTCGGGCTGCCTGATTGTAACGGCGCTGAATTGATTCGCAGCCTGAAGGCCGCCTCACCGCAAAGCGAAGCCATTGTGATCACCATCTTTGCCGACGAATTTCGCGTCATTGAGGCGATCCGGGCCGGGGCGACCGGCTATATACTCAAGGACGCCATGCCCGATGATATTGGCACCGCTGTTATGGAGATGCTGGCAGGCATCTCGCCGATCAGCCCGGCTGTCGCCCGCTATATCATCAATGCGCTCAGACCGGATCCCTCTCCTGAAAACAGCGGGGATAATTTACTCAGTCCGCGCGAGCTGGAGGTATTACAGCTGGTGGCGCGCGGTTACAGCCGTGAGGAGATTGCCCGGCTGATTGATCTGAGCTGCCACACAGTAGTTGCGCATATTCGCAGTATATATAAAAAATTACAGGTACACAGCCGTAGCGAAGCGGTTTATGAAGCGTATCAAATGGGCCTGATCAAACTCAATGATTAGAAGGATAGCCGTACTGGTTGTGGCTATACTGATGGCTGCCCCCGTAGCTTTAGCAGAAGAACCTCTCACTCCCGGCTATACTGTTATCAGTCAGGCGGATGTCGTGCGTGGGCAACTTGGTGAAGCAGCGCCCCCTGTTTCGGCCAACTGGGTGCCAATCTCATTGCCGGATAACTGGAATGAAACACAAGCCGGTTACGGTGGTTATCTCTGGTATCGACTGGCAGTGCCCGCTGCCGGAATCGACCCTGGCAGCATGGCTGTTCTGCTGCCTCGCCTGAGCATGAACGCCGAGTTGTGGCTGGATGAGCACCTGATTGGCGATGGCGGTTCGATGTCCGTGCCGGTTGCCCGCAACTGGCATCGGCCGCTCTATTTTCCGCTGCACGGCCTGATACCGCATGATCATCAGGTCCACTGGATCTATATTCGAGTTTTCTCCTCGCCCAATGACGGTGGCGGTATTGGCGCGGTCTATCTCGGTAGCCATGAAAGCCTGGAGCCGCTGTATGAGCGCGCCTATTTTATCGATGTGACACTCAGCAGCGCTGCGCTGGTGATGACGTTGGTGATGACGTTGGCGCTGACAACGTTGTGGCTGCTGCGTCGGCGGCAATCCCTGTTCGGCTGGATGGCTGCATCGGGGGGATTCTGGGCCATTGTGATTGTCAATCAGTTACTGCTCTATCCGCCACTGATGAGTCGCTATACTTGGGAGTGGCTGGTGCAGTCCTCGATCAGCTTTTACACACTGGCACTGCTGATGGTTGTACATCGCTTTATCGGTGTTGTTCGGCCCGGACTGGAGCGCGCGGTAGCAATCTATTTCGTGTTGACCTCGGCGATAGCATGGCTGGTCGGGGCAGAGCATTTGGTGGAGTGGTTCCACATCATCCACATCGGCGCCATTGTGACAGGTGCCTATCTGATCTGGCTGTGCGCCAGAATCTACTGGCAAACACGGCAGGTGCGCGCGCTGGGTATGCTGCTGGCTATCCTCTCCTGTCTGGCCATCGGAGTGCATGACTGGCTGATTATTGTGCTCGCCGAACAGATGAACACCATTCTGATCATGCAATTCGGCCCCCCCTTTGTGATGTTGCTGATCGGCGGCTGGATGATGATCCAGTTTGCCGCAGCTCTCGATCAGCAGGAGCAGCACAAAGAAGAGATCGAGCGTCAGATCGTGGTTGTATCCGAGGAGTTAAAACGGGAACATGAAAAGCGTATTGAGCTGGAACGGCGTCATATCATCACCGGCGAGCGCGAGCGATTTACCCGCGAACTGCATGATGGCATGGGCGGCCATCTGGTCGGCCTGAAATCGATACTGGCTGACTCCGGCAGTGATCAGAGCAGGGCGATGGAGACACTCGATCAGGCCATTCTCGATATGCGTCTGGTGATCGATGCCATCGGCGATGCCAGCGATGATGTCGGCATGGTGATGGGCATGCTGCGCTCACGGTTAGAGCATCAGTTGCAGGTTGCCGGCTTGGCGGTGAGCTGGAATATGCAGGCCTTGCCCATGCAGTGTCAGTTGCAAGAGGGCGGGGGGTTGCACCTGCTGCGCATCATTCAGGAGTGCATTACCAATGTGATTCGTCATGCCGGTGCCGATTGGGTGGATGTGCGCATTGGTCTTGATCCCGAAAAGACGGGGTTTATCTCTATTGTGGTTAGTGATAACGGCTGTGGCATGGTCAAAAATGACTCAGGTGGCAGAGGGCTGGGCAATATGCATGCCCGCAGTCTGATGCTCGGCGGTGAGTTGGATATCGTTTCCGTTCCCGGCTCCGGTACCATATTACGGTTGTCGATTCCTCAGCTTGTATGAATCGAACTGCAAAAGTGAAATTGGCCGCTATAATGGAGGCGACTTACACTTTCTGGAGAGGGGCTTCGGATGCGACAATGGAAATTGGCATGCCTGTGCCTGTTCACCATGATGATATCAGGGCAGGTGCATGCCGGTGAGGCTGGCGCCCGCGCTTATGCCAATGCGCCTGTGGGGTTGAATGTCATGGAGCTACTCTACTTCCAGTCGGAAACCAGTGGCGGGGCCTTCAATTCGACCACCAAAGCCGGAATGCTTCGCTATTACAGATATTTCGAACTGTTTGGTCAGGCTGCATTGGTGGGAGGATATATCCCTTATGCCTCGGCATATATTACCATTCCCGCCTTAGGCTATTACGAGCAGGTGAAAGGCATCAGTGATCCAACATTTGTTATCGGCATGGACTTTTTCGGCGCTCCGGCAGTTTCATTTCAGGAGTTTTGTGATTACCGGCAAGACTTGATCATCGGTGGCAGTTTGCAGGTTATCGCGCCATTCGGGCGCTATGATAAAACTCGCATCCTGAACCCGGGCGGTAACCGCTGGGTGTTCAAACCGGAGCTGGCAATATCGCAGGCCATTAATGACTGGATCTTTGAGATCTATGGTAATTATCATTATTTTAGCCGCAATCATCAGTATCTTGGCAACCTGATTCATGATCAGAAAGGGCGCTGGGGAGTGGATGCGCATATCAGTTATACGCTCAAACCCGGCATGTGGGTCTCATTCGATTATCTGCGCCAATGGAGCGGCGAAACCAGTATCAATACGAGGCCTCAGGGAGATAAGGTACGAAATACAACGATTGGTTTTACGGCAAATATCCCATTGTTCAAGTCTAATGCCATCCAGCTGGAATATCGGGATGATGTGAAAACCCGTAGCCTTAGCCAGTCCAGATCATTCTCATTCAGATTTCAGCAGATGTGGTAATGGGATGTCGCTCTTGTCTTTCAAGAACTTGTCACTCCAGAGCCCGTCTATGGCAACAGCTCTAACTGCCACCGATAATCAAACGATGCAATTCCTGACAGACACAAACTGATGAATCTGGATGTTTTGACGATGCTGATCATGATCTCGATCACCAACCTTGTGATGGCCGGCTTTATCATGATTGTCGGTTACAACAGAGGTCTGGCCAGCCTTAATCGACTGTCATTGGCGCTGCTGGTCAATGCACCAATCTATATCGTTTACTATCTGCAGCAGTCTCTGCCCAAAGCGATCTTTGTGCATAGCTGCAATACTATTGCCGCGATCGAAATCGCCTTGTTACTCTATGCTATCGCCGGCTTGCGTGGCGTCTCATTACCTCGCATTACTTATCTGCTTCCCATAGCTCTGGCCATTCTCACAAGTGTGGTGCTGTTTGATAATGATGCATTGTGCGTTGCTATCGAATGCACCATTTATGTAATACAGGAGGCGCTGATATTACGGCAGTTGATGATGTCGAAAGAGATGGGCAGCGGCCGCTACCTGATGTTTATAACCACCTTGCTGATGATGGCGATGTTCGCTTATCGGGCAATCGCATTGGTTGCAGGCTGGAGCGCATCTACAGTGGTCAACGCTGACAGTGATATGAATGCCATCACCTTCCTGATCATTTTTATGACAGTCGTGCTTTTCTCGTTTGGCTTCATGCTGGCCGCTTTCGAGCAGGAGCGACTCAAGATGCAGAAGTTACATCAACAACAAACCTTGCGACTGGAGCGGGAGTTGCATGATGGCCTCGGTGGTCATCTGGCCGCCCTCTCGGCCATGATTGGCGATGGCATCGAGAATCGGCAGATATTCTCCGAGACCATCGATCAGGCCCTGCTCGATATGCGCATGATCATGGATGGTATCGGCGATGAGTGCCGCGATGTCGGCATGACCCTTGGCCTGTTGCGATACCGCTTGCAAGCTAGGCTGAAGACGCTCGGTATTGATTCGACCTGGGATATGGATCAGTTGCCGGTTGGCTGCATGCTCGCCGAGGGCGGGGGGCTGCACCTGATCCGCATCGTGCAGGAGGCGCTCACCAATGTTGCCCGGCACTCAGGTGCCGATCATGTTGGGGTTCGGGCCTCAGTGGACAGGAGGGAGCCTGACCATGCGCTATTAATCGAAATTTCCGATAACGGCCGTGGTTGGGATGAAGTACCTGACTTTGGCAATGGTCTGAATAATATGCAAAAGCGCGCCGGGATGCTGGGGGGAATCTTGCTGATATCCTCGCGTTTCGGGGCCGGTACCAGGCTCACGTTGACCAGTCCGGTCACAGTAGAAACAGCGCCATAACAGTGGATCTATTTCTGGAGCGGGTCAGACCTGAAGATTTTTTTCCGCACGATCCATGAGGTTGCTTATTTCTGGGTATTCGGAGAATAGATTAGCATATGACTAAGTGTAAAACGATTGATACATCCGATTCTGTATGGATCAGATCAAAAATGCGTGTATGTATATAGCGCAAAAGTGTTATCCCATCAGTAAAACAACCAAAGTATTGTTCCAACCTCAATGATCAGCGAATTTTCTATGCGCTGTGTAGAGAGGTTGTGCTTCATGCAATGTTTCCAACATGTCCTGAGGGGGAGTGTTTTGCTACGTGGCAAGGTAGATCATTCCAAATCTTATGTTTTAATTGTAGATGACGATGAATTTTTCAGGAGTTCTCTGGAAGAAACGATTTCCCGGCATAGTCAGTTGATGTTGTCTGGTTCGTTCAGCTCTTGCAGGGAAGCTAAAAAGCACCTTTCGCCTGCGCATCAAGTCATGTTGATTGATATTGGCATGCGGGATGGCGGCGCTGCCGATCTTATCCACCATCTGAAAAAGGTTTCTCCGCAAAGTGAAGTGATAGTGATTACTTCGATCGATGATAAACATAGCATAATAGAGGCAGTCAGGGCGGGTATTACTGGCTACCTTCTAAAAAAAGACGCCACTCCTGCTCACATTGCTGCTTGTGTCATTGAAACGCTTGAAGGTGGAGCAGTAATATCTCCTGTGATCGCTCGCCGCATATTGTATGCGTTCATTCCACATGAAAAATACTTGAAGTGCACTCCTCAGAATAACCTCCTGACCTCCAGGGAGCAGGAAATTCTGGGTTTTGTGGCCAGAGGATATTCGCGTGAAGAAATTGCCAGCATAGCTGGTATTAGCGTTCATACTGTTGTTGCCCATAGCCGTAATATATATAAGAAATTGCATGTAAATAATTCCAAAGAAGCTGTGTTTGAAGCATATTATGCTGGTTTGATTTAGGGATAGTCTGTGCATTGGCACAGCTCTTTTACTTAATATTGTTTACGACCCGTGCGTATTCCGGTGAAGTCGGCACCTGATTCCAGTCGAACGCGACACCCTATTCCGGTGAAGTCGACACCCCCTTTGGGAGCCTGTTGCTGATCTGGACTGGTGCTACTCTGCGGGGTGTTTTTGGA
>Ga0210009_1001673_pt1 | contig 17967 bp, 22 predicted proteins | sample CryGeyCG2114_065_FD_185457 | JGI IMG/M metagenome (GOLD analysis project Ga0210009, IMG submission 185457) | Groundwater microbial communities from aquifer - Crystal Geyser CG12_big_fil_rev_8/21/14_0.65 (SPAdes) (version 2) | ecosystem: Environmental > Aquatic > Deep subsurface > Groundwater ... | reverse complement strand
GGGCTTGAGAAATGAAGTCAGCAAGGCAAAGCGAAGAAGCACCAATGAGTTAGGCCGAGCCCGAACAAGGTTAATTGCTCAGATTCAAAACCCTTCGTTCAGACTCATTTCTGAATTGGAAAATACTGTGGCAGCTGTAGCGGGCAGGCTGCCCTGTGGGTCGGGTTTGTGCGTGTGTTGTTGGGGCTTTAGCCCCTTACAACCACGGCCTACCCCTTGCGGGTGCAACCCGACGGGTTTGATTTTGAAGATACTTTGTCGGGATAAATCCCGACCCACAACCCCGCCACTCCTTTGTGGCGCGGGTTTTAACCCGACGGGTTTGGTCTTTTGAAGTTGGTTGTCGGGATAAATCCCAACCCACAAACCGCGCGGTCAGGCATGACGCTCTAGCGCCCAGGCCACATGTTCGCGCACCAGTTCCGATGGATGGTTGGCGCGGGCGTGCAGCGCGCGCATCACGTCTGGCGTGGTGGGCGCGTTGCCGAGGGCAACCGCGATATTGCGCAGCCATTGTTCATGGCCGATGCGGTAAATCGGGCTTCCCGCCAGACGCGAAAAAAAAACTTCCTCGCTCCAGCCGAACAATTCGACCAGTGAGACATCGTCCAGCTCGTTGCGCACGGCAAAATCCGGCTCAACCGTCGTTTGCGCAAAGCGGTTCCACGGGCAGACCATCTGGCAGTCGTCGCAGCCGTAGATGCGATTGCCGATCAGCGGGCGCAATTCAGGCGGAATACTGCCCTTGAGTTCGATGGTGAGGTAGGAGATGCAGCGCCGCGCATCCACCCGGTACGGGGCGACGATGGCACGCGTCGGGCAGATGTCGAGACAAGCCTGGCATGTGCCGCAGTGATTCTCTGCCGGCGCATCGACCGGTAATGGCAGGTTGATGAATATCTCGCCCAGAAAAAAATACGAGCCCTGTTCGCGCGACAGCAGCAAGGTGTGCTTGCCGCGCCAGCCGAGATGCGCCTTCTGCGCCAGTTCGACCTCAAGCACGGGTGCGGAATCGGTGAACACGCGGCAGGCAGCCTGCGGCACGGCGGCGCCGATTTGCTCGACCAGTTTCTGCAGGCGGTTGCGCAGCACTTTGTGATAGTCGCGCCCCAGCGCATAGCGCGAAATGCAGGCACGACTGCCATCGGCCAGCACCGCCTGTACATCCCTGACATTTTCCGGATAATAATTCATGCGCAACGAGATCACGCGCAAAGTACCCGGCACCAGTTCTGCCGGGCGCGCGCGTTTGGTGCCATGTTTTGCCATATAATCCATCGCACCGTGATGACCGTCCGCCAGCCATTGCAACAACTGAGTCTCGGCCGCGCCCAGTTCGGTGTCGCCGATGCCGACGGACTGAAACCCGAGCGCCTTGCCCCACACCTTGATGCGTGCGGCAAGCTCAACTAAATCCACGTGGGGTGCGTTGGTTTGCATACGCCGAATCATAGCCGAAGTGGGGTAAGCAGGCATTCCGCCGCAAGGCGGAAGCTCGCAATTGACTTGCCCGATGAGACCGCCACGGCGAACTTTGCCGCCCGTCTGGCGTCTGTGCTGAAGCCGGGCCTGATGATCTATCTGCAGGGCGATCTGGGCGCGGGCAAGACCACGCTGGTGCGCGGGCTGTTGCGTGCGCTGGGTTACGCCGGACGGGTCAAGAGCCCAACCTACACTTTGCTTGAACGTTACGAAATGGGCGGCTTGCACTTGTGCCACTTCGATCTCTATCGATTCCGCGATGCGGACGAGTGGGAAGCATCGGGTTTTCGCGACGAATTCGACGGGCGCAATATCTGTCTGGTCGAATGGCCGCGACAGGCTGCCGGTTTGCTGCCCGCCGCGGACATCACGCTCACTATGGAAATTCTGCACGGCGGGCGCGCCCTCACCCTTGATGCCAATAGCACAACAGGACAGGAATGTTTGAACGACTTATAAAATATTGCCTCTGGCTGACGCTGCTGTGGCTGCTTCCGGCACAGGCCCAGGTGGTGATCAGCGCCGCGCGGCTGTGGCCGGCGCAGGATTACACCCGCCTCACGCTGGAATCCAAAAAGGCGATCTCCTGCAACATGTTCTCGCTGGACAACCCGCAGCGGCTGGTCGTCGATCTGGAGAACGTCGCACTCGATGCCACCCTGAACGAATTGGGCAACAAGGTCAGCAGCGACGATCCCTACATCAGTACCCTGCGCATCGGACAGTTCAAGCCCGGCATCGTGCGTCTGGTGTTCGATCTCAAGGCCGAAATCAAACCGCAACTGTTCAGTCTCAAGCCGGTCGGGGAATACGGCCATCGTCTGGTGTTGGACGTGTATCCCGCCACGCCGGTTGACCCCTTGATGGCCTTGGCCGCACAGATGGAACAGAAACTCGGCGCGAGCGCACCTGCCTCGGGTGCTGTCGTTGCCGCACCCGAACCAGCCCAGGTACCCGCGCCTGCCCCGCCACCGGAATTACGCAACCGCCTGTTCCTGGTAGCGGTCGACGCGGGGCACGGCGGCGAAGACCCGGGCGCGCGCGGTCGGCGCGGCACGCATGAGAAGAATGTGACGCTGGCCATCGCGCGACGCCTGAAAACGCAGATCGATGCCACGCCCGGTATGCGCGCCATCCTGATTCGCGACGGCGACTATTTCATTCCGTTGGTGGGGCGCGTGGAAAAAGCACGCAAGGCGCACGCCGACTTGTTCGTTTCCATCCATGCCGATGCTTTCATCAAACCCCATGCGCGCGGCTCCTCGGTGTTTGCCCTGTCGGAAGGCGGCGCAACCAGTGCCAGCGCGCGCTGGCTAGCAAAGAAGGAAAACGAGGCCGATCTGATCGGCGGGGTGAATCTGGCGGTGAAAGACCCCTACCTCGCGCGCACTTTGCTCGATCTGACGCAAACGGCGACTATCAACGACAGCATGAAACTGGCAAGGCATGTACTGGACGAGCTGCAGGATGTGAACACGCTGCACCGCGGCCATGTCGAGCAAGCCGGATTTGCCGTACTGAAATCACCGGACATCCCCTCCATCCTGGTGGAGACCGCCTTCATCAGTAATCCGGAGGAGGAAAAACGCCTGCGCGATGAGGCGTATCAGGACAAGATGGCGCACGCCATCCTCGGCGGCATCCAGCGTTATTTTGCACAGAACCCGGCACTCTCAAAACCCAGGTTTGCGCAGAACGAATAGATCGCCTGCGACAATATGTCACAGGGTTGTTTTGTTTCTTTTCGCTAAACTTCGTACCCCTTTTTCAATTTACGGAGAATCCCATCATGCACGCCCGTCAACCTCTGATTCTGGCCGCAATACTCGGCCTGCTGGCCTCCCCATCCGCTGTTGCCAGTTGCGGCAGCTCAGTATGCGCCATCAACACCAACTGGGATGAGCACAGCGTCAGCCAACCGGGGTTGAATCTGGATCTGCGTTATAGCAGTGTAAAGCTGGACCAGTTACGCTCCGGCAGCAGCAAGGTGACCGCGGAAGATCCCACCGACCCTGCATTAATTGGAGAGGAAATAGAGAATCTATATACCGATAACCGGTTGCTCAGCGCCACCCTGGATTACACCCTGGACGACCGGATCGGTTTCTCCGTGCAACTGCCTTATGTGATGCGCACGCACAAACACACCATCGCCGACCCGGTCACCCCGCTAGTGGAAACTTTCGATGCCTCGGCGCTGGGCGACATCCGGGTGGTCGGGCGTTATCGCTTCGCACTGGATGATATGAGCGGGTTCGGCATCAAAGCCGGGCTGAAATTGGCGACGGGCAAAAAAGATATCGCCAACGATCAGGGCGCGATTCCGGGCGAAGTATCGCTGCAGCCCGGCAATGGCAGCACCGATCTGATCCTCGGCGCATTCTGGCAACAGGGCGCACACGGCGATGCCTTGAGTTATTTCGCGCAGGCCACGCTGCAAACGTCGGTCAATCACCTCGCCGACTTCAAGCCCGGCAACCAGATCAATCTCGATGCGGGACTGCGTTATGCCTTGGGCAGAAGCGCCAGCGCCCTCTTGCAACTCAATTATCAGGACAACGCGCAGGACAGCGGCATTGCCGCACCCGCCGATGCGTCCGGCGTACCCGGAACGGCGACGGGCGGGAAATTCCTCTATCTGACACCCGGCATCAGTTTCGCCGTCGTTCCCGGAACCAACCTGTATGGTTTGCTGCAGCTGCCGCTGTCGCAGAACGTCAATGGCGAACAGCTCACCGCCAGCAAATCGTTCACGGTCGGCGTCAATCACCGTTTCTGATTGGTTGCCGATTGAACCGATGAAGGCATCCTGCGGGATGCTTTTGGAAACACTGAATAAGTTGGCGAGCGGGATGAAGCGCAAGGCGCACGGCGCGCAGGAGCTGAGACATATCAATCAGATAGGCGAGGTTCCGAGCACCGCGCAACGCCGCGATTCGCCCGCGCAGGCACTTATTCAGCGTTTCCTTTTTTATGCCGGGAAAACGCCCGTGGAAAGATAGCGGTCGCCGCGGTCGCACACAATGAACACGATGGTGGCGTTCTGCACCTGCTGCGCGATGCGCAGGGCGATGCTCAAGGCACCGCCGGAAGAGATGCCGCAAAAGATCCCCTCCTCGCGCGCCAGGCGGAGCGTCATCTCTTCCGCCGCCTGTTGGCCGACATACTCGATGCGGTCGATATTCTGCGGACTGTAAATCTTCGGCAGATACGCCTCCGGCCATTTGCGGATACCTGGAATCTGCGCCCCTTCTTCCGGCTGCGCGCCGATGATCTGGATGTCGGGATTTTTTTCCTTGAAGAAACGCGAGCAACCCATGATGGTGCCGGTGGTGCCCATGCAGCTGACGAAGTGGGTGACCTTGCCCTGCGTGTCGCGCCATATCTCCGGCGCGGTGCCTTCGTAATGCGCGAGCGGATTGTCGGGATTGGCGAACTGGTCGAGGATGATGCCGCGCCCTTCATCGCGCAGTTTCTCGGCGGTGTCGCGCGCCAGCTCCATGCTCCCCGATTTCGGCGTCAGCACCAGCTCGGCACCGAACGCGCGCATGGTCTGGCGCCGTTCCACGCTCTGGTTCTCCGGCATCACCAGGATCATCCGGTAGCCACGCATTGCCGCCGCCATCGCCAGCGCGATGCCGGTGTTGCCGGAAGTCGCTTCGATCAGTGTGTCGCCGGGCTTGATCTCGCCGCGTTCTTCGGCGCGGCGGATCATCGACAGCGCCGGCCGATCCTTCACCGAACCCGCCGGATTATTGCCTTCCAGCTTGGCCAGGATGACATTGGACGTATTGCCCGAAATGCGTTTGAGTTGCACCAGCGGCGTGTTGCCCACATAGTTTTCCAGCGTCTTGTACATAGTCGATTCCCCACAAAAAGCCAACGTTTGGTGGGTCGGGTTTGAGCGTGTGTTGTTGGGGCTTTAGCCCCGTACAACCACGGCCCACCCCTCGCGGGTGTAACCCGACAAAGTTAGTTTGACAGCGTGTTGTCGGACTGAAGTCCGACCCACAAAATTCTCGACTTCCCTGTGGGTCGGGTTTTAACCCGACAGATTGGTCAGCTCATTGTCGGACTAAAGTCCGACCCACAAAAATACTGTTGCCCATTATGCAATCTGCGCCAGCAGCTGTTGCACGTAGCGCGCCGTGCCCTGCTCCACGGTCAGGAACGGTGCGGCGTAACCCGCACCGCGCAAGGCCGCGATGTCGGCCTGGGTGTAGCTTTGATACTTGCCGCGCAAGGCATCCGGGAACGGGATGTACTGGATGATTTTTTGCGCCAGCATCTGTTCCGGGGTCAACACACTTTCATTGTTGGCGGCGCGCAGCGTGTTGATGGCGGCGACCGCCACGTCGTTGAAACTCTGCGCGTTGCCGGTGCCGAGATTGAAGATGCCGGACTGCTCCGGGTGGTCGAGGAAGTACATGTTGACCTTGACCACATCTTCCACCGAAACAAAATCGCGGCGCTGTCCGCCGTTGGCATAGCCGTCGCAGCCCTCGAACAATTTCACGCAACCGTCGGCGCGATACTGGTTGAAGAAGTGATACGCCACCGATGCCATGCGCCCCTTGTGCTGCTCGCGCGGACCATACACGTTGAAGTAGCGGAAGCCGACGATCTGCGATGTACGCTGATCCCAGCGTCGGCGCACCACCTGATCGAACAGGAACTTGGAATAGGCATAGACGTTGAGCGGCGATTCGTACTCGCGGCTTTCCTTGAACATGCCGCCGCCGCCATACACTGAAGCGGAGGAGGCATAGAGGAACGGCACTTCCTCGTCCTGGCAATGGTCAAGCAGCGCCAAGGTGTAGCGATAATTGTTCTGCATCATGTAGCGACCATCGGTTTCCATGGTGTCGGAACACGCGCCTTCGTGCAGCACCGCCGCGATGTCACCGTCAAAGTCACCGTCGATCAGTCCCCCGATGAAGTCTTCCTTGTCCAGATAATCGGCGATCTCGCAATCAGCAAGATTCTTGAACTTGTCGGCCTTGCTCAGGTTATCGACTGCGATGATGTTGGTCTCGCCGCGCTCGTTGAGCGCCTTGACCAGATTGGATCCGATAAAGCCGGCAGCACCCGTCACCACGTAATACATATCATTCCCCCATGTTTTCAAGTATCTCTTCGCGCGACACCACGGCCGTGCCCAGCTTGCCCACCACCACGCCTGCTGCGCGGTTGGCGATACGCACCGCGTCCGCCATGTTCGCGCCGCTCGCCAGCATCACCGCCAGTGTGGCGATCACGGTGTCGCCCGCGCCGCTGACATCGAACACTTCGCGCGCCTGTGTCGGTTCGTGCAACACTTCCTGGGCGCGGAACAGCGACATCCCCTCTTCGCTGCGCGTGACCAGCAGCGCATCGAGTTCCAGTTCGGCGCGCAGTTTTTGCGCCTTGGCGGTCAACTCTGCTTCGGTCTTCCAGCCTCCCGCCACATCGCGGAACTCGCTGCGATTCGGCGTGAGCAGAGTCGCGCCGTGATAGCGGGCATAGTCGTCGCCCTTGGGATCGACCAGCACCGGTTTCCCCGCCGCACGCGCGAGCCGAATCATCTCGGCGATGTGGGTCAGTCCACCCTTGCCATAGTCGGACAACAGTACAACATTACACCGCGGCAGGCGCTGGCGGAAATCGGCCAGCTTGGCCTGCAACACCTCATGACTGGGTTGTGTCTCGAAATCGATGCGCAGCAATTGTTGCTGGCGGGCGATGGCGCGCAACTTGACGATGGTGGAAATGCTGTCGTCGCGGTACAGCATGGCCTCGACCCTGCCCTGCTCGGTCAACAGCCGCTGCAAACACTCGCCCGCCTCGTCCGCCCCCACCACGGAAAGCAATGTGCAATGCGCTCCAAGGGAAGCGATGTTGCGCGCCACGTTGGCCGCGCCGCCGGGACGCTCTTCCACCCGGCTCACCTTGAGCACCGGCACCGGCGCTTCCGGCGAAATGCGGGTCACATCACCAAACCAGTAGCGATCGAGCATCACATCACCGACCACCAAAATGCGCGCTTTATCGAATGATGGCAACTTCATACCCCATCTCCTGTTTCCTTCAGAATATCCTGCAACGCCCGCAGCGGATCGGGCGCCTGGGTGATCGGGCGACCAATGACCAGATAGCTCGCCCCTGCCGCCAGTGCCGCGCGCGGTGTCATGATGCGCGACTGGTCGTCCGCCGCCGCTTGTGCCGGGCGGATACCCGGCGTGACCAGACGGAAATCGGCACCGCATTGGGCGCGCAGGATTGCGGCTTCCTGCGCCGAGCAGACCACCCCGTCCAGCCCGCACTCCTGACTCAAGCGCGCCAGGCGCGACACCATCTGTGCCGGACTGGACTCGATGCCAATTTCGCGCAAGTCATTCTGCGCCATGCTGGTAAGGATGGTAACCGCGATCAACTGCGGGCGCCGTTCGACATTCGCCAGCACCTCGCGCGCCGCTTCCAGCATGCGCCGTCCGCCCAGCGCATGCACATTAACCATCCACACCCCGAGTGCGGCAGCGGATTTGCAGGCTTGCGCCGTGGTATTCGGAATGTCATGAAATTTGAGATCGAGGAATACCTCGAAACCCAGCTGCTGTAAACTTTCGACCAAGTGCGGCCCGGTGGCGGTAAACAATTCCTTGCCCACCTTGAGACGACACATGACGGGCTGCAATTGCCGCGCCAGTGAGAGCGCAGGGGCGGCCTGCGGATAATCAAGGGCAACGATAATCCTGGGATCACTCAAGGTGTCACCCCGGTTTCTTCGGTGCGGCGTGGGCGGTAGGAATCCCAGCTATGACAGGCGGGACAGTGCCAATAGAACTGGCGCGCCTTGAAACCGCAATGTGAACAGCGGTACATGCCGATGGTGCGAGTTCGATCATGGATCAGTTGTTTCACCAGTTCAATGTCCGTGCGGCGCTCGCCGTGATAGGACAACAGTTGCGCCTCCAGCAGCTTCTCCAGCCCAAGCAGACTGGGATTTCGCCGCAGTTCATCGCGCACCAGTTGATAAGCGGCCTCGGCCCCTTCGCGCGCTACGACAGCGTCAAACAGTACGTTCATCAAATCGAGTGACGGGTATTGCTGCAACCAGCCGCGCAACAATTTCACCCCGGCTTCTTCCTCGCCCAGTTGTTGGTAAGCCAACAACAAGCGCTCCGCGACCAGCGGCAAGTATTGCGCATCCTGTTGTTCGATGTTTTTCCAGCGTTCAATCGCGTCCGCAACTTTGCCCGCCGCCAATTCGATATCACCCAGCATCATGCTGGCGCGTACATTTTTTGCATCGGCGGAGAGTGCCTGCTCCAGATGGACGATGGCCGCCTCTTCCTGTTTATTTACCAGTTCGGTGGCGGCCAGTTCACAAAAGAAGAAGGCCGCGAATCGGCCATGGGACTCTCCCGTCAGCGCCGTCAGGCGCTGGCTGATGTCGATCGCCTTCAGCCAATCCTTTTCTTTCTGGTAAAGCTCCAGCAGAAACTCATAGGATTGTTTTTCATAAGACGTGCCGCGTAGCCGGTGCAGTGCATCTTCCGCACGGTCAAGAATGCCGGCCTTCAGATAGTCCTGCGCCAGTTCGAACAATGCCTGCTGCTTTCTTTCTTCGTCAAGGTCAGCACGCTCCACCAGATTGAGGTGCATACGGATGGCGCGATCGACCTCGCCCCGGCGGCGAAACAGACTGCCCAGCGCAAAGTGCAACTCGATCGTTTGCGGATCAACCTTGACCACTTCGATGAATGCCTCGATCGCCTGGTCTTGCTGTTCATTGAGCAGGAAGTTCAATCCCTCGAAATACGAGCGCGGGAGCGAACTCGACTCGGTCAGCAACTCTTTGATATCGATACGTGCGGCCAACCACCCCATTCCGAAGAAAAGTGGAAACACCAGCAGCATCCAGGGTTCAAAATCCATCGTCTACATTTTCAGGAAGCTTGTTCGGGGCTGGACGGCGTCGCAGGCTTTTGCCGTGCAGTCTGCAATGCACGTTTGGCTTCGGCCAATTCGCCGCGCAAACGAAACCAGGGTTGCACCATGGCGACCACACCAAAGAGCATACCCAGCGCAAAAAAACTCAGCAGAGCGACGACCAGCGTGGTGTTCCACTCGTAGCCAAAGAAATAGCGCAATACAACCGGTTCGTTGTTTTTCAGGGCAAAGCCAAGCAGTGCAACAAACAGCACAATGCGCAGGAACCAGGTCAGATAACGCATTTCAATTCCTTTGATGAAAATCGTGGGGCAAAGATAGCACGAACCATGAAAAATTGGCGGCGCACCTCACGATGCACCGCCAATCGCTCATAGCTAAAGCAGTTCAAGCCTGCGGATAATCCACACGCTCCCGCAACTCCTTACCCGCCTTGAAGTGTGGCACATACTTGGGAGGGACCTGCACCTTGTCCCCAGACTTGGGATTGCGACCCAGGCGGGGTGGACGGTAATTCAGGGCAAAACTGCCGAAGCCCCGAATTTCGATGCGCCCGCCCTGGGCCAGCGTTGCCGCCATGCTGTCCAGGATAACCTTGACTGACAGCTCGGCATCTTTCCCCAACAATTGAGTGTGGCGCTCTGCCAGCCTGGCAATCAAGTTGGAACGTGTCATGGTATTCATTCCCTCTTATTGTGCGTCAACCTTGCTGGAATCCATCTTGGCCTTGAGCAACGCACCCAGATTGGTGGAGCCGGAGACACTGGTGTTATCCGCCGCGAACTTCTGCATCGCCGCCGCCGTATCTGCCTTATCCATCGCCTTGATGGAAAGATTGATGCCACGATTCTTGCGGTCCACGTTGATGATGACCGCCTTGACCGTATCGCCTTCCTTCAGGTGGTTGCGAATGTCTTCCACGCGATCCACCGAGACTTCTGACGCCTTCAGGTATGCTTCCACATCGCCATCCAGCGCGATCACCGCGCCCTTGGCATCCAGAGATTTCACTGTGCCGGTCACAATCGCGCCCTTGTCATGGCCGGTCACAAAACCGCCGAACGGATCACCTTCCAGCTGTTTGACACCAAGCGAGATACGCTCGCGCTCGACATCGATGGCCAATACGACCGCTTCCAGTTCGTCGCCTTTTTTGTAGTTGCGCACGGCTTCTTCGCCGGGGATGCTCCAGGACAGGTCGGACAGGTGCACCAGACCGTCGATACCGCCGTCCAGACCGATGAATACGCCGAAGTCGGTGATCGACTTGATCGCGCCCTTGACCTTGTCACCTTTCTGGTGGTTCGCGGCAAAATCATCCCAAGGATTGGCTTTGCATTGCTTCATGCCCAAAGAGATGCGGCGACGCTGCTCGTCGATCTCGAGGATCATCACTTCGACTTCGTCGCCGAGTGCTACGACCTTGGAGGGGTGAACGTTCTTGTTGGTCCAGTCCATTTCGGACACGTGCACCAGACCTTCGATGCCTTGTTCGATTTCAACGAATGAGCCGTAGTCGGTCAGGTTGGTCACCTTGCCAAACAGGCGGGTGCCCTGCGGATAGCGACGTGCCAAACCGTTCCACGGATCGTCGCCCATTTGCTTGATGCCGAGGGAGACACGATTCTTCTCCTGGTCAAACTTGAGGATCTTGGCTTCGATTTCGTCGCCCACCGTCAACACTTCGGAAGGATGCTTCACCCGACGCCATGCCAGATCGGTGATGTGCAGCAAGCCGTCGATACCGCCCAAGTCAACGAATGCACCGTAGTCGGTGATGTTCTTGACGATACCCTTGACGATCGCGCCTTCTTTCAGGTTCTCCAGCAGAGACTCGCGATCCGCACCCTGCGACGCTTCCAGCACCGCGCGGCGGGACACCACCACGTTGTTGCGCTTGCGATCGAGCTTGATGACCTTGAGCTCCATGGTCTTGTTTTCATACGGTGCAGTGTCCTTGACCGGGCGGATGTCCACCAGCGAGCCGGGCAGGAAGGCGCGGATGCCGTTGACCATCGCGGTCAGCCCACCCTTGACCTTGCCGCTGACGTAACCTTCGACAATGCGGCCTTCTTCCATCGCCTGCTCCAGGTCGATCCAGGCAGCCAGACGCTTGGCCTTTTCGCGCGACAGGCGCGTTTCGCCATAGCCGTTTTCCAGCGACTCGATCGCAACGGTGGTGAAATCACCCGCCTTGACTTCGATTGCACCCGATGCGTCCTTGAATTCTTCAATAGGGATATAACTTTCGGACTTCAGTCCGGCATTGACCACGACCACGTTCTGCTCGACGCGAACGACTTGGGCGGTGATCAATTCACCTGCACGCATTTCCTTGCGGTTCAGGCTTTCTTCAAACAGGGAGGCAAAACTTTCCATTTCAGCAACAGCAGTCATTTTCGATTTACTTTCAGGTAATCCCAAACTACACGGGGGTTCGTTTATCAACCCGGATGACGGAGAGTCAAGCGGGGCTTAGCCTAATGCACGGTAGCGCGTCAGTACTGCATTGACCGCCTGCTCGATATTGAGCGGGGTCGTATCCAGCAGACTTGCACCTTGCGCCTGTTGCAGTGGAGCCACGCTACGTTGAGTATCCCGCTCGTCGCGTGCCCGGATATCCTGCAAAAGGGCCGCGATACTAGCATCCATTCCTTTTTCTTTCAACTGCTTGTAGCGGCGCTCGGCGCGCACCTCGGCGCTGGCGGTCAAGAATATCTTGAGCACCGCATCCGGGAACACCACCGAAGCCATATCGCGCCCATCCGCCACCAGTCCCGGCGCGCGGCGAAAAGCCCGCTGTTTGTCGAGTAAAGCCGCGCGCACTGCCGGCAAGGCCGCGATCCTGGAGGCTGCCGAGCCAGTTTCTTCCGTACGCAAATCGTCGCCCACCTTTGCCCCATCCAGCCAGATGTCTGCACCTTCGAAGCGAATATCGACCTCCCCGGCCAAGTCCGCCAAATGCGCTTCGGCATCAAGTGCGATGCCGCGCCGTTGCGCGGCCAAACCCAACAAACGGTACAGCGCGCCGCTGTCCAGGTAATGCATACCCAGTGCGGTCGCCACGCGCTGGGCGACCGTGCCTTTGCCTGAAGCCGACGGGCCGTCGATGGCGATAACTGGAACGGATTTGCTGATTTGCTCAAACATTTTGAAATAGTCCGGAAAGGTTTTTGCCACACATTGAGGATCGTTGATGCGCGCACCTGCGCCACCGAATGCAGCCAGTGAAAAACACATCGCCATGCGGTGGTCGTTATAAGTATCGATAGCGGCGTGCCGTATTTGTGCAGACGGCGTGATGCGCAGGTAATCCGCGCCTTCTTCCACCATCGCGTCCAGTTTGCGTAATTCGGTCGCCATCGCCGCGATGCGGTCGGTTTCCTTCACCCGCCAGCTGGCGATGTTGCGCAGCGTGGTCGCACCATCGGCAAACAGTGCCGCCACTGCCAGTGTCATCGCCGCATCCGGAATATGGTTGCAGTCAAGATCGATGGCTTTAAGTTTGCCGCCTGCAGGCGCGCGTGCCTCGATCCAGTTGTCGCCCATGGTGATCACTGCACCCATTTTTTCCAGCGCTTCGGCAAAACGCACATCACCCTGCACGCTTTCCTTGCCCACTCCTTCCACGCGCACCGGACCGCCACCGATGGCACCGGCAGCGAGGAAATATGAAGCCGATGAGGCATCACCTTCGACATGGATTTCCGCAGGCGATACATAACGCTGCCCGCCAAACACCGCGTAACTTTGCCACGCCTGCCGTTCCACGCGCACTCCGAAGCGTGCCATCATCGCCAGCGTGATCTCGATATAAGGTTTGGAGATCAGTTCACCCACCACTTCAACCTTCACCGTCTGCCCGGTCAGCGGCAAAGCCATCAGCAGGCCGGTGAGAAACTGGCTCGACACATCGCCGCGCACCTGCACCGTATCGCCCGCCAAGCAGGCTGGCGAAATTCGCAGTGGCGGAAAACCTTCGTTACCCAGATAGCGGATGTTCGCACCCAGTTGGCGCAGCGCATTGACCAGGTCACTGATGGGACGCTCGTGCATGCGCGGCACGCCGGATAACTCGTAGCTGCCGCCAGACAAAGCCAATGCCGCCGTCAGTGGACGGAATGCGGTCCCTGCATTGCCCAGAAACAGTTTGGCATCCTTGTTCGGAAAATCGCCGCCACACCCCGTCACGCGGTAAGCGTTGTCGTCCAGCGACTCCACCACCACACCCAACGTACGCAGCGCATCCAGCATGCGCTCGGTATCATCCGAATGCAGCAGATCGCGCACCGTCGTCGTGCCTTGCGCCAGCGCCGCCAGCAACAACACGCGATTGGAAATGCTCTTGGAACCGGGCAAGCGCACCGTGCCGTGCGCAGACATCAAGGGAGGGAGGTCAATGAAATTTACGGATGTCATCGCGATTGAATTGCGTGGCAGGTTTGCAAGGGCAAGATGATACCGCAAAGCAAAGGCAAGCGATGGGATCACTACGTTCAACCCATCTCCCGCGTTCCCGCCTGCGCCGGAGCAGGGACCTGTTGATGCAAGATCGCGTATCTCGCTATGCACCGTGTACGAATCTGATTTTAGATGGCTATACCACCTCCCAAGAAATGCAGTAAGATGGTTCACCTTACCAATCCAGGAGATTGCTGTGGAAACCGTAAAACTCTCTACCAAGGGACAACTCGTCATCCCCAAAGAAATCCGCAAAACCCACCATCTGGCGGTCGGCACCAAATTCGTGGTTTCCTTTGTGGGCGATGAAATCCGCCTGACCCCATTGCCGATGTTCCCGCACACCACCGTCGCCGATGCTGCGGGACTGCTGGCAAAGCGCGGGCGGAAAGGCATGAGCGAAGCAAAAACCCGCTCCCGCATCAGCAATACATTAAAAGCGCGGGACGCCGCCACCCGCTCATGATTTCGCTCGACACCAACATCCTTGCGCGCTTTCTGCTGAACGACGACCCCGTCCAGTTCAAACTGGCCCGTGACCTGCTGGCGCGGCCCACCGATTACACCGCGCCGCCAACCGTGCTGCTCGAGCTGGTATGGGTGCTGGAATCCTACGACTGTACCCGCGCCGAAGTTGGGCGGGCCTTGCACGTGCTGCTGGGCCTGCCCAACTTCAAACCCAAATCGTTCGAGGCAATTTGCTACGCGGTAAATTGGTACGAAGCCGACATGGATTTCGGCGACGCGTTGCATCTTGCCTTGAGCGCCGGAGATGATGCCTTTGCCACCCTCGACAAGGCCTTGGGAAAAGTGGCAACGCAGAATGGCATTGCGCCGCAGGTGCAGGTGTTGGGACGCTGACCCCTTTCAGGATGGGATTGCCATGCCGGGAAAAATCAAAGAGTCAGATTGGAAACTGCTCAGTCAATTGCGGACAGCCGCGCTTGAACGATTCTGCCAGCGGATACTTGCTGAAATCGAGCGCATCAACGCCAACCATGCCATCAGTGCACATCAACGCTACCTGGAGATTTATCAAATCATCCATCGCTGCGACAAAGAGGTTGCGCAAACCTTCAACGACCATCGCCGCTCAACCGCATTTTTTGAACTCGCCGCGATCCAGTCGCATGGCTTGCTAACCCCTGAAGAATTCCTGCGTTTCAGCCAGGAAACCCGCGATGCCGTGAGTTGGGTTGATCGTGCTTAAAAGGCAACACCGCCCGGGGTTGCCCGGCAGCAAGCTACTTTCTTTTGCTTCACCAAAATAACAACGAAGTTGCACTGTAGGCTCACATGCACAGCATGTTATGCCGGAACTAAAAGGCGACCCCGGTTTGCCGCCCCTGCGGGGTTCCCTGCGTTGCTCGTCTGATCAGGCGGCTGCGGATCAGGCAAAATCAAAAAGTGCTCGCCGTTGTACACTCGCGTCAATCGCCGTGCCTTGCGCCAATGCCAACAGTAATAAGATGCGATTGGAAATACTCTTGGAGCCAGGCAAGCGTACCGTGCCGTGCACAGACATCAAGGGAGGAAGGTCGATAAATTCGTGCTGTGACATGCGAAAGAGTTATTGTTGTGTCCACTCACTGCGTACTTTGCGCGCCAGACTGAATATCTCTTCCAGTTTTGCGGCATCGTTGCTTTCCAGCGCCTGATGCAGGACGTAAAGTTCGGCGGCGTATTGCTGCAATTCACTCATCAGTGCCTCGCGATTGGACATACAGATGTCGCGCCACATCTCGGGAGAACTGGCGGCGATACGGGTGAAGTCGCGGAAACCGCCGGCAGCGAAGGACAGCAACTGCTCGCAATTGTCGCGCTGCGCCAAATCGTGCACCAGCGCGAACGACAGCAGGTGCGGCAGATGGCTCACGGCGGCAAATACTTCATCATGCTGTTGCGGCGTCATCTCGCTTACGGCAGCACCACACAGTTCCCATGCGCGGCGCACACTTTTCACAGACGCTTTGGAATTTTCAGCCAATGGTGTCAGCACGACTTTCTTGCCCTGATACAGATCGGCCTGCGCTGCGCCAGCCCCGCTCTTCTCTCCACCGGCAATGGGATGGGCAGGGACGAACTGTGCAAGTTTGTTGCCCAGCGAGGCACGCGCTGCAGCCACCACATCGCCTTTGGTACTGCCCCCATCTGTGACCAAGGTGTTAGCGCCAAGATGCGGAGCGATGCGTTTGAAGATATCCGCCATCTGCGCCACAGGAGTGGCGACCAATACAATATCGGCATCACACACTTCGCGCGCCACATCGTCGCCGATACGGTCGAGGATACCGAGTTGCTTGGCTTCATTCAGTGTCGCCACACTACGCCCGAAGCCGACGACTTCCGTCACCGCTCCCACCTTGCGCAACGCGAGTGAGAAAGACCCACCGATCAATCCAACGCCGAAGATGACGACTTTGTTTAGCTTCTTCATTCCATCTGGCCAAATGAGATATATATATGACGGTCACGCCGTTATTATTCCGACTGGTACTGTCCATTTACAAAACGGCAACCATAGTCTGGCGACAATATCTGCTCGCGCTTCACCCAATGCTCGTTTCCATAATTAGCGATCGCAAAAGACACTTTGACTAACTTACCCTTCGCCTCAATGACAGGGCCGCAATTGGTGTCATCGCCTTCACGTAGAGATTTTCTGAAGTCGGCTAGTCTTTTTCTTTCTTTCGCTTGCTCTACTTGACGCTGACGTTCTTCCTCTGCACGCTGACGATCTCCCGCTATACGCTGACGTTCATCAGCAATGCGTTGACGCTCGGTCTCTTCTGCACGCTGCTGAGCCAATTCTTTTCGGCGCGCCTCTTCCCCTACTCGCCGGCGTTCTACTGCGGCAATCCTATCCGCTTTTTCATTCGCAAACTCTAATGCCGCTTCGCCACCCAACAACTGACCGGCACGCACTAACCGCAAAGCGTGACCCAAATTGTTGCGGAGGTCGTAGCCGACACCACCTCTGAGGAAATAGGCGCTCCACGCGACATCCGGGTAACCGACAACTGGCGAAGAAGTCCAAAATACGTTGGCAGAACTAAGCGTTATAGCTTTACTGGCTGGATGTTCACCATTTTCCAAATCAATATTTTTACACTGTTCATAAGTGCCCATCACTGCCTCGAATTCCTCTTTGGTGGGCAATCGCCAGTCACTTTATCCCAAGAAACGGCTTTGTTGAGCCAGTGACTTGGCGGATTCCCAAATAACTCCCGTAGCCTCACCCGTACAAACACCCTTCTCAAATTCAAATCCTTCCGCGCACCGTTTCCAAATCAAGCCATTGCGCGGGTCTGTTACCATGCCATCCTTGTTATCCACCCAGCCCGTGAAGAAATTACATTCTGCATGCGCCGTACTCGCCAACAACACACTCGCCACTGCAATGGCAAAGAATGGAGTTGCGAATGTTCTAATGATTTTGTGAAGTTTCATTTTGCTTTCCTGTGTTTTTAATTTTACTGAGATGCTGCTTTGGCGGCAGTGGCGGCATTTATTCGGATACAAACTCTCTTACTTCACCAGCGCAAGCGGTCTTGGTGCGGGCGCACCATAGAGCATGCCTTCGATACTTATGTCTTCATCAACATCAGGCCAGTGGATGCCAATGCCATCGCCAATAATCTCCCAATGGTCGCGTTGTGCGGGAGTCGATTCTGATAATCGCCACGACCAAACAAGCGGAACACTCACGGTTCGACCATCCAACAAGTAAGCGGTGATCTCTACCTCCGAGACACGCAAATCTGAAATTCTGGGTTCAACGACCAATGCCACAGTGTTCATTCCATGCCTCCAGTATTTTGGTGCGATTGGTTTCGAACACAGGCCCTACGCGGCCTTCAACTCTTCGCTCAACTCTAAAGGAAACAATCCTGCGGCCTTGGCATCCAGCACAACAATTTCGCCCACACCATTCTTTGTCATACCGACATTCACATTCCAACCCAAGGAAACATCACGAATGATTTTTTCATGGGTAAATTCAATTACGAGAATGTCATCAACTTCGTCGTATTGCATTTTCATGGCTTTTGCTCCTCTAACGTCCAGTCCACCATCACTGTTTTAACGACC
>Ga0210009_1001667_pt1 | contig 17988 bp, 11 predicted proteins | sample CryGeyCG2114_065_FD_185457 | JGI IMG/M metagenome (GOLD analysis project Ga0210009, IMG submission 185457) | Groundwater microbial communities from aquifer - Crystal Geyser CG12_big_fil_rev_8/21/14_0.65 (SPAdes) (version 2) | ecosystem: Environmental > Aquatic > Deep subsurface > Groundwater ... | reverse complement strand
CAATGAATAAAAATGATAATGATAAGCAAAATTTTTTTCTAAATCAAAAAAATCTTCCTTTAAATTTGGCCTATAAAATATTTAATTATTATGGAACAGATAAAGACAAATTAAATATACTAAGAAAGACTACTTCTGGGTTTGCTCATATTGTTGAACAGCTTATAAAGTTAAAGGTTGATAATTACAAACAAATATTGTCACAAAATAATTATCATACAGATAATGAAATTGTTAAAGATTATGTAAAGAATTTAACTGAAATATTTACTAATCCAAATAACCTTGGAAGATTTTTAGCTATTTATGAAAATGAAATTCACTTTAAGGAAAAGTTTGAATTAATATTTGATATATTTCAAAAAGTTTGTAATTCAGTAAAGTATTTTAATAATGTTGTTAAATTTTTAAATGAAATGCAAACCCGTGAATTATTAACTAAATTTGATTTACAAAACATTATTACTACACAAGATAAGCTTATTGTTGTTATTGAAAACTTGAATGCAAAACAATTTAAAGAATTTTGTAATTTGAAAAGTGACACATTAGTAAAATATATTAAAAGTGTTCATGATTTTGAATATTTTATTCTTCCATCTTCTAAGCCATCATTTGATGAAACTAAAAAAACAGAGATTTTATTTGAGGCATTTAAAGATAATCTATTAAAAATGATAAAGTCAGGTATTAGTTATAATATTGCTGTTAAGTATTTAGGCGAAAAACAAAAGAATGAAGTATATCAAAAACTTAAACATGAATTTAAAGCTATTCTTTCTGTTAGTTTTGAGTATAAGCAGGATACGAGCCTTCCTAGAAATAATCAGGCTTATTATATTGGTAAATTTTTTGAAGTGTTAAATGAAGAACAAGTAGAAGAAGTTTGCCAATCATTAAAAAATTATTTACTTAAAATTATTAAATCTGGTAGTGACATTGGTAATATTCTTGAAAATTTAAATGAAAAGAAAAAAAATATTATTTTTAAATTAATTAGAGACAATTTAATTAGTATTATAAATGGTAAAACGATTTTCTTTATTCACTATTACAATAATGAAAGTGAAGATAAGAGTTTAATAATATTAGGAGATATAGATAAAAATATAGAAAAAGATAATGTTAGTAATTTTGCTGAAAGCTTTTCTAGAGCTATTGAGTACCTGGATGAAAATCAAAGAACTTATGTTTATAAAATATTTAAAAATTCCTTTGAAAATAATATAAAAACTGGTACAGATTTAGGTAATTTTATTCAATACTTAAATACTGATCAAATAACATACGTATACGAAAAATATAAATATAAATTTAACTCAATGATTAAGTCAAGTTATGAATTTAATATGATTATGAAGAAGTTTAATGAAAACCAAAGAGAACAAGTCTATAAATACTGCCATAATAATTTTAAAGATTTTAAAGATGATTGTCATTTTATAGAAAATATTTTGCCAGTTTTGAATGAAAATCAAATATTAGAATCAGCTGATATTATTGATATTATAAAGAAAAAAATATCAGATCTTGAAGATTGTAGCCATGGTTATTATTATGCGAATCCTTTTTTAGCTTTACTTAAAAACATAGGTTGTAATAAAGTTGAATTAATATGCAAGTTATTAGGCGATGATGTAAACAGATTTATAAAAACATCAAACGATTTACAATATGCTTTTGAATTTTTTGAGGAAAATCAAATTTTAGCATTTTATAATACATTAAAAGATAAAATGGTAAATATTAAAGAACCTGAAAATCTAAATAATGTAATAAAGGGCTTAAGTGAAGATAAAGTAAAACTTGTATATAAATTATTAGAAGATGATATTGACTTGTCCTCCTCTGTACACGAAAAAAAGTCGCCTAAAATGAAATAATTATTGATTTATCAAGAGGTTGCCTGTTAAATTATAGCTTTATTTTTGTGTCTATCATACAAAAAGATAGCTGTTCTTATTTTCTGGTTAGTTTTAAATAAACAAGGACGCTCTTCTACTAGAGAAATATGCACTTAAGAAGAAAATGATTCCTAATTTAATTTATTCTTAATAAATTTAAGTAAAATAGGATGTTAGAACAAATTATATTGTTATTCGAGGCAAAAAAATTGGCAAAAAATTCAATATTAAATTTATCAATAGATGAAAGTATATTATTTATTAGTTTCTTAGATACTAAAAGCATTCTTAATTTTAAATTAATTAATTCGCAATACAAAAAGTTAATAGAAAATTATATTGATAATTACGTTAATGTAGAGATAATAAGTTTTTTTAAAAATATTATTTTTAGATTAGAATGCAGGGTTTTATTATTAAACACCGTTGATAGCTTGAGTTTTAATTTAATATATGCCTCATTAAATGAAAGTAATTATAAATTAAGTTATGACTTATTAGGATATGTGATAAATAATAATATCCGTTGTGGTTTAAGTAAAAACTTCGTAGAACAACCATATTTAGGAAGTTTATGTAATTCTATAAAACAAGTTGGACCAAGGTTTGATGAACTTGAGGATTTAATTAATTATAATTCAGTAAATTTTTCAAATAATGAATTAATACCAAATGGTCTTAATTCTAAAGGAAGTGATATTGTTTGTAAGTTTAGAACAAATCAAAATTTAATACAGATTTTTTTATTAAAAAACTTATTTTATACAATTGTATATAAAGGTGAACATTATTTTAATTATAATCAAATAGAAAATCATAATATAATCAAAATATTTTTTAGAAACGAAGATAGTGAGTTAAGAGATGAAATTATTTTCTTAACAGAAGATGGTTCTATATATTATTGTAACTATGAATCAGATAATTTTATTCCCCAAAAAATAATTATAAATGAAGATAAAATAATCAATGTTTACACATCAAAAGATCGGACTGCATTTTTAGGAATCTCAGGAAATATATATATTTATGGTAATAATAACAACGGTCAGATAGGTTTTAATTTACCAAAGAATATAGATAGAAATAATTTGCAAAAAATAATGATTTCACAAGAAGAGATAGTTGGAATTGGGTTGCATAGTTTATACACTGAATTTGTTACTAAATCAGGTGCAGTTTACAATCTGGGTATAACATATACTCGTGATAAAAATAACGATTCGATAAAAAATCTTTATGAAATACCTACTAAAATCATAGAACCTAATAACCTAATTAATATTTTTCATAGTAATTTTTTTAAAATTTATCAAAATCAATTATTTTATGAATTTAATTCTATTTTAAAGTGTATTAATTCAAATAAAACCGATAGTATGTTTTTGCCTAAAGTAATAGAACTTTTACGATCTATAAGTAATAAGAGTGATATTCTTTTTTCATATTTTATCTCTCTTGCAAAAAATCAAAGAGATCTTGATTTAAATGATAATGATAATAAATTCAAAAAGTTAATTCCCAATTGTTATTAAAATATTTAAACTTTTTATATACTTAGGTTGTCTCATGGTTTTAATAACTTATTGTTTTTAATATGCCTGAGTCACAACTAATTGAAATTAATGTTGATTTGAGAAAATACCCTGAAGTTACAAATGAAAATCAGTCCTTTAATCATTTGGCCTTTGGTGACTTGCATGGTAATACTATTAAGTTAATACATTTATTAATTATGCATGGGGTTTTAGAGTTAGGTAAAGGTAAAGATGATTATGATAAACTGATTGAACTTTATGATAAAGCAGGAAAATATAAAAATAATGCTTTTCCAAAAGGTCCTTCAACTCATTTCAAAGTCGGTTCTAATTTAACTAGAAGTGACATAGAACAATTTTCATTGATTGTTAAAAGAATGAAATTTAATAATAAGCACTCAATTTCTTTTATTGGTGATGAACTTGCTGATAGAGGTTTTAATGACTACTTTACTTTGATGATATTTAATGAAATGAAATTGAAAGGCGTTGATTATGAAGTTATGTTATCAAATCATGGGGCTGTTTTTTTAAAATGGTGTCAAAGCTTTCTAAATAATTCACCCTATACGGATGATGATTTAAAAATGTTACAAAGTAATCAGCAAGATTCTTTGATTAGATTAAATAATATTTTATTTTTATTAGATAATAACGAACAAAAATATTTAAAGAAAATCATAAAAGAAGTTTATTTACCTTCTTTAAAAATTGTTAGTTGTGTTTATGATTATGATGAACAATTAATAATAAATTTTACTCATGCTCCAACCAATTATAAAATTTTAGAAAGAATTGCTATTGATTTAGAATTATTAAATGCAGAAGGAGATCTAAGGAAGTTAAAACCTGAAGAAATATTAAATTTATATATTAGTATTAATAGAATGATGCATAGTTTGGATATTAATAGTTTTATTTCATTGCTTATTGATAGCGTAGATGAATATCTTAAATCAATAAATAAAAATGTGAGAGCTGTACCAGATAAAAATAAAAATGAATTAGAATTTCCTTTTGGTGCTTTACTTTGGAATAGGAATTATTTGGGTTATAACAAACACGATTTGGATTTAGAGAAAATTGAATCAAAGTGGGTTTGTGGGCATGTTGGAAATAAGGACTCACAGCAATTACAAATAATAGATGATGACTTGGGAAAAGATTGGCTTACAGAGGCAGACTTTGAGAATGAAGCTCTTAAAATATATTCTCATAAGGAAATTGAAGATAACGTCAGAAGATATGAAATTAATATTTCAAAATCTTTTTTAACTTCAGGGTTACCATTATTAAAAGTATATAAAATTATTCAAGACTTAGATAAAAATATATCAAGGCTTTCAAATGTATCTGATTTAAATGAAAAAAAACTAATAACATTAAGCGTTATTAATCAATTTATAAATATAATAAATTTATATAAAAAATATAAATTAAATAATGAATACAGGGTATTATTTAACAGTTTAGTTTCATCATTTGATTTTGTAACTATTGATCTTATTCTGGATAATCTGAATAAGTCTTCAAATGAATCAAATGTTTTATATGAGATAATAATAGATATATATTTGGATAATGTACTTAAAGAGATGAATAGTGAAATTTCATTAAATAAAGAAATTATTTTACATCCAAATTTAATGAAGCATTATATTAATAAATCAGAATTAGAAGATGATAAAAAAACATATATCAACAAAATAGCTGATTTATTAAAACATTTTTTAGCATTAGATTATTTTTTACAAAACAAAGGATTTAAGTATCTAATTGATGAACATGTGTCAAAACTAGATACTAAAGATAAAATTTATATTTTAAGAGCAGTTACTGAAAATATACAAAATTATAATTTTGGAAATATTATTGATTATCTTTTTGATTCATTAAAAAAATCCATAATAGATGATAAAGTTGAACTAGGTAAATATATTATTGAATTAATAAATAAAACCGTTATTGGCAAAGATGACTTATGCAAACAAATTACTAGTAATTTTTTATGTAAAATAATTTTAAATAATTATGATAAAGATGTATCAGATTTGTTTACAAATAAAACTATTGAGTTATTCATTGCAAGTGATGAAAAAGAAAAATATAAAAATTATTTGTCTATAAACTTAGAAAATGATAAACATAGTCTTATAGATGAGGTTCAGGTTTTATTAAATCAATATTTAAACTTAAGTGAGGAAAATAATAGAAATCTCCAAGAATCATGTTTTAGTTTTAGAGGTGAGTATATTAATCCTGATGTTCTAAAAGAAATCAAAAGTATACTAGAGCTAATTAAAAGTGAGAATTCTACAGATGTTCGTAAAGCATTTAAAAAAATTGCTGAAATAGACTGTAATTGTGGAAATACAGGGGATCTTCAAAAAAGAGTGGCTTTTTTATCTGCAAGATATATAGAAAACTATAATATGCCTGCTATTAATCGAAAATTTTCTAATAAATAATTTATTACAAATCAATTATTTTTATTAAATTATTGTATAATTATTTTATTTGATAATTTAATTATAAAAGAGCCTTACTATGAATGTTAATAGCTTATCTAAAGTTATTTGTATAATTAAGAGCAAAATACCATCTCAAGGGCCATTGGGACACTTTGTTCATCATAATACATTGTCACATTATGAAAATATAAATTTTTTTGAAGCTGTTAAGATTGCATCGAAAGAGTATGATGCAAATGCTTTCATGAATGAAGAGTATTATTGGAATAAATATCAAAATAGAAAAATATCAGAAGATAGTTTAATAAATAGTATTAAAGATTTTAAAGCAAAGCATAATATTCAAATATCCAATGCTGATATTTTAGAATTGCTTTTACCGAATAGCCAAAAAGATATTAAAAAGAGGCGAATTAACTTAAATAAAGATTTAAATAAATTAAGAGAGCAGCATAAAGAATATAATAAGTCATTTTATATTTCAGCAATAAAAGAAGATTTAGCTGTTGATATTGATTATATTATTTCAGAACATATTTTTAAGTTTTTTGCTATTTATTTTGACTTTGGTTCAGCAACTTGGAATATGAGTTCTCGAGAAAGTGGTCTATGGAAAAATTTCTGTAATTTATATAAGAAAAAAATTTTACTTAATGGTAAATATTTAAAATTATTATCAGAAAATATTATTAGATTAGAAGGTTTACCTATTGACGATGTATTACAAATAATTTTAGATGAACTTAATATATCAAATAGTGATTATCAAGATTATTTATTTGAAATAGCTCTAAGGTATAAAGGTTGGCTTGGATTTATTAAATCATTAGAAAACCATCCAGAATTAATCAATGTTGAAAGTATAAAGCCTAATTTTATAGAAGCTATAACAATAATAGTCCTATGTGAATATGTAGCTATTGTAAGAATAGGCGCAAGTAGACTACAAGTTCCAAGATATATCAAAAAGTATAAACATAGTGCAGAATTTATTAAGAAAATTTTAGATAAAACTGATAATTCAAAAACTCAAGATAGTGCTTATAAAAGTTTATTAAAATATTTATCTGATGATAATAGAAAAGAAATTTGGCATAAATCATTTGAAAAGACTTTTTATGAGAAATTTTTAAATGCTTATATTCTTCAAAATAAAACTTGGGAAAAAATTGATTATAAATATCAAGTTATCTGTTGTTTAGATGATAGAGAAGAATCATTTAGAAGATATTTAGAGTTTGATAAATCTTGTGAAACTTTTGGTACAGCTGGAAACTTTAATTTGCCAATAGAATTTAAAGCATACTTTGAAAAAAAATATAGAGCTTACTGCCCACCAAATATTAAACCAAAGTATAAAGTAATCGAAAAAGGTAAAATTAAAAACAAAAGTTTTTTTAAAGTATTCTTATTTTTCAGTAAATTAAGTTGGCTAGATGCAGTTAATTCTAAGACTTTAGTAAGAGGAACATTACAGTCAATATTAGGTGGTTTTGTTAAATTAATACCAGCAAGTTTAGGTATAATATCTCCAGCATTTATATATAGAATTAAATCAGAATTTGGAAAAGCAGTTAATAATTCTATAACAACCAAAATTTCTTACAAAAAAGGAGATGTTAAATCAGGACTTAATTATGATGATATGGTAAATGTTTCTTATGAATTTTTAAAAAGCATAAGCATAGGAAATAATTTTACTGATTATATTTTTATAATAGGGCATGGTTCATCTAGTTTGAATAATCCTCATGAGGCTGCTTATGATTGCGGTGCCTGCGGTGGTTCACGAGGTGGTATTAATGCAAGGTTAATGGCATTAATATTAAATGACTCAGAAGTAAGGCTAAGATTATTTAAAGAGTATTCTTTAGTAATTCCAGACTCAACTATTTTTATTGGAGCTTACCATAATACATGTAGCGATAAAATTAATTTTTATAATGAACCAAACAATGATAGTAAATATTATAATATTAAGAAAAATATTATTAATGCCGCTCAGCAAAATGCAAAAGAAAGATGTCGAAGGTTTTCATCTGTTAAATTACATAAAGAATTAAATTACTATTATAAAAAAACTCAACAACGCTCTATAGACTTTAGACAACCAAGACCAGAATATTGCCATGCAACAAATGCGTTGTGTATTATTGGTCCACGAAGTTATTCAAGAAATCTATTTTTAGATAGAAGATCATTTTTAATTTCTTATGATGAGTCAGTTGATCATGAATATAGTACTATATGTAATATATTAAATAATGCAGTTCCTATATGCGCAGGAATTAATCTAGAATATTTTTTTAGTTATATTGATAATGACGTATATGGATGTAGTACCAAGCTGCCACATAATGTTGTTTCACTGGTAGGCGTTATAAATGGCTATCAAAGTGATTTACAATTGGGGCTTTCATCTCAAATGATAGAAATACACCAACCATACAGGTTATTTGTTTTAGTAATTTGTGATATAGATATTATAAAAAATATTATAAAGCAAGAAAGTAAGTTTATGATATTGGTTGAAAATAATTGGATATCGTTAGGGGTTCATAATACTAAAGATAATAAAGTCTATGTTTATGATTTTAATGAATTTAAGGAGTTTACTGCCACAGGAAATTGTAAAAATTATTCAAATATTGAACAAGAAATATTAAATTATTCAAACCACTTAGATTTTGGGCAATTAGTTATATGATGCAAGCTTTATCAAGTTATTTATTTTATTATTTTACAATTTCATCTTTAATTAGATTTTCCCTGATTATATTTTTAAGTAATTACGGGATAAAAAGCTATAGAGAAAAATACAGTCGGATAGTAATTAATAGCGGTATAATTATTGATTTAATAAATATATTTTGTATATTAATTTTAAATCAATATCTCCCAAGTAATACTGGAATAGAAAATTATTTTTATTCAGGTATTAATTTGAACATTATTTGGAATAGAAATTCCATAGCATTTTTTTGTTATTCAATAGCTGTGATGTCATTTGTAGCTAGGTTTTCAAGTTATTATTTACATAGAGATCTTTATTTTTTTAAATTCTTTTCTTTATTATACATTTTAGAGTTAGCAATTTGTTTTCTTTTATTAACTTCATCAAGTAATGGCATTTTTATTGGCTGGGAGTTATTGGGGTTAACATCTGTTTTATTGATTGCATTTTATGAAACTAGAATAGCAGCATTAAAAAATGCTTTAACTATTTTAGTGATATATAAAATATCAGATATTATATTGTATTCATCTATAATCTATTCTCAATATTTAGGGTATTCTTTATATACTGATATTAGTATTCCTTGGCTAATGGTTTTATTTTTGTTTTCTTGTACTCTAAAATCAAGTTTGTTTCCTTGGATTTGGTTACCAAGAGCAATGGAAGGTCCTACGCCATCAAGTGCTATGTTTTATGGTGGTTTAGCAACTCATATACCAGTTTTTATATTTCTAAATTTAAGTATAAGTCATCCAATTAATAATAATTATTTAATATTTTTTCTATCAATATTAATTTTGATATCTAGTGTTATTTCTAGTCTAATGAGTAGAATGGCTCCTGATGCTAAATCTACAATTGCTTATTCATCTACAGCCCAAATAGGGGTTATTTATATTGAGATTTTATGTGGTTTTTATCTTTTAGCTTTAGTTCATAGCTTAATGAATGGTGTATATCGAACTATAGAATTTTTAAATTCTCCATCTCAGATTTATAATAATAACAAAATCACTAATTTTTCTTATAAGAGTAAAAAGCAACATAATAAGTTTAATTTTATTAGTAAATTCAAAAAAACTTTATTTAACTTTGCATATCATGAATTTGTTATTCCAAGAAAACTAATTACTATAATTCAAAAGTTTTTAGGCTTACATTCTTTTAAGGCAAACAAGAGGGTTTTTAAAAACTATATTATAGTATCTTTTAGTTTATTTATATTGATTAATATATTATGTATTTATATTTTTAATATAATAGGTAATATTTCAGATTATACTTTATTATTATGTGCTTTGATTTTAAATATAATTTCAGTGTTATATAAATATAAAAATCTAAAATTCTTTATAGCTCTATTAGGTTCGACTTTTGCTGTTTTTGCATCTTTGGCTAATCATTTGTATTTTACTATACATTATTCGTATTTTATTTTTATATTTTTAATTATCTATTTTTTAATAGATATTAATTTTTTCTTGAAAAGCGAAGAAAATGAAAGAAATTTTGCAGGTATTAAATTTAAGTCTTATAGTCTAAATATTTTAATATTTTTTATAGGAATTTCGATAATAGGTGTTCCAGGATTATCATCTTATATAATATGGGAAAATTTCATACATGAACTACATGGCTCTTACCCAAATTTATTAATAGTAGGTTTTTATATTATTTCTTTAAATACAATAGCATTTTTTAAGTTTTATTTTATTAATTTTTTAGGGTATAAAAATATACATAAGTTCTACGAAAAAGCTTTAATAAGTTAATACGCTTATATAATAATTTTGTGATATAATTTTGAGCCTAGTTATAATTTTTAATACAGAGACTAATTTATGAGTATAGAAAAAGAGTTAAAAGTTAGATGTGATAATAAATGTGAATTATGTGAATCTCAAGATAATTTAGTTGGTTATAATGTTCCTCCATATACAGATGATAATTTTGATACATGTGTAATGATTTGTAATAAATGCTTTGAAAAATTAGAAAACTTAAATCAAGGTGATGCAGAATATTGGACTTGTGTAAAAAATACAATGTGGAGTCAAGTACCAGCTGTTCAGGTTTTAATTTGGAGAATATTAAATAACTTTAAATCTGAAAATTGGGCGCAAAGTTTATTAGATATGCTTTATCTTGATGAAGAGACTATGAAATGGGCAGATCATGCTAGCAGTGATTCTCAAGACAATAGCTCAATTAGACATCTAGATAGTAATGGCGTTGAATTACAAAATGGAGACACTGTTGTTATTGATAAAGATCTTAAAGTTAAAGGTACAAGCATTACAGCTAAAAGAGGTACTGCTGTTAGAGGTATACATTTAGTGCCAAATAACCCTGACCAAATTGAGGGCAGAGTCAATGGTCAAATGATTGTGATTTTAACTAAGTTTGTTAGTAAATCTTAATAAATTATATAGGGTTGTTACTTACTAATAATCATACCTATTATTTTATTTAAATCAGTATAAATATTCATATTAGGTTTATTTGTGAAAGAAATTAGCGCTATATTTTTTGATGGCGCTAATTCAACAAAACAATTTACACCATTTACCCAGCCATTTTTCATTAATATTTGAGGCAAACCAACAGCAGGATAGTCAATTTCCCAGCCTAATGCCATCGCATCTTTTCCAAAACTTAATGGATTGTCAAAAGAGTTTTGTGATATATAAGCAGCATGAGTAATATTATTATTAGCAATAGATTTATTTTTATTAATATTCCCTAATTGATAATCAAGAAAGATTAACATATCTTGCATAGTTGAGTATATTCCACCAGATGGCTGCTCAAAATGAAAAACCCAATCTTTTTTAATTTTATCACCATTAAGCCAGTAACTTTGTACTTTTCTTTGTTTTTGTGAATTTGTTAAAGTAACAGTTGTATCTACCATTTTTAAATCTGTTGTAAATGTATTTTTTACAAGATTTTCATAAGAAGTATTTTTAATATTTCCTAATATTTGACCCAATAGACCATATCCTACATTAGAATATTGATAATGAGTTCCTGGTAAATTTTTAAATTTTGCAGTTTTATACCAAAGTTTAAACTTATTTATATCATAGGGGTAATTAACTTGATAATCATCAACATCAGGCATTATAGGTAATTGTCTTGGAAATCCTGAGCTGTGAGTTGCTAAATCTATTAGCTTAATATTATTATCCTGATTAATGTTTAATAACGTATTGATATTATCATTTAGTTTAACATCACCGTTGTTAATCATGTTTGCAAATATCATAGAAGTCATTACTTTTGAAACAGAGCCTACTGGCCAAATTGTCTGCATATTTGGGGGAATCTTTTTATCTTTATCTATAGTTCCGCAAGAGAATACAGCTTTTTCATTATCTAATACAACACCAATCATTAACCCAGGAGAGTCGCCAGCTTGGAAAATATGCAAATCTATAAAGTCTTGTATCTTTGTAACAGGGAGCTTTTTTATGTTTTCTTTATAAATAATATTGCAGCTACTAGTAGCAAAAGCTATATTGATACATATTAAAATTACTAACCCTATGATATATTTGAAGATAATATTATTCATTTTTTTATTCCAACATATTGGTTTTAGTTAAAATTTGACAATTAATCATGAAAATAGTGCATTTTTTTTCATTGCTTAAATTATAATATAAAATGGTATAAATAATATTTACTACATTAAATAAATGATATTATTATTTACATGAATATTAAAAATAAAAATTTATCTAAATTAAATAAAATCCCTAAAAGCATATGGACATTAGGGATAATTAGCTTATTTATGGATATCTCTTCAGAGGTTATTCGGAGTCTTTTGCCTATCTATATGGTATCAATATTAGGAGCTAGTATTATAGCTATTGGAATAGTAGAGGGAATTTCTGAAGCTACTTTTTTATTAATCAGAATCTTTTCAGGAATCTTAAGTGATTATCTAGAAAAAAGAAAAGTTATATCAGTCATTGGATATGCAATTTCAGCTTTATCAAAGCCATTATTTCCTTTGGCAAATAGTGTTAGTTTAATCTTATTGGCAAGTTTTTTTGATAGATTAGGAAAAGGTGTCAGAGAATCTCCTAGAGATGCTTTGATAGGTGATATAGCCCCTAAAGCCATTAGGGGAGCATGCTTTGGGTTAAGAAGGTCTCTTGATACCATAGGAGCTATAATTGGCCCAATTTTGGCTATATTAGGACTAATTATATTTTCAAATAATATAAAATCTATATTATGGATAAGTGTTATTCCTGCAATATTATCTGTTATTATATTTATGGTTGGAATACAAGATATTAAACGTAAATATTCAGAAGATGAAATAAAGGTTGTATTTAAATTAAAAAGTATTTTTAAATTAGGTTATAAATATTGGCAAGTTGTATGGATTGGTGGAATTTTAAATCTAGCAAGATTTAGTGAAGCATTTTTAATTTTGAAGGCATATCAAATAGGCCTGCCAATTACTTATGTGCCATTTGTAATAGTTATAATGAACTGTTTTTATGCAACAGCATCATACCCGGCTGGTATTCTTTCTGATAATGTTGATAGAAAAACTATACTTACAATAGGCATTATTTTTTTATTTATAGCAGATTTAATATTAGCTTTTGCTAATAATATATGGGCTTTAGCTGTAGGCGTTGGGTTATGGGGGATGCATATGGCTTTTTCTAAAGGAATTCTTGATGCAATGTTAGCAGATATTACACCTTCAAGGTTGTTAGGTAGCGCTTATGGTATATTTTATTTTATTTGTGGAATAGCTGTATTATTAGCTAGTATGATTTCAGGTGGATTATGGCAGATATATGGTTCATTCTATAGTTTTTTATTTGGGGCTTTTTTAGCATTATTAGCATGTATTAGTCTGATTTTTAAAAATCATGAAACTTAAATAACTTTTAATACTTTATGAATAATCACAAAGAAAAAGTTTTATTAAAGAAAATTTTAAATAATGACTCAATTGATTTCTTATCTGATGAAATTAATAAAATTCATCCAGGAGAAATTAGTGAGATAATAGAACAACTTCCTGAAAATAAAAGGGGGGGGTTATGGAATATTATTCATCCAAAATTAAAAGGGGAAATTTTATTAGAAGTTCATGATGAAGTAAGAAAACAACTGATAAGTATTACTAATGAAGAAGATCTAATTGATACAATATCGGGGCTACAGCTTGATGAGATTGCCGATTTAGATGAAAATTTACCCGAAAATGTAGTTGAAGCTGTAATACAACAAATGGATCTTCAAAAGAGACAGGGTTATGAGTCTATCAAATCTTATCCTAATAACACTGCTGGTGGATTAATGGATTTGGACTATATTGCTATAAGAGCTGATGTTACGATAAATGTTGCTTTAAGATATATAAAATATATAAGAAATAAATATAACGTATTACCAGAGCACTTTGATAGTATTTATGTTATTAATACCGATGATGATTTTATAGGCACAGTATCTTTATCTGAGTTAATTTCTTTACCTTCAAATATTATACTAAAAAATATTATTAATAAATCTTCTATTACAGTTACGGATATGACTTCTGCAAAAAAAGTAGCAAAAGTGTTTGAAGATCATGATCTAATTTCTATTCCAGTTTTAAGTGACAAAAATAAATTATTAGGTCGCATTACAATCGATGATATTGTGGATGTTATTAGGGAAGAAGGTGAAAAACTTGCTATGCGTCCATTTGGGTTAAGCGAAAAAATAGATATGTTTGGTTCAATTACAAAGACAATAAGATATAGAATATTATGGAGTGGATTAAATTTGATAAATGCTTTTTTAGCAGCATTTGTTATAAGTTTATTCTCAGACTCTATTGATAAGATTGTGTCATTAGCTATTTTGATGCCAGTTATTGCTACCATGGGAGGGGTTGTTGGTAATCAATCTTTAACTTTGGTAACAAGAGGTATCGCTTTGGATCAAATTACTAAAGAAAATAAATTTATATTATTTAAAAGGGAATTGTTTATAGGTTTTTTAAATGGATTAATATGGGCAATTATTGTTTTATTGGTTTCTTATCTATGGATAGGTAACTTGTTATTAAGCATAATTTTTGGATTATCTCTTTTATTAAGTTTGATGCTTAATGCAACAGCAGGAACTTTGATTCCTTTAATATTAACAAAACTAAAAATTGATCCAGCTTTAGCAGGAAGTGTAATATTAGTAGCAATTAGTGATGGAGCAGGCTTTTTTATTTTTTTGAGTATATCTACTATTATATTATTTTAATATTATGAAAAAATGGACTGTATACATTATTAAAACAAAATTAGATACTTTATATACAGGTATAACTAATGATTTAGAAAGAAGGTTTAAAGAACATGTTTCTCAAGGTTCTAAAACAGCAAAATATTTATTAGGAAAAGCTCCCCTTGAGTTAGTATATATACATGAAGTAGATACTAGAAGTGAAGCTTTATCCTTAGAAGCCAAAATTAAAAAACTACCCAAAAAAGATAAAGTTAAATTATTTATTTAATTTTAAAATCTTTTTTGCTTCTTTTAGTTCTTTAGAAATTTTTTCAGATTCTTCTGTATGTTTTAGTCTAAAAGGTTCTGTTGAACGATAACCAAGAAGGAGTTGATAATATTGCATGTGTTGTAACTTGCTTATATCATTTTCAATTTTATCTAAACGCTTATTAAGTTTTTTTATTTCTTTTAATTCTACAGATTCATTATTATTTTGAGTAAAATATAATCTTTTCAAGCTATATGCTACGGTTGCAAAAATAGCTAATCCAGCTAGTCCTTTAATAACTGTTTCATTATTACGTATTACATTAGCAACATTATCAAATTTATTTAGTAAATATGTTAATACCTCTCCATTTACGTTAACGAAGTTACCTACATCATTTGCTGACTTCGTAACTCTCTTAATTTCCTGAGGATTTAATAATAACTTTATGCCAATACTTATATTACTCAAGGTATTAAACATTGATTTAGCATCACCAATAAAACTATTAAATCTATACATTATGAAACTTCTCGTAATTTGTTTACCTATTGTTCTAATATATGATAATTAAATTAAGTTTTTCTTAATTTTTATTTTAACTTATATTCTTTTATTGAATTTAAAAAGGTTATTAATTGAATATAATTTCTCAATATTGTATATTGTTTTTTTTAACTATTTAAAATACAGTGATTTTCAACAAGGAAGTTCTAAATGCCTAATGTTATAAAAAAATACTTAAATGCACAACAATATTATATTTCGAGCAATGATTATGAGCTTAAATATAATTATTCAATTGAAAATCCAGAAAATTTTTGGGCAGATGAGGCAAAAAAAAACATAGATTGGATTAAGCCTTGGAAAAAAGTATTAGAAGGAAATTTTGCAGATAAAAATGTTAAGTGGTTCCCAAAAGCAACATTAAATGTTTGTGCTAATTGTATTGATAGGCATTTACCAGAACGGGCAAATAAAACAGCAATAATTTGGGAAGGAGATGAAGTTTCTGAATCTAAAAGAATAACTTACCAAGAACTATATAATGAAGTTTGCAAATTTGCTAACGGTTTAAAATCATTAGGAGTTAAAAAAGGAGATAGAGTTTGTATTTATATGCCGATGCTCCCAGAAGCTGCTATTGCAATGCTTGCGTGTTCCCGAATTGGGGCAATTCACTCTGTTGTATTTGCAGGGTTTTCACCAAATAGTTTAAAAAATCGTATAAATGATTCAGAGTGCTCAGTAATTATTACTGCTGATTATAATAAAAGAGGTGGTAAGCATTTACCTTTAAAAGAAAATGTTGACGAAATTATTAACGATTGTCCTTCTATTAGAAATACTATTGTTATTAAAAATTCAGATAATAATATTAATATTAAATTAAATCAAAATAATACTTGGTATCATGAGTTAATTGTAAATCAGTCTTATGATTGTCCTTATGAAGAGTTAGAGGCAACTGATCCATTATTTATTTTATATACATCAGGATCTACAGGAAAACCTAAAGGGATTTTACATGGAACAGGTGGGTATATTTTATATACTACAATGACATTTAAATATATTTTTAATTATCATGAAAATGATATTTACTGGTGTACAGCTGATATTGGTTGGATAACGGGGCATTCTTATATTGTATATGGGCCATTATCAAATGGAGCTACCACGCTAATGTATGCTGGCGTACCGAATTATCCTGATTATTCTAGATTTTGGGAAATTATAGATAAACATCAAGTTAATATTTTTTATACTGCGCCAACTGCAATTAGGACATTAATGCGTGAAGGTGATTCATTTGTTAAAAAAACTAAAAGAACCAGTTTAAAATTATTGGGCAGTGTAGGGGAGCCAATAAATCCAGAGGTATGGAACTGGTATTATAATGTAGTTGGTAATAAATCATGTCCAATAGTAGATACTTGGTGGCAAACAGAGACAGGAGGAATAATGATATCTCCTATGCCAGGTGCAACTGAGCTAAAGCCAGGATCGGCAGTTAAACCTTTTTTGGGAATAGAGGTTGGAATTGTAGATGATAATGGAAAACTTTTAGATGATAAAATTTCTGGAAATTTAGTTATAACTAAACCATGGCCAGGACAGTGTCAAACTATATATGGTGATCATGATAGATATATTACTACTTATTTATCAAAATATCCTGGAATGTATTATACAGGAGATGATGCTCTAAGAGATGAAGATGGCTTTTATTGGATTACAGGCAGAGTTGATGATGTAATAAATGTCTCTGGTCATCGATTAGATACAGCTGAAATCGAAGGTATTTTAGTATCTCATCCAAGCATAGCAGAAGCCGCAGTAGTGGGTATGAATCATGATATAAAAGGCCAAGCTGTTTATGCTTTTGTTACTCCTAAATTAGGTATAGATGCTAATGATAGTTTATCTAACGAATTAATAAATTTAGTAAGAAAAGAAATTAGCCCTATAGCAACACCTGAATATATTAATTTTACTAATGACTTACCTAAAACTAGATCCGGGAAAATCATGAGAAGAATTTTAACAAAAATAGTAAATAAAGATTTTAACAATATAGGTGATATATCAACTTTATCTAATCCTGATGTTGTTGAAAATATTAAGAATTCAATTTTAGAAAAAGAAGGTTCATAACCTTTTAGTTAGATATAAAATGCACATTAATATTTTTATGTGCATTTATTTTTTTTTGTATTAAAATCAGAAAATATTTTATTAGATAATAGAGTAAAATCCTTTTCATGTATTGGTTTTTTTGTAATATGTTCACGTAATTCATCACTTTCTAAAAAAGATA
>Ga0210009_1001665_pt1 | contig 18020 bp, 12 predicted proteins | sample CryGeyCG2114_065_FD_185457 | JGI IMG/M metagenome (GOLD analysis project Ga0210009, IMG submission 185457) | Groundwater microbial communities from aquifer - Crystal Geyser CG12_big_fil_rev_8/21/14_0.65 (SPAdes) (version 2) | ecosystem: Environmental > Aquatic > Deep subsurface > Groundwater ... | reverse complement strand
AACCTGCTACAGCATTTTGTTCATGAATGTATAATTTTCTTCTAGTTAAAAAAGCAGCAACCCCACCTGGACCACAAACAAATCCGCCCATTCCTAATACTATATTTGGTCTATATTTAAACATAATAAATATAGATTGCAGTACAGCATAACTTAGTCTAAACGGAGCTAATAACTTAACTAGTATACTTTTATTTCTTAAACCCCAAACCGAAATATAATTAATTTTAATATTTTCTTTTGAAACTAATTTTACTTCTAAACCTTTATGAGTTCCAAGCCATTCTATTTGAATATTAGGATTTTCTTCTTTTAATTTTTTAGCTATTGCTAAGCCTGGAATAATATGACCTCCAGTACCTGCAGCCATAATTAATATTTTTTGTTTCGACATCTTTAATACTCTTCTTTCCTAAACCCAACCTTCAAAACCAATATTATTATACAATAATTAACTAATAAACTACTTCCCCCATAACTAACAAAAGGTAAAGTTAATCCTTTAGTTGGCAAAAGTCCCAAATTAACACCGATACTGATTGCTATTTGCCAAAAAAAGTAGCAGCCTGCTGTATAACATAAAATACTTTCAATATGATTTTCACAAATTGATGCAATATAACCTTTATAAAAAATTAAACCTAATAAAGCTATATATACTAGAAATAATAAGCTTAAACCGAAAAAACCTTGTTCTTCTGCAATAATTGCTAATATAAAATCAGTGTGTGCTTCTGGTAAAAAAAATAATTTTTGAACGCTAGCTCCAAGTCCTAAACCTAAAAAATCTCCTCTACCATAAGCTATTAGAGCTTGAGTTAATTGATATCCAGAACTAAATTGATTTTTCCAAGGATCTAAAAATGCAATAATTCTTTGTAATCTGTATGGTGAATACAAAATCGCAAGACTTAGAACTAATATAGCTAGACAAATTAAAATAACAAAATATGATTTTTTAGAACCACTTAAAAATAAAACGCTGAATATAGTTAAACTTAAAACTACACATGTCCCCAAGTCAGGTTCAAGCATCACAAAGAAACATGGAATAAATAAAATAAGTAAAATCCCTGTAAAACTTTTTATACTATCTAAATTTATCTTTTTTAACGAAATAAAATAAGGAAGTAGTAATATAAAATTTAATTTTAATAATTCAGATGCTTGTAATTTGAAAAATATTAGATTTATCCACCTTCGACTTCCATTAACAGAAACGCCAAAAAGCAAAGTTAATACTAACAGTAAATTTATAAATAAATACATTAATAAACTAGCTTTAACTAGTGTTAATAAATTTACCTGGTATATTAAGTACCCTAGAGCAAAAGCTAATATTAAATAGATAAATTGCCTCTGCAAAAAATAAAAAGAGTTATTGTAATATTTTTCTGATATAGTGATAGATGCTGAATAAATAGCTATTAATCCAAAGACAGCTAAGAATAACGTTATATAAAAAATAAAAGTATCTAATCTATTCTGTTCCATCATATTTCTTTTGTACTATTTCCTTGAATAATGATCCTCTATGCTGAAAATTTTTGAACATATCGAAACTTGAACATGCCGGTGAAAACAAAACTATATTTTTTAAATTTTCGAAAACATTCTTTTGTAAAATAGTACCTACTATTTTGTCTAACACACTATTATCTTCTAAACCTTCAAGAATAAGAAAATCTTTTGTTTTTTCAGATAAAACATTATTATAAATTTTTTGCTTAGCTTGACCAAAAATAAATATCCCAGCTAATTTATTATTATCTGCTAGATTATTTATTATTACATTAAACTCAGTAAAATCATTTTCTTTTAATATCCCACCTAAAATTAACCATAATTTATCATAGCTGAAATTTGATAAGCCATTTAATGCAGCAACTGTTGCTCCCAAATTAGTGCCTTTTGAATCATTAACCCAGATTAAAGAATTATCTTCTAGAAAAACTTCTGAACGATGTTCAAGTCCTTTAAAGGAACTTATGTTATTTGCAATATTAGCTAGTTTTTTTATTTTTAAACTTAAATCTTCTTCAGGAATAATACTAAATATTAAAGCTAAACTTGCAAGAAAATTATACTTATTATGCTCTCCAAATAATGGAATTAAGTTTATCTCTAATAATTTATAAGATTTATAATAAATATATTTATCTTTAATATAGAAATCTGCTGTTATATCACCTTTACTGAAGGTAATTTGGTTGTCTGTTATTTCTGTTACTTCTTGATCTTTATTAACAATTATATGCTTAGCATTGTCATAAATAGTATATTTAGCCTTATAATAATCATCTAGATTTTTATATCTATCTAAATGATCAGGAGCAAGATTTAAAATAACAGATGCATCAAGTTCTAAATTATTAGACATTTCTAAATGAAAACTTGATAACTCTAAAACAAAAATTGTTTCTTTTGAAATTTCTTCATCAAGCAAATCAAAAACTGGAATGCCATAATTGCCACCAAGATAAGTACTGTAGTTACTCGTTTTTAAAAGATGATATGCTAGAGCTGTTGTTGTACTCTTGCCATTAGTTCCAGTAATACCTATTACTTTTGCTTGAAAATTTTTCTTTATATATTTTATAAATAACTCTATATCACAAGTTATTTTAAAATTAAGTGATGATAAATCATCTAAAAAGTTTCCAACACATCCAGGGCTTAAAACTATTTCATCAGGTTTATAGTCTTCTAATTTTTTTATAATATCTGATTTATCTAATCCTAAATATAATTTATCTTTTAAATTTAAGCTTAAAATATCTTCGATATTTGAAGGCCTGTTATTACTATCTAATAAAATAACTTCTGCTTTATTTCTTTTTAAAAATCTTGCTGTTGCAACTCCAGATGCCCCAAGACCAATAATGGCATACTTTTTATTATCCATTTAAATTACTCTATCTAAGTTTTAAAGTAGCTAATCCAACAAGAACTAACACTAAAGATATAATCCAAAATCTAACTATAATTTTAGGCTCTGCCCAACCCATTAGTTCAAAATGATGATGCAATGGTGCCATTTTAAAAACTCTTTTACCTGTTAGCCTAAATGATAAAACTTGTACTATTACAGATACTGTTTCAGCAACAAAAAGCCCACCCATTATGATTAAAACTAATTCTTGGCGAACCATTACAGCAATTATTCCTAGGGCTGCTCCTAAACTTAATGAACCAACATCTCCCATAAATACTTGAGCAGGATATGTATTAAACCATAAAAATCCTAAGCCAGCCCCTACAATAGCTGCACAAAAAACTACTAATTCACCTACCCCAGGAACATATGGAATTGCCAAATAACTTGCAAAATTCATGTTTCCAGAAAGATATGCAAATACCCCTAAACCAGAAGCAACAAATACTGTTGGCAAAGTTGCAAGCCCATCTAGACCATCTGTTAAATTTACAGCATTACTAGTCCCAACTATTACAAAATAAGAAAGTACTATATAAAAAATACCTAATGGCATTGCTACAGTTTTAAAAAAAGGTATAAATAAAGAAGTATCAACTTGTGATGTTGCAGTAAAATATAAATAACTACTTGCAACTATTGCAACTAATGATTGAAATAAATATTTATGCTTTGCAGAAAGACCTTTTGAATTTTTTAAAACTAATTTTTTGTAATCATCACAAAAACCTATAATGCCAAAACCCAAAGTTACTAATAGAGCAACCCAAGTATACTTATTAGTTAAATCTCCCCATAATAAAGTAGTAAGGGTTATAGCTATTATCATTAAACTTCCACCCATTGTAGGAGTTCCTGATTTTACTAGATGAGTCTGTGGCCCATCATCCCTTATTGGCTGGCCAATTTTATAACTTGTTAGCTTTCTTATGACTGCTGGACCAAAGAGTAAAGATATTAATAAAGCTGTTAAGACCCCCAAAATAGTTCTCATGGTTAAATATTGGACTACATTCAAAGCCCTAAAATACTCTGATAACCAACTTGCTAACCATAATAACATATTATTAAACCTTACTTATTAACTAAATTATTGACCACATCTTTAAGCCCCATAGAGTTAGAGCCCTTAAATAAAAGAGTAAGTCCTTTTTCTTTATTGAGTAATTCTTTTAATTTTATAGTTAAATCATCTTTTGAACTGCAATAAACTCCGGATTTATTACTTAGTTTATTATAGTTATCAATACTATATTTAACTAATTCACCATAAGCATAAAAGTAATCTATACTCATTTCATTTATAATTTGTCCTATTTCTTTATGATATAACTCTGCATCATTACCCAATTCTCCCATATCAGCGAATACAAAACATTTTTTTGAGTTATTTTGATAATTGGCCAATATATCTAATGATGCTTTAACTGCAACCGGATTAGCATTATACGCATCATCTATTATGACAGAATCATTTATGCCTGATTTTAACTCTAATCTTCCAGATATTGCCCTTAAATTATTCTCTATACCTTTTTTTACTTCATCTAAAGTATATCCTAAATTTAAAGCTGCTAATGATGCTGAAAGTATATTATAAATATTATGTTTACCAAGAAATGGTGAAGTAATATTAATACTTTTATTTTTATAATGTAGATTAAAATTAGATAATTGCTTTTTATCTAAAACTATATTGCTAGCATAAATATCAGCATCATCCTTGTTATCTATTGCAAAATACTTGGTAGTAGCTGATTGATGTTTATATTTATAAAAATCATCAGCATTAACAATAGCTAAATCATTTTCATTAAGATATTTAAATATTTGCTGTTTTTCAAATACTAAGTCATCAATACTTCCAAAATTTCCTATATGAACTGGAGCTACTTTGGTTAAAATTGCGACATTTGGTCTTACAATTTCTGTTAAGTAATCTATTTCGCCTTGATGATTCGTGCCTATCTCAAAAATTGCGGCAACATAAGCTTTTTTATCTTTTAAACTTTTTATAGCTGTTAAAGGAACACCTACGTGATTATTAAAGCTTTTATCAGAATATAAAACATCGCCTTTAGTTTTTAAAATTGCTGCTAATATTTCTTTTGTTGTAGTCTTGCCACAACTACCTGTAATAGCAATAACGGGAAAATTAAAATTACTTCTAATATATTTGGCTATTCTTCCAAATGCTTTTGTTGTATCATCAACTAATAAAAATTCACACGATATATCTTCATAATTATCTAACTGTTCTAAACATTTTTTATTAGATATTACACAGCAAATTGCCCCTTTAGAAATAACATCTTGAATAAAATCATGACCATCAAATTTATCTCCTTGGATTGCTATAAATACATCACCTGTTTTGATAGCCCTTGAATCAATGCTTATATCATTAATTTCAACATTTGATAAATTATCATTTGGTGCATTAACTAAATTACCTAAAGTTGATTCTATTAAATTTTTTAAATTCATTTTTTGCCTAATTTTATTAATACATAACTATATTGCGAAGCAATATTCATTCAATCCAACAACGCCCTAACAGCCGCAAAGTCACTATAATAAACCCTATCATTTCCATAAATTTGATACTCTTCATGCCCTTTTCCGGCAATGATAATAATATCATCAGCATTAGCTAAACTTAAAGCATGTTTTATGGCGTTGAGCCTATTATGATTTATTGTAATTTTACTATATTCTTCATCAGTTAACCCATTAACTATATCTTGAATTATTAATTCAGGATTTTCTGATCTAGGATTATCATCCGTAATTATAACTTTATCTGCATACTTTACCGCTACTTTTCCCATTTCTGGTCTTTTCAGCTTATCTCTATCGCCCCCACAACCAAAAATACATATCAGCTGTAAATTATTATTACTTTCTTCTTTTAAGATTTTTAATTCTTTTAAAATACTTTCTAAAGCATCAGAAGTATGAGCATAATCAATATAAATTCTAGCTCTATCATTTTCTACTTGCTGCATTCTTCCGGGAATCGACTTTATTTGTTTTATAACCTTTAAAATATTATCTATTGAGAAATCTTTACTATATAAATCACCTACTACTGCTAATAAATTATATAGGTTAAATTTACCTATTAAATTAGTTTCTAATTTAAACTTTTTATTTTTAATTTCACTAAAAATAATTCCGGAATCATCATAAGCAATGTAACTATAATCTAATAAAGACATTCCTGGGCAAATTTGACTTAATTTATTAGTACCTTCCACGCTTCCATAAGAAATAATTTTATTTTTATAATTTTCTTCGACCAAATTTTGTAAAAGCCTAATCCCGTATGGATCATCATGATTAATAATAATAACTGTTTTATTATTAATATACGGTTTTTTAAAAAGCTTAGATTTAGCGGAAAAGTAATCACCCATATCTTTATGATAATCAAGATGTTCAGGAGTTAAATTGGTGAAAATAACTGTATTAAAAACTATTCCAGATAACCTATTTTGCATTAAGGCATGAGAAGATGCTTCCATATTGATATATTTAACTTCATCTTTATAAAAATCAGATAATATTTTTTGTAACTGAATTGCACCTGGAGTTGTATTAATTACTTCTTGATGATTATTATTTATTCCTAATGTACCTATATATCCTGTTTTTTGCCCTAAAAGTTCTAGAGATTTTGTCAATAAATATACTATTGAAGTTTTACCATTGGTTCCCGTCACAGCAGATATATCAAAATAATTATCCTGATTTTTATAAAACTCTTTGGCTATAAGTCCTAAGTTTTCTCTTAAATTATAATAAGTTATTATGATTATTTTTTCTGACTCATAAATATGCTCTACAAGCCCATGAAGCTCAAAATTATCAATATCTTTAAAAATAATTATATTATTTAATTTATTAGTCTTAATTAGTTCTGGTATAAATTTTCTTCTATCAAGATTCTCACCTTTATATGCCATGAAAATAGAACATGATTTAACTTTTCTACTATCATCGGTAATATTATTAATCTTATATTCTTTAAGTAAATCTTGTATTTTATTTAATTCCATAAAAGCTTAACCTTCTGCCTGCTGCTCAAGACCTAAAATTCTAACAGCAGAGCCCATAACTTTTGAAAATACTGGGGCTGCAACTAAGCCGCCGTAATAGCCATTTTCTTTTGGGTCTGCGATAAATACTACCATTGCTAATTTAGGATTAGGGTATGGAGCAAGGCCCGCAAATATAGCATTATGGCTAGTTGCATCATAACCTATCCCAGATACAATGCGCCTTGTAGTTCCTGTTTTCCCTGCTACTTCTGCAAAAGGAAGAGCAGCACGCTTTGCGGTTCCTGTTTTTCCAGTTGTCTCATGAAGCATTTCTAAAATTTGTTCCGCAGTTTCTTGAGACATTACCTTATTCTTATACTCTATTTGTTTATCTTTATTTTTTTTGATTATATTGATATCAGGTAAATACCCATGATTTCCTATAGATGAATATGCTCGAGTCAATTGCAGAGCATTAACAGCTACCCCATACCCAAAAGCTAAAGTATAATAGCTAAATATATCTGACTCTAAAAAATGATTAAGCCATCCTGGTGTTTCACCCTGTAGATCATATTGAGATTTATAAGTAAAACCTAAATTGTATATAAAATTTATAAATTTATCTGGTTGTATATCTGAAATTATTTTACTTATCCCTACATTACTTGATTTAATCAAAACATCTTTAACTTTTATTTCTCCATAATTTCTAATATCTTTTATTGTCTTATGTTTTACGCTAAAAAAACCAGGAGATGTATCAATTAAATCATCTTCTTTTATGTTTTTATGATCCATCGCCATCGCCATACTAAATGGCTTGAATACGGACCCCGGTTCAAAAACATCAGTAATTGTTCTGTTTCTTATAGAGTTAAAGTTTATATTGCTAGTACCATTGGGGTTAAAACTTGGATAATTTACCATAGCCAAAATATCACCATTTGTGACATCTAAAATGACAGCTGCTCCACTTTGGGCTTTATGATATTCAATTGCTTCAGCAAGTTCCTTATATGCTAAATATTGTAACCTTAAATCAATAGTTAAATTTAAATCTTTTCCTGCCTCTGGCTCTTGTATTAAATCTATAACTTTTATTGTCCTTCCAAGCCTATCCTTTAAGACCGTTTGCTTACCTTGTTTTCCTTTAAGATACTCATTAAAAAATAACTCTATACCCTCTATGCCATTATCATCAATATCAGTTTTTCCTATTAAGGGAGCTATGACTTCAGAACTTGGGTAATATCTTTTAGTTTTAGAATCTAAAAAAACAAAAGGTAAATTTAAAGCTCTTAATTTGTCAGCTTTATTAGGGCTAACATTTCTTTTTAAATAAACATATTGCTTATCATTTTTTTCTGTGAAAATTTCATTAAACTCTTCTTCAGAAGTTATATTTAAAGCGACAAGTTCTTTCTTTAAATTTTGTTTATTAATGTTTTCTTTCAAAATTTTATATGGATTTATCCAAACATCATACACAATAGTACTTACAGCAATAAATTTGCCATTTCGATCTAAGATGCTACCTCTAATATTAAGAGTGTTCTCAGTTCTTATAGCTCGTAAATCTCCTTGGGTCTGCAGAAATTCTTTTTGAGTAACAAATAAATAATAGCATCTAGCAAAAAATAGAATGAAAAGTATGAATATTAGTGAAATAAATAAGATTAGTCTTGCTTTATAAGTCTTCATATCTAATTAAGTACTGTAACATTAGGTGGTTTTATCATAGATAATTGATTTTTTGCTATCATATCCACTCTACTTAAACTTGATAAGGTTTCATTTTCTAAAATTAATTGAGATCTTTGATAATATAATTCTTCTTTTTTTTGAGATAGCTCATCAATAGCAATAAATAGAAATCTATTTGATTGCCTTACATATATTACTGCAATAGCACTTATAAAGATTAAAATAACTAGTAAAATAATACTAATTAGAGAGTGATTTCGGATATCCATTTATATTTCATATAACTTATTATTATATAAGTAAATTATAAGATATTTATGGAGCTGTGCAAAATTTAAAAGATGTATTGGAGCTTGAAACCGGTCTCATCTTTTCCATATACACTGAAAACTGCTGAAAAAAATCATTAACTTTTTTTTCATATTTTTCTCTTAGAATACGCTCATTCTGAATCAGTTCATATTGTTCTTTACGCAAAATTTTATCTAATGCAAGTTCTTGCTTACTGGAAAGACCAGGTTTTGATATTATTTTGCCATAATGTTCTTTCAGAACGCATAACCAATTATGGTCAGCTTTTGTCCCAATATTATTAACAAGAGTTTCATAATATCTTATAAATTGAAGCCCAATACTTTGCATTTCTTTAGTGTTTAAAAATTCTTTAATTGAAAAACGTCTTGATTCATGTTTTTCTAGGAGGCCATCAATTAAATATTTAAAGCAGCTCAATTGTATCGGTAATGCAGCATAACTATTAAAATATATTGAATTAGCTAAAATTTGAAAAGTTCCACCTTCAAAAGGTTTTTTTAGGGTAAGTAACTCATAAAATATAATACCAAGACTCCAACAATCAGTTTTATCTGTATATACCAATCTTGAAACAGCCTGGGGAGACATATAATATGGGGTGCCAACAACATCTGTATTATATTTTGATGCGCTATGCATATTTAAGCTCTTTTCCGCAAAGCCAAAATCGATTAATTTAATAAGACATCTATTATTTATTAAAATATTAGATGATTTTAAGTCTCTATGATAAATACCATGTCTATGTAAATACTCAAGAGCCATTGCTAATTGAAAAACTACAAAAAGAACTTCCTGACTACTAAAATTTTGACTTAATTGTTTTTTCCCAAGTATCACTTGTTTTAATTCTTGTCCATCAAAAAACTCTTGTATCAAATATAGTTTTTCATGATTAAAAGTATGAGCAATATAACCAATAATAAATGGATGAGCTAAATTTGACAGAATTTTAGGCTCTGAAAGCTTGTCATTTTCACCTGAAAGCTTATTTCTATGCTCTATTGACCTATGTGATTCCTGTTTTAACACACAAAGAGAATGAGTCGGGAGCAAATCATTATTGTCATTATTGTCATTTGATGTCTGATATATAGTAGATTTTTGACTAATTGAATAATAATTAGCCTCACAAGCTAAGCCAGATTTTACAAGTAACCCTTTAAGATTATTGTATAAAACCAGGCTAACAACACCAAATGCTCCTTGACCTAGTTTTTTCAACTCAATCAATGAGTTTATAAATTCCGCATTGTTTTGACTTTCTATAGTTTGTTGATTAGGCATAATTTATTCTAAGAAGATAGTTAATAATTCAACAAACTTAGTTTGTCCTATTAAATAAATATGTCCAATGTTATTTTACAGTTTTTCTCGTTAAAATCCTTTTGTGCAAACTAAAGTTTGCCATTTCCTTTAAAAAAGGAAATTATTTATTCGCTGCGCTCATGGTGCTTCGTAGATACAAAATTAAGATTACAATACCATGAGCGATAGCGAATAAATTTTTTTCTTTCGTAAAGAAAAAGGCAAACTTTAGTTTGCACAAAAAGATTTTAACGAGATGACCGTACTTATTTTATGCAATATCATACTAATCTTTTAAATATTCCTTTATATTTCACCCTAAGAACATAACAAAAAAGCCCAACAAGTGCATACAAATCACAAAAGATCCATATCTTATCAGGTCCGACATTATAATAATGAATGAAAAAGATAGCTGGTAAAACAGCAATAAACCAAACTGTTAGGGCATTTACTACCATAGTAAACTTCGTATCTCCTGCTGCTGTTAACAATCCAACATTAGCCCAAACACAACCATCCACAAGAATATATACCCAAACCCAAAAGATTGTTCTATTTAATACAGCTAGCAACATATCATATTCCATAGAATAAGCTTCTTGGCTAATAAAGGCATCTATAAGCATATTATGAAAAAATAATAAAAATATTCCTGCTAGAAAAGATATAAAAAATTGCAATTTATACATTGAAAAATTTAATCTTTTTAACAGCAAAATATTCATTTTTTCTTTTTTAAATTTAGCTCCAATTATATTAGAAGCTATAGTAGTAACAGCTTTTGAAAGACCATCATTGATAAAGGCAACTAAAATTAATACATTTTGCCCTATAGTAACAACTGTTAAATATAATGCTGAATATAAGGCTACTAGATTTAATAAAAATGCCCAAGCTGCTATTTCTATAAAATGGGCTATGGTATTAGGCAGACCTATTTTAAAGCATTTGATAAATAATTTTTTATCAAATCTACAATCTAAAACTCCATATTTTTCTATGTGTTCTTTTCTAAAAAAACTAACTAAAATAATCAAGACTTGAATAATTTGAGCTATAACAGTTGCAATTGCAGCTCCCTTTGGACCCATTTCAGGAATAATGTCAGAAACGCCAAAAACAAGTATAATATCTAGACTTAAATTGATTATATTCGCTATTATGCTGACAACAGTTACAAATACAACTTTACCCCTGCCTATATAAAAACTAGTGAGGGCGGCGTATAAGGGCATAAGCCATGCAAAACTCATTACCCATCTATAAAATGACATTGCATATTTTTCATAGTCATCAGCAATCAGATATGGGCCACCAAATATAGCTAGAGGTAAACAAATTACAATGAACAGCAATGAAAAATATATCATCTGCCATACTGGTTTTGCAATTTTGTGATATTCTTTGGAGCCGTTATATTGCCCTACAAAGACTTCTGCTATACCTGCTATTCCTATTGGGGCATACTGAAAAACAGCTGTAATCATACCCGCAATAGCTACAGCATTCATAGCATCTAAGCTATATCTGGCTAATATTAATCTATCAAAAAAGAACATTAAGTTTCCTGATAGAAAACTTAACATTAATGGAAAAGCTATAACTGCTAATTCTTTTAGAGAACCAGGTTTATATTTTGATAATAGTTTATACTCTATCTTTTTTGCTAAAACTGGCATTATGCTTTTTTATTACCTTTAAAATAATAAATTAGAATAACAGGAAGCCAAAAGTTAATCCAAACAGCTTTTGAAGAATCAATCGGCAAGCTACCATCTGTTAAAAAACAAACTAATGTAAATATCATTATAATATTTAAACAACTTAAAACCTGATTAGCTGTATATTTTGATGTTGTAAAAAGCATATCAATAATAATTTTACCAAATAAAATAACACCTACTATTCCACCATGAAATAAAATAGATAAAAATACATTATGGGGATGTCTAAATAACTCGCCATATTTACTAAAAGTTTTATCAGCTAAAATACCATGCCCTAACCATAAATTATCTAAAGACTTATTAATAAAATGCATCCAAATATCATTTCTAAATGATAACCCTCTTGATTCATGACCTATAAAATAATAATAAGCCAAATAAATTAGAGCTAAAATACCTAAAGCCAAGTAAACTTTATAATTATTTTTTTTAACTAACATTACTCCAACAGCAACAAATAATGCAATTAAAGGCCCCCTGCTTTGAGTCAAAATAATAAAGGCTAATATTGGTAAAACTAATACTGAGAATAGAGCTGAATATTTATCAGTATCATTATTGATAATATAGTGCAGCATAAAAATCGCTATTGGTCCCAAAATCCAAACTGATTTTATTTCATGACCCAAAGCAAAAAGTCCATGCATTCTTGTGCTAATAGGATTGTGAGTATAAAAATATATTAAATTAAAAATAATAACGATACTTATGCATACCGATAAATATAATAAAAATTTGAAAAGATTATCATTTGAAGTTTTTTGAAGGCATAAATCTATACTTAAAATAAAAAAGCTTAAATATAAAACATTTTTAAACTCACCAAAGGTTTTTGAGATTTCAAAGTCACTACTCCAAAAACTAGAAAGCCAAAAATATATTAGAAATCCAAAAATCCATTTATATTTACTATACAAATCTTTAAAACTTATTTCTCCATAATGCAATATCACACTAGGTATAACAATAAAATAAAAAATATTATTTATTATTTTACTTGTAGGTGAAATTACAAAACTAGCTAAAAAAATAACGACACTACATTGCAATATAATTTGTAAAGTTAAACTTGGTTTACTAGTTAAATTTAATATTTTTTGCATAATTTTAATTTCTTATTTTATTTTTTTTAATTAATCTTATTACATCTGAATCAGAAACTTGCTCAAAGTTTTCATACCACATACCAACTGCAGAAAAATTATATGGTATTAAAGGCACATATATTTCATCTACTTGACTTTTAATTTCTTCATAAGTATCTTCTGCTGCAACTGGGGCAGCAATAATTAATTTTTTAATATTATAAGTCTTTAATACCTGAATAGCTGCTAACATTGTTGCTCCTGTCGCTATCCCATCATCAACTAGAATTATTATTTTGTTTTTATATAATGCTTTTAAACTAACTTTTATATCTAAATTATATAATTGCTTTCTTTTATTTATTAAAGCCATTTCTTTTTTTGAAACCTTGTCTATTATATCTTGATTTATATTAAATTGAGATACTAAATCTTGATTTAAATATAAAGAGCCATCTTCAGCTATAGCTCCAAAAGCTAGCTCTTCATAGCCTATGACGCCTAACTTTCTAACTAAAAAAATATCTAATGGTAAATTTAATTCTTGTGCAATGGCTGCACCAATAGGCACACCACCTCTTGGTAAGGCTAAAATTATAGCTTCTTCGTTATTTTTAAATTGTTTTAGCATACTTGCAAGTTTTAAGCCTGCAGTTTGGCGATCTTTGTATTGCATGATTTTTGTTATTTTAAAAAAGTAATAAATATATTAACATAATACTCTAATAAAATAGATCACAGGAAACAATAAAATGAGCATGGATATTTTCCGTAAATACGATATTCGAGGCATTTATAATCAAGATTTAACAGATGAAATAGCATATGAGATAGGCCTTGCTCTTGGTAATAAAATTAATTCATTAGAAAATCCTGATAGCAGAATAGTTATTGCTAAAGATGCCAGATTCTCCGGCGACTCTTTAGCTAAGAATTTATCAAATGGTCTAACTGATGCAGGAATAGATGTTTATGATATAGGCACAGCCCCAACCCCTGTTCTTTATCATTATGTTGCATCTAAAAAATTTGCAAATGGAATTGTAATAACTGGCAGTCATAACCCATCTGAATATAATGGCATGAAAATCATTATTGATAATGCTTCATTCTTTGGTGATGATCTAGAAAATTTAGCAAAAAAAATCCATGCACAAGATTTACAAAAATCTGCTTCAAAAGGCAAAGTAATCAGTAAAGATGATGCTATTGATAATTATGAACAAGATATTATCAACAAAATATTAGTTAACAATACTAAAAAAGAAAATTTAAAAAATATTAAAGTTGTTATAGATTCGGGTAATGGTGTTGCTGGTATTGTTGCCCCTAGCTTGCTTAGAAAGCTTGGTTGTGAGGTTATTGATCTTTACAGTGAACCAGATGGGTCTTTTCCTAACCATCATCCTGACCCTGCTAAACTTGCTAATTTAAAAGATTTACAAGAAGAAGTTTTAAAGCATAATGCTGATTTAGGTCTCGCTTTTGATGGTGATGCAGATAGATTGGGTGTTATAACTAATAAAGCTGAAGTTATTTGGCCAGATAGGATTTTAATGTTATTTGCTGTTGATGTTCTTAAAAACCATCCAAATGCAACAATTGTATATGATGTAAAATGCTCAAGGCATTTAGAGAAAGTTATTAAAGATAATAATGGCATACCTTTAATGTATTGCACAGGTCATTCTTTAATCAAATCTAAAATTAAAGAAAGTGGCGCATTACTTGCTGGTGAAATGAGTGGTCATATGTTCTTTAAAGATAACTGGTATGGTTTTGACGATGGAATATATTCAGCAGTAAGATTACTAGATTTTTATGCTGATATTAAAGCTACACAAAATATTAGCTTTTCTGAACTGATGGAACAATATGATGATAAAAGTATCAGCACTCCTGAAATTAATTTAGCTACAACTGAATCTAAAAAACATTCTATAATTACTGAACTTGCAAAACATGGTGAGTTTGGGGATTGCAAAAAAATTGATATTGATGGTTTGAGAGTTGAATATACCTGTGGTTGGGGATTAGTTAGAGCTTCTAACACTACTCCTAATTTGGTATTACGCTTTGAAGCTAAGAATCAAGAAGCTATTGATAAAATACAGAATACTTTTAAAAAAGAATTAGCTAAGGTTGCGCCTGAAATTAAGTGGTAGTAACCAGTATTAAATGACAAAAGCATAAAAATATATTATATCTACTAATAACTACAATAATAAACTGGAGATAACATATGTTTCTTACAGCTGCCTCTGCATTCGAAGTATTAGCCGCAATTACAATTGGTGAAAAAGCTTATAGCATAGCCAAAAACATCCCGGTTTTAGCATCACTCCTAAGAGCTACTAATGAACTAAACTCTGAGCATAATGAAATTTATCAGCTTTTCATTTCACATTTAAAAGAAATTTATGAAATAAAAAATAACGGTGATTTACCTCCATTTGTAAAACCAATAGATGAAACATTGTCAGATACCATTAAGATCTCAGGATGGTTTACTCCAAAACTTTTAGATGAAAATCTAATGATTAACCATCAAGGAAAACTTGGGCAGAGAATTTTATTAATTGATTCTAATATAATCAATAGACAAATTTTAAAAACATATGATTTAATAAGCGACAAATCAGGATTTGCTAACGTTCTTCTTGGCTACCTATATTACTTCACAAATTATGAACTAGCATTAATGACAGGACACACCGAAGAAATAAAGCATATAAATAAAGTAATACAAAAAATAAACTTGATATTAGATGATCAAGAAATAATACAAAAGTGTTTATTAAATTCGGATTCAACTCTTCATAAAAACTTACAAAATATAATAAATCTTTTAGAAAGCCAGGTTAAGCCAAAATTACAAAAACAAATAAATCGTGAAACCACTAAGGAAAAGTTAGATAAAACAGCTTATAGCTTTCATTTAGTTACTTACTCTTTACTTAACAGCATATTACTTATAACAGAAGGCAATGTGAATTTTCACTTAAGTATGGATCCAAGCCTGATAAAAGATGGAGTATTACAAACAAGCGCACAATATCGATGGTTCACTAGTGATCAAGCTTATAACCTTAATCCAGAAAATCCATTAAAAAAATTCTTAATGGTCGCTTATGGAGCTTTAAATCAAATAAACCAGGATACACGCTCGTATAGCAAATTGGATATACGCCTTCCTGATATTTCTGAAATTAAAAAATATTTAAAAAACTATTCTAGCAACGTTGATAAAACTTTTACTTATGCCATAAAATCTCAAAAAGGTTATGATGGTTCAGAGACTATATATATTTATAATGATGAAGAAATTCTCAATAAAAGAGCAGCTTTTATTTTTAATTTAGCTTCTCTTGCATTGACACTAATAAATAACTCTTATGTTATTGAAAATATTTTAGACTTAATTTCTGTTAACAATGGCTGGATATTTAACAAAGAAGAAACCGAACAAATTCAACAATATTTTCATAACACTGAGACAAATATTAACTCCCAGCTTCGTGATATACAAGAATTTAATCAAGACTATCAGCAAATTACTATAGCTAGAAAGGAATTTCCAACATCTAGTAAAGAGTTATCTAGATACTTAAAAGTTGCTTTGATAAGTCTATCTAATTATTACAAACCTCAGGAATCACTAAACTATTTATCTCAGGGTAAATTAGTAAATCATTATCAATTAAATTATATCAAAAGAGAAACATTAAGAATTCTCAATGAAAATTTAGGAGAAAAAGACAGAAAAAAAACTAGACTTGATGATGAAATTAATAGATATGAAGAAGAGATTATCGAATCTTTATATTTTTGTGTAAATACCGCCTTTAACGTAAATCATGAACTAGTTGCAAGAGAACATTTCAATATAACAAACTCTGGAAATTTCAAAAAAAACTCTGTTACTGATTCTGTTATTTCTTTTTATGAAAAAGCTTATCTAGATTATAACAAAAAAAATCCTAATAATTTTAGAGCAATAATTGGGACAAGAGAAAAGCTTAATGATAATGAGACTGTTAATATCATAATGAACCTCATTAATTTAGCAGAAAAATTAAAAGACGCAAAGAAGAACCAACCTCATCTAGCCCTTGAATTTAATATTCAAATTAACTATCTAAACCAACTAAAAACAAGGCTATCTGGTTTATTCATTAGAAAAGAAAAATTTGGAAATGAACTAATTGAAAGTGCTCCAGAAGATTTAGAGGAAATACATTATTCTGATTATCTAGCTATAAAAGAAAAGCAATCCGAAACAAAATTAACAAGAATGGAAGAAGCACTAAATAAAAGTGCTGAAGAAAATGCTAAATTACATCAAATTATTAAGGAGCATATTCAAGAACTAGCAAAAGTAAATAATCAAAATAAAGAAATTCAAGAGCACATTCAGCAAATGACTCAAAGCCTACAAGAATCTGAGTCTAAAATTGCAGAGCATGTTAGCGCAAGAGAAGTTCTTGAACAGAGCCTAGATTTTTTAATTGATACACAAAATCAAAATATTGATAATTTTCAAAAAGAATTAGTAACTTTTGATTTATTAAGCAAACAACTACAAGAACTTAATAGAAACCTTTCAACTTCTTATGAAGCAAATTCTATATTAAAAATTTATGGAACTCTAAATAGCTTTAAAGAAAGATTGAAAATAAAATGTGAAGATCTTTCAAATATCAATAAAAATATATTTATTAATTTTGAAAATCTAAAGAAAAAAAATATATTAATTACTAGTGCGCTACGTGAAAGAGCTGAGCAAGTTATATTAAGCTATAACAAAATTTCTGAAAATATTTCTGAAATTGTCAGGAAATTGGAAGAACAATCTGAGCTCTTAAATGAAGCAACTTCTGAGTTAGAAAAGGCAAGA
>Ga0210009_1001663_pt1 | contig 18035 bp, 17 predicted proteins | sample CryGeyCG2114_065_FD_185457 | JGI IMG/M metagenome (GOLD analysis project Ga0210009, IMG submission 185457) | Groundwater microbial communities from aquifer - Crystal Geyser CG12_big_fil_rev_8/21/14_0.65 (SPAdes) (version 2) | ecosystem: Environmental > Aquatic > Deep subsurface > Groundwater ... | reverse complement strand
ATCCTTTTCCTGATCGGCGGGAATTTCGGGTGGCCTATAAGGCCTCGATCCCGGACTTTCCGTCAGAAGCCGAAGAGGTCAAAATCTGGATTCCTCTTGCCTCCACAAGGGAAGGTCAGACGATTTTGCATAGGGAAATCAAATCACCTGTCGCTTATCAGATTACCCGCGATCCCGTATATGATAACGAGATGGCTTACCTTGAACTCAAACAGCCTTTGCCTGAATCGTTAGATCTGGAAGTCACTTATTCGGCTGAAATTGCAAAGGTTCGTTTTGAAATGGAGAATGGCGGAAAAAGTCAGCATGAGTATCTAAAGCCTTCGGCTCTGATGGTGGTGAATGAAACCGTGCGCGAAAGAACCCGCGAGGCAGTCCAAGGTAAAGAGACACTGATGGAAAAAGCCAGGGGTATTTATGAAAACGTAATCGGCAAGATGAGTTATGATAAAAACGCCCCCGGATGGGGACGGGGTGATACGGTCCGGGCATGTCTTCTTGGCAAAGGCAATTGTACGGATTTTCATTCCCTTTTTATTTCCATGGCGCATGCGGCAGAGATTCCCGCACGTTTCAAAATCGGCTTGACCGTACCCACAGAGGCGCAGGGAGAAATTCCGGGTTATCACTGCTGGGCGGAATTTTATGAGGAAGGTAAAGGCTGGAAACCCGTGGATACTTCCGAAGCCTGGAAGTATCCCAAACGAAAGGAGGCGTATTTCGGAAACTTTGACACGAATAAGTTTTTAATCAGTACGGGGCGGGATATCGATCTTGTCCCGAAACAAGAAGGACCCCCGGTAAACATTTTTTTCTATCCTCATATTGAGGTGGATGGAAAGGAATGGAACGGGGTGAAAACGTCATTTGAATTCAAGAATTGAAACCATAGGAGAGAAAAACAATGAATAAGAAAAATTTGTTAATGGGTTTGGCGTTAGTGTTGAGTTTGGTCATGTGGAGTCCTACAGCCGTTCTGGCAGGCGAACATGGCGGAAAAGAGCACGGAGGCAGCGAACATAGCGGAGCCAAGATGGAAGGCAGCCATTCAGACGGAGAACACAAGGAAGGCAGTCATGGAATGATGGCGGATCATGCGGCAACTCTCAATGAAGCAGCAAAGGTTTTAAAGCAAGAGGGACATACTGAACTTGCTGCGAAAATTGAAGCCATGGCGAAAATGAAGGAAAAGAAAAGTTAAGTAAACTTGAATAGGCCTGGGGTCATGCCCCCAGGCCCGTCGGCAACATTTAAGGAGGGCATATCAAATGCGAGTAAAATTTATTTTGTCAGGCTTTATGACCATGATGTTTATATCCATGGGTCTGTCCTATGCTGCGGAACCCAGTGCTGAGCAGTTGCGTGATACCATCCGCGATCACATCGCTAATCAGGAGAAGCTACAAGGGGCGTTTGCAGTCGTGGATGAACGAACAGGCGATTTAAGACGCCTGGAACTTGTCGGTGTTCATGAACGGGTAGGAAAAACAGGGGATTATTATTATTCCTGCACGGATATGAAAGATGTCAAAACAGGAGAGCTGCTTGATCTTGATTTTGATATTGAAGACAAGGATGGTCAGCTTCAAGTGGCCGAAATTCATATTCATAAGGATGACGGTATTCCGCGTTATACCTATGGAGAGGATGATAAAAAGGTTCCGCTCCCTGTTGCTGAATTGAAACCAACGGTGGAAGGTTCACCGATCTCAGGTAAAGTTTCTTTTATGGAAACCGACGAAGGGCTGAAGATTAATGCCGTCGTTGAAAATGCGCCTTCTGGGAAACACGGGTTCCATATTCATGAAAAGGGGGATTGTTCCGATCAAGGAAATGCAGCCGGAGGGCATTTCAATCCGGACGGCGTTCCTCATGGTGATGTGGAAAAGCATGGATTTCAAAGGGCTCATGCCGGGGACTTAGGCAATATTGAAATTGATTCGGACGGAAACGGGAAACTTGAAAAAGTCATTGCGGGCCTGACAATCGGAAAAGGCAAATATGGTGTTGCCGATCGTTCCGTGGTTCTCCATGAAAAGGAGGATGATTTCGGCCAGCCGACTGGTAATGCCGGAGGACGTATCGCTTGTGCGGTGATACCCGAGAATGCTTAAAAATGTTTAGAAAATAGGCGATAAGAGGAAAGGAACTGGCGAATTCAATTTTCTGGTTTTAGAATAGGACCATGGATAAAAAAATCATTTCAGCGACATTAGGATGCTTGTTTACTTTTATCCTGCTCACGACGGCATGGGATTACTGTCGTCCCGATCCGGATAAATTACTTTCTAAGAGAGGTGCAGCTGTATCAGGGCTTCAAATAGAAAAAGAACATCATCCGTGTGCTTCACTCAAAGACGCTTATGATGTACTCCCCGCGGTGGCGGTTGGTAGAGCGAGTGTTGCGATGCCCATTCCATCTCTGGTGTCTGGTCATCCGCCGCTGTCATTTAAAGAAGATCCCGGCGAGTTTCGTGGATTATCGCCCCCGGTTTCAAAGCTATTCCTGAGCGAACTTCCTATCTATCTCCGCCTCGGCAATCTCCGCATTTAGACTGTCGGCTGTCATCGTCTGTTTTTAAACATTCCTTATAATCTTTTAAGCCGGCAGGTCATCTATGAAAAACAAACTTCTTTTTAGCGTCTTTTTTGTTCTATGCTTTTTAAGCACTGCTTCAATCTATGCGAAGACGGAAACGTATGCGAACCGTCTTGCCCAGGAAAAAAGTCCTTATCTCTTGCAGCATGCTCATAATCCCGTGGACTGGTATCCGTGGGGAGAGGAGGCTTTTCAAAAAGCAAGAGCGGAGGACAAACCCATTTTTCTTTCCGTGGGGTATTCGACCTGCCACTGGTGTCATGTGATGGAGGAAGAATCCTTTTCCGATCCCAAAGTGGCCAAAGTCATGAATGAGCATTTCATTTCGATCAAAGTGGACCGCGAAGAACGCCCGGATGTCGACAATATTTATATGACGGCAGTACAAGCGATGACCGGATCGGGCGGCTGGCCGATGAGTGTTTTTCTCACCCCCGATTTAAAACCCTTTTATGGCGGGACCTATTTCCCGCCGGACGACCGATGGGGAAGGCCGGGATTTGTCACAATACTGAATAGCATTCGTGAAAAGTGGCAGACCGAACGCAATCAGATTCTCCAATCAGGCGAGCAGTTAACGCGGGCCATCCAGGCTCAAGCGCAGCAAAAAGCGGTGATGAGTCATACGTTGGATGAGAAAACGCTTGAGAGAGCCTACGGACAGCTCCGTTCCAGTTTTGATTCCCGATATGGAGGTTTCGGCCGGGCACCCAAGTTTCCGAGAAGCCATGTGAATTCTTATCTCTTGCGTTACTGGAAAAGAACCGGAGAGTCCAAGGCCCTTGAGATGGTAGAGAAAACGCTTCAGGAAATGGCTAAGGGCGGCATGTACGACCATCTCGGGGGTGGATTTCACCGCTACTCGACGGATGGCCGGTGGCGTGTTCCTCATTTTGAGAAAATGCTTTACGACCAGGCCATCCTTGCCAGAAGTTATCTGGAAGCCTATCAGATTACCGGAAAAGAGGAATACGCTCGGATTGCTCGGGAAATTTTCGAATATGTTTTGAGGGATATGACCGGCCCTCATGGTGCTTTCTATTCCGCCGAAGATGCTGACAGCGCACCCGATCCGGCACAGCCCAAGAAGAAATCAGAAGGGGCGTTTTACATCTGGGGCCAGGGTGAAATTGTTAAGGCGCTTGGCAAGGAGAAAGCCGATGTCTTCAATTATTATTACGGCGTCGAACCGGCAGGCAATGCACCGAGTGATCCTCATGGCGAATTCATAAATAAAAATATTCTCTATGTTGCACATTCTCTGGATGAGACTGCAAGCAAATTCGGGAAAAGTGCAGAGGAAACCAAATCCATTTTGGAGGATTCCAGGAAAATCCTTTTTGATATCCGCTCCAAGAGGTTGCGCCCTCATCTTGATGACAAAGTTCTGACCGATTGGAATGGGCTGATGATTTCGAGTTTCGCATTCGCCTCCCGTGTTTTGGAAGAACCGCGCTACGCGGAAGCAGCCAAGATTGCCGCAGACTTTCTGCTTGAGAAAATGAAGCGTAATGACGGCCGGCTGATGCATCGCTACCGGGAGGGCGAGGTCGGAATTCCCGGTTTTATTGAAGATTACGCTTTTTTCACGCACGGCCTCTTTGATCTTTATGAGGCAACCTTTGATCCGCGTTATCTTGAAGAGGCACAGTTTTTCCTTAAGGAAATGTTTGAGCTTTTCTGGGACGAGTCAGGCGGAGGTTTCTTTTTTACCGCCAAGGATTCCGAAAAACTCATATCGCGGACCAAGGAACTCTATGATGGCGCGATCCCTTCCGGGAATTCCGTGGCAACGCTGTCGCTGTTGCGCGTCGGCCGCCTCACGATGAACCGGGAAATGGAGAGCTGGGCGCGCTCCGTCTTGGACACTTTTTCGGCGGATATTGACCGTGCTCCTACGGCCTACCCTCAAATGCTGATTGCTCTGGATTTCGCCATCGGGCCTTCACGGGAAATCGTGATTGCCGGCGAATCGGAAGAACCGGATGCAAACGAAATGATCCGCGCGGTATACGATAAATTTCTTCCGAATAAGGTTGTGGCCTTGCATCCAAAAGAGGGAACGATCGCGAAACAAATCGAAACGCTGTCTCCCTTTGTCAAAGAACAGATTGCGATGGGAGGAAAAGCAACAGTTTATGTCTGTAAAAACTATGTCTGCGATCTGCCGACCACTGAAGTATCAAAATTAAGGAAACTTTTGGAAAATTAAGATGAGCGACATTCCGGGCGGATCATTGACTTTGGCAGGCGTTTTCCTGATGGGGCTCGGCCTCAATCTGACGCCCTGTGTTTACCCCATGATGTCGGTAACGGTGTCCCTTTTCGGAGGAAAGAAGCATCACCACCTAGCGGCTTTCCTGCATGCAGAGGTGTACGTTTTGGGAATTTGTTTTACCTACAGCATTCTGGGCGCGGTGGCGGCACTTACAGGCGGAATGTTCGGCTCGCTTTTGCAAAGCCGCTGGGTGCTTCTTGTGATTTCCATGGTTTTATTTGCCCTGGCGCTTAGTATGTTTGGTCTTTACACGTTTCAGATGCCTTCTTTTGTTTTAAAAAAGGCGAATGCGGTTCATCCGCACGGGCTCCTGAAATATTTTGTGTCAGGACTTTTTGTCGGTATCTTTGCGGCTCCCTGCATCGGGCCTCCCATCCTGGCACTTCTCACTTTCGTAGGAACACGCGGGGATCCATGGTTCGCCTTCTGGATCTTTTTTGTTTTATCCCTGGGGCTTGGACTTCCTTATTTGATTCTCGGAACTTTCTCGGGGCTGCTTCACCGGCTTCCGAAATCCGGAGTCTGGCTTGTCTGGATCGAACGTCTTTTCGGAGTCCTTTTATTGGTTCTGGCAGGTTTCTATCTGATTCTTGCCCTGAACGTTGCATGGCTAAAATGGCTCCTTCCGGTTTCACTTGTCTTCGCTGGTCTTTATCTTGGATTTCTGGAACGGGATGGGGACCAATACCCGGTCTTCCGTCGCTTGAAGCGGATCGGGGGCGTCCTGGCTATTGCAGCCGGTTTGACGCTGCCGTTTTCAGGCCCCAAAGAAGCTATGGTCTGGGCCTCCTATGCGCCCGAAATGCTTGCCGAAGCCAAGGCCGGTCAGCGGCCCGTGATTCTGGATTTTTATGCGGATTGGTGTATTCCCTGCCATGAGTTCGATCAGTTCACTTACTCGGATAAACGTGTGATTCAAGCGCTCGAAGGATTCACGCGCTTGAAGGTGGATTTGACCCGTCCGGATTCCCCGGAAGCGAAGGAAGCCATTGAGCAGTTTGACATTTTGGGACTGCCTACCATTGTTTTTCTCGATCCGGCAGGCGAGGAAATCAAGGAGGCGCGCGTGACCGGATTCATTCCGCCGGAGGACATGCTGATGATTTTGAACTCTCCAAGATTGCAAAAGGATTCAACAGAGAATACAGAAGAAAATATTTTGTTTCCTCCTTCACCTTCAGAGGGAAACGAATTAATCGGAGAACCTGCTGAATCCTGGGAAGTTCAGGACTGGCTGCACTCAGAACCGCTTCATCTTACGGAACTTTATAGCAAAGTTGTGCTTGTCCGGTTCTGGACCGCACCGGGTTGCCCCTTCTGCGCCGCTTCGGCATCCGCATTGAATGAATTTTATGAGAAATATCACGATCAGGGTCTTGAAGTGATTGGCTTTTACCATCATAAGTCAGCGGAGCCGCTGAGCGTTGAAGATGTCGAAGCCTATGCTAAGAAGTTCGGGTTTCAATTTCCAATCGCCATTGATTACGACTGGAAAACGTTGCGTAGCTGGTGGATTGACGGCCACGAGAAGGGATGGACTTCCGTGAGTTTTCTCATCGATAAGGAAGGGATCATCCGTCATATCCATCCCGGCGGGCAATACGTTAAGGGAGACCGCGACTATATCCAGTTGGAAGCCAAGATTCAGCAGTTGTTAGAGGAGTCCCCGTAATATTTTTTTACCCTTGACTCTGAAGTATACTCTAGGGTGTAAGCTTCTATTGAAAGCGAGGATGAAGAATGGATCAAGACAGACTGCTGCAAATAGGGGAGGTTGCCCGGGAAAGCGGGACTCCGGTGGACACCATCCGCTACTACGAAAAGACAGGGCTTATTGAAAAGCCAAGCCGGAGCGAAGGGGGCTTTAGAAAATACGCAGGAGAAAGTGTTGAGAAGTTACGGTTTATCCGTAAAGCCCAGAGTCTTGGATTCAGCCTTCGTGAAATCAAAGGGATCATTCAATGCAGCCAAGAAGGCCTCAAGCCTTGCTGCAATCTGGTAAGGAAGCTTTTTACGGGAAAGATTTTGGAGTTTGAAGGCAAGATCAAGGAGCTTGACCGAATGAAGCGCGAGCTGGAATCTTTGCTTTCAGACTGGGTGAGCCCGAAAGAGGCAAAGAAAAAATCTTACGCTGTTTGCCCGCAAATCGAAAGAGAACCGAAAAAACAAAGGAGGAAAAACCGATGGAATCCATCAAGAAAGTGATGCTTTGTCCGGCCTGTGGTGGATGCCCGGAAATCGCTGTTTACGATAATGAAGTTTGTATCGGCGAAGAGGGCAATCTCGTCAGGCTCAAGAAAGACGAGTGGAATGAGCTGGTCAAGAAAATTCAAAGCGGTGAACTGAAAGAGGTTTAAGATGAAAGCCAAAGGCCTTGGGATATTGTCTGCGATTACGGCCTCTGTATGTTGCCTGGGGCCTTTTGTCCTTATCTTAGCCGGGCTTGGCAGTTTGGGTTTGGGCGCCGTGATCGGGAAATATCACTGGTATTTTATTACAGGTGCAGGAGCGCTGCTTGCTTTTGCATGGAGAAGCTTTTTGAAAGAAAAGAAGAGCTGTGAAACAAGGCAATGTGAAATGGAGAATAAAAATATGACCCGCAATATCCTTATGGGCGCCACACTGGTAGTTATGACCTTCGTAGGTCTTAATGTCTATACCTACGCTAAAGGCAGTCCAACCGAGGTGACGGCAAAATCCGGCGTTCAAATGACGATCCCCGTGGAAGGCATGACTTGTTTTACCTGCGAAATGGCAGTTCAATCCGCCGTGAAGAAGCTGCCAGGCGTTAGCCATGCAACGGCAAGCGCAAAGAACGGAAACCTCGCCGTGGCCTATGATCCGGCCAAGGTTTCTTTGGATGAAATTGTGAACGCGGTTAACGAGACGGGTTATCAAGCGGTAAAACCCTGATCATAAGGAGGGTAACATCATGAAGCGTTTCAACATCATTTTAACCGTCATGCTGGCTCTCGGTTTGGTGCTGGTTTCACCCGCTGCTCAAGCCGCAGAAGGAAAAAATATTTTAATCCACATAAAAACGGCACTCTCTGTGGATGACGCACAAATCTGTGCCGCGCCCAATGTGGCTTTGGCAGCGGTGAAAGCCGGGAATAAAGTAACGATTCTCATCGATGCAAGTGCCGTGACATCCGTGACCAAAGGGTTCGGATGGTTTCACGCGATTTTCAATTCAGAGACAACGGCCATGGATCGCGCTGCGCTTCCCGAAAGAGAACGTGAAAGCGTCGCAAAACAGCTGGATATTCCCATTGAAACCGTCCCGCACAATTACGGGGAATATTTGGGTTTCCTTAAGGAAAACGGTATCGAAATTTACGGAAACAGAACCATGATGCTTCTTTATAATATTGATTTATTACGGGTGGCTTCCGAGGTGACCCCGGTTGACCTCCATAAAATGGTTTCGCTTTTTGCCAATGCTGACAAAGTGATTGTGTACTGATTGATGATTCTATGAACGGAATGGCATGAATTAGGAGAAGGAGGAAAATGATGGCGGCACATGATTGTTGTGCAACAGAAAAGAAAGAGGGCGACCAAGATGCCCGCTTTGATTTCGTTATTGTCGGTGGCGGCTCCGCGGCCTTTGCGGCAGCGATCAAAGCACACGAGATGGGTGCCCGAACGGCAATGATCAATGAAGGTCTCCCTATTGGGGGGACCTGTGTCAATGTTGGTTGTATTCCATCGAAGACGCTCATCCGGGCGGCTGAAGCGCAATATCGGGCAAGCCATCATCACTTTCAGGGGATTGAATCCAAGAGTCGAGTGACGGATTTTAAAGCGATTATTGCTCAAAAACAACAATTGGTGGATAGGTTAAGACAGGGCAAGTATTTGGATGTCGTTTCTGATTTTGACAACTTTAAAATCATCGATGGCCGGGCCCAATTTATTGATGCCAATACAATTAAAGTTAAGGGGCAAACGATCAAAGCGAAGCATATCCTTATTGCTACAGGTGCTAGTCCTTTAATTCCGTCGATTCCCGGACTTTCGGAAAGCGGGTACTTAACAAATGAAAGTGCCTTTGCCTTAACGGAACAGCCCGAGTCGTTAATTGTTCTTGGCGGCCGTTACATTGCCTTGGAATGCGCACAGATGTTTGCGAGACTCGGTACCAAAGTCACGATCCTTCAGCGTTCCTCACGAATACTGCCCTCAGAAACGCAGGATCTTACGGATGAGCTTACGCAATATCTCAAGCAGGAAGGGCTGGAGATTGTCACAGGGGTAACGATTAAAGAAGTCCGGCGAGACGGAAACAAAGTGAGCGTAAAAACAACCGTTGGGGGAGAGGAAAGGAATTTCCAGGCTTCTCACATCCTGGCTGCCACAGGCCGGGAACCCAATACTAAAAATTTCGGGCTGGAGAAGATCGGTGTCGTGTTGGATACCGCCGGTCATCTACAAGTTGGCGACACGCTTCGCACAAATATTAAGCATATCTATGGTGCGGGTGATGTCATCGGCGGACACATGTTTGTTTATACAGCGGCTTATGAAGGTGCTCTGGCGGCCGAGAATGCCATTAAAGGCTCTTCTATTCGACGGGATTACCCAGCCCTGCCTTGGGTGATTTTCACGGATCCGCAGGTGGCCGGGGTTGGACTGGATGAACAAGGTGCGGCAGATCAGGGCATCGATGCAGAGACGGCAAAACTTTCGCTTTCTCATATTCCAAGGTCTTTGGCAGCTCGTGATACCAGGGGATTCATTAAGCTCATCCGAGACAAAAAAACCGATAAGCTCATCGGGGCAAGGATACTCGCTCCGGAAGGCTCTGAGCTTTTGATGGAAGTAAGCCTTGCGATTAAGTATGGCATTACAGTAAAAGAAATTGTCTCGGCTTTTCATCCCTATCTGACCTTGTCCGAAGGAATCAAACTTGCAGCGATTACCTTTGGGAAGGACGTAAGTAAATTGAGCTGCTGTGCGAGTTGAGCATCAAAATGAAGCAGAACATTACGCTTATCATTTTTCTCTTGCTTGCAGGATTGATAGTTTTCTGCTGCCTCGTTTTGTATACGAGATAAGGTAAGGAGAAAATCGAAAATATGGGATAAAAAAGGGAGATGATTAAAATGAGAAGATTCATTGCAGTTTTGGTGATCGCGATTCTGATGGGAACCTCCATCCCGCGTGCTAATGCCGATGTGGAGGAAGTTATTTTACAAGTCGACGGACTTGCCTGTCCTTTCTGCGCCTACGGCCTGGAAAAGAAGATGATGCCCATCAAGGGTGTTAAGTCTTATGACGTGGATATGGGAGAAGGGAAAGTCTATCTGGGACTGGACAAGGATGCGAAACTTGATCTTGAAGCATTTCGAAAAGGAGTCAAAGAAGCGGGTTTTACGCTTCGGGATGTTTATCTTCATGCCAAAGGCACGATCGAGAAAACCGATGCAGGGTTTGCCCTTGTACTTGGCCCCGGTGGGGACCGTCTTCTGCTCTTTGAAAAGGAAGCGATGGGCAAAAAATACCATCAAGGCGACGATCCGAAAAATTTGGGTTTAGGCCAAGAGCTTGCCAGGCAACTGGAGGAACATACTGGCAGTAAGAAAGAAGTCCGGATTGAAGGACCGGTGCATGAACACGAAGGGCTTCCTGCGGGGCTTGCTGTTGAAAAGATCGAGACTTTGGGATGAAGCATGTCATTCTTGGAGCCGTTTTTCTTGTGGTTCTCGCGGGATGTTCCGCACAGGAAGAAGAAAGTTACCATTTCGTCAGAGCTATTGGCGGCAAGGGAAGCGAACCCGGCGAGTTCCGGGAACCGATAGGAATTGCCACTGATCATGAGGGCTTCCTTTATATATCCGATGCGGGAAATCACCGGATCCAGAAGTTTTCAAAGAACGGCGAATTCATCAAGGGATGGGGCAAAAAAGGCTCCGGGAAAGGCGAACTCAATCGCCCCATGCATTTAACTCACGGGCCGGACGGGAATCTTTATGTGGCCGAATATCTGAACGACCGGATTCAGGTGTTCGACAGCGAAGGAAATTTCATCCGTTTCATTGGATTAAAACCGGATGGAGAGAGCACCTTCGATGCCCCCGGCGGCGTTGCCGTCGATTCAAAAGGATTTGTCTATGTCGCTGATTTTTACCACCACCAAATCCAGAAATTCGATGCGGCGGGGAAACTTCTTGACGCTTTGGGCAATCCCGGCCGCATTTGGCCTGGAAATCTGCATTATCCAACGGATGTTGAAATAGACGGGGAGGGAAATCTTCTGATTGCGGACGCATACAACAATAGAATCCAAAAAATGACAGATGAAGGAAAACCTCTGGCAAAATGGGGAGGGCTCTTGGGGTTTGGGATTCCAAGCGCGTTCAAAGGTTATTTCAAAGTTGCCACGGGTATCGCACAAGATGATGAGGGTAATATTTATGTCGCAGATTTCGACAATGACCGCATCCAGAAACTTTCTCCTAACGGCGGTGTCACAGCCATTCTCAAAGGAAGCGGGAACGAATCGTTAAAATATCCGACGGATGTCGCCGTTGATCATGAAGGCAACGTCTGGATCGTGGATTTCGGACACAACCGGATAGTTCTCTATGCGAAGAATAAATAGAATTTTCCTGGCCGCTGTTTCTCTTTCGATTCTTTTACACCAACCTGTTTTTGCGATTCCGATCAATAGCGATGCCGCCCTCACTGCCCACAAAGGCGAAGTGATCATCCGGGAACAAATCCGTTATACGAGGAAATCAGATGATCCCTCCGCCTCAAACCGGACCGTGGACATCATTGCCATTCCCACAGTTTTAGTTTACGGCATCACGGAAGAAATCAATGTGATTGGGACCTACCCTATTGTGTATAAGAATCTTAATCTTGACACGTCCACAGGCAGAGCCAGCCGCGAGGCGGCTGGATTCGGAGATCTGAAACTGCTTGGCAAATACCTTTTTTTAAGGAAAGACTGGCCGGGAAAAACGTTGCGGGCGAATGTGATCGGCGGCCTTGAATTTCCTACAGGGAACACCGATAAAGAAGATGGCATGGGAAAGCTCCCGCGGGATCTTCAGGTAGGCAAGGGATCCTGGAATCCCATCACGGGAACTGTTTTCACGTGGCAGACTCTCCGCCAGCAAATAGATGTTTCCTTCACGTATACCTTCAATACTGAAGGACACGGCTTTGAGTTCGGAGATGTCTTCAACCATGACCTCTCTTATCAATTCCGTATCTGGCCCTGGAATTTTCCAAAAGGAAGGGGAATCCCTGCCTATGTGAACCTCGTCGCTGAGGCCAATGGCGTATGGGAACAACAGGCGGAGTCCCGAGGTTCGACCGTGGATGCATCCGGCGGATACACCCTATTTCTTTCGCCCGGAATTCAACTCGTCACCAAACGCTTTATTGCCGAAATGTCGATTCAGCTTCCCACGATTCAGGTTCTCAACGGCGAGCAGCCGGAAACGCAATTTGTCCTAGCGGGTGGTGTTCGGATTCAATTCTAGATAAACAAATGGCCCTCCTGGAAAATCTTTCTGGCTTGACATACCCCTAGGGGGTATGGTAGCTTTTAACTATGAAAAAAGGAACCAGCCAGCATGACAAACTTACCGCATTGAGACGGATCGAAGGGCAGATCCGCGGAGTGCAGAAGATGATTGAGGAAGGCCGATACTGTGTCGATATTCTCAATACGACCGGAGCGATTATCGGTGCTTTAAAGAGGGTGGAAGCCGGAATTCTGAAGGGGCATCTCAACGCCTGTGCCAAAAAGGCTTTTGAGGGTGCCTCGGAACGCGAAAAGCAAAAGAAACTGGAAGAAATTTATTCACTGTTTGCAAAACGGTAGATCTTTTGGTAACATGATGAAACTTATGAGAGCAGGCAAAAAACTAACGGTCGTTACGCTGGTCGTATTCACAGTCCTTACGCTGTATCTATGTCCGTGTTCGTTTGCAGAACCCGTCTCGGGTCTTCAAATTACAAAAGCGCAGATGCATGATTGCTGTGAGGGGATGAGCGAGTGTCCATTGCAACATCAAAATGCACCTGGGCTGAATAGTTTTCTGGATTCCTTTTCTCATGATGCAAACACACTGCAATTCTTTGATTCAATCCAGAAATTATTGGAACCTGTTTTACTACCCGTCCTTAATAGTAGTCATGCTCCGATTAACTTCTCGCCTCACCTGGAAATTCAAGTATTTAAATCCAACCCGCCCGATCTTTTCATTCAGTTTCAAGCTCTCCTGATCTAGACCTAACCTCCTGAGATAGAAAAAGCCAGCGCAATCTTTGCGTGTCTATCTCTCTTTGACTTTGGCGGTAAATAAGGAGGAGGTTTCCTGTGAAACGAATCAGTTTAATCAGTTTAATATTCATTTTTTTAGTGACAAATTCGCAAGCAGCGGAAGCACCGCTTACGATGCATACGATGACTCCGCCTCACGTGGCATCCCATGCTATTGGGCTAAATGAGTTAATCGAAGAAGCGCTTGAAAGAAATCCGGAAATCCTCGCGGCAAAAGCACGTCGGGATGCTATGCAGGCAAAGGTATCTCAGGCTTGGGCTTTAAAGAAACCATGGGTTTCTTACGACGTGATGATCGAAAACCTGGAGACCAGGGTTGGGCCGCAGGAAAATCGATTTGGCGTTAGTCAGGAAATTCCCTTCCCTACAAAACTGCCCTTAAGAACGAAAGTCGCAAAACTTGCAGCCATGCGAGTCGGCCATGAAGTATTTCATACAGAGCAGCTTATTAGGAGTCAGTTGGTCAATGCCTACGCAGATTTAATGGCGACGCAGCAGATTCTTATTATTTTCGAGGAGGAACGGAAATCATTGGAGCAAACGGCGGATGTACTCCGCGCTCAGTACCTTGCTACGGAAGCCGGTTCCGCGGACGCCTTTAAGATCGAAGCGGAACTTGCAAAAATCGCAGAGCAGATTTTAAAAATCACCGACCGCCGTGTGGCTGCTGAGGAGCGTCTCAATATCCTGCTCAACCGACGGCAGAATGAAAAATGGCCTCTGCTTTCTATCCCTTCGTTGCCGGACCTTCAATTTGATCTTGAAACTCTAAGGGAGCTTACATTGCAATACCGGCACGGGCTTATTATTAAAAAATTGATGTTAAAGGAGCAGGGAACCAAACACAGCCTTGCCAAGATGGAATATCTACCGGACGTTGAAGTCGGTTTTAATTATGTGCAGATCGGTGATGGCACGACCCTGAGTTCCAATGATGGGCAAGATGCCTGGATGATCCCGGTCAAAATCAATCTTCCGCTTTGGGAACCCCAGATTCGCGGGAAGGTTCGGGAAGAGGGGAAGTTGAAAGATGCTGCGGTACAGGATCTAAGGCAGGCGGAAAATATGGCGGTATCCGACATCATCCAAAAACATACGCAATACACGACGGCACGGGACAGAGTGGCAGTTTATGAAAAGACCTGGGTGCCGCAGTCTGAACAGGCCCTGAATTCTTCTCTCAGCGGTTACCGTGCCACCGGCGGAAAAATCAGTATCCTGGATGTTCTTGACAGCCTGCGTATGGTTCTGGAAGCCAAGACGGGTTATTGGCAAAGTTATGCGGATACGGTTTCTGCTTATGCGGCCATGGAACAGGCTGTGGGGATTCCTTTTGACGAACTTGGAGCAGATGAGCAGGATGAACACTTCCGCGTTCTGCATCCGGGGAAAGGCGATCATGATGATCAATCTAAAGAAAAATAAACTTCTTATTGTTTTGCTTGTTTCAATTTTGGGTCTTGCCGGTGTCATTTTACTCACTCGTGCGATTTCGTCAGGAAAGCACGGAGTCACTATGTCTGCCCATGATCATGGCGAAGGTGTGCTTTATCAATGCCCCATGCATCCTCAAATTGTGCAGGATCATCCGGGGAAATGCCCGATTTGCCACATGGATTTGCAGAAAGTTTCAAAAGAATCCTCAAAGCCTGCTGCTTCTGAAAAGGATAAAAAACCGCTTTATTACCGCCACCCGATGAATCCTTCTATTACTTCGCCAAACCCGGCCAAGGACGATATGGGCATGGATTTTATTCCGGTTTATGAACAAGGCGGGGAGGCGGGGATTCCGGGAAGGTCTTCAATCAATATCACGCCTTACAAACAACAGTTGATAGGCGTGAAACTTGGTGAAGTTAAAAAGGAAAATCTCAATAAAACCATTTATACCGTGGGCCGTATTGCGTTTGATCCGATGCTTTATCAGGCACAGGAAGAGTATTTGTCGACTTTACGCGCTTACAAAGCGGCCAATGAAAGCCCTGTTCCTGGCGCGGAAAACCGGGCGAAACAGCTTCTTGAAGCAAGCCGCTTAAAACTGCGCCTTTCAGGACTCAGTGACGGGCAAATCGAATTGCTTGCCGGTGACGAGGGTCCGGATGAAAGTCTTTTGATCACGTCCGAGGACGGAAAGGTTTGGATGTATGCAGATATTTATGAGCAGGAACTGCCCTTTGTGAAAGTGGGGCAGACCGTGGAGGCAAGTTTGCCGGCAGAGCCCGGAAAGGTTTATGAGGGCAAGATCGCAGCGATTGATCCTGTCCTTAACATGAAAACAAGAACGGCGCGTATCCGGGCTCAGATCGAAGCCGGGGATCAAACGCTTCGTCCGGGTATGTACGCTAATGCCGTGATTTGGGTCGACATGGGAGAGGCGCTCGTTGTGCCGCGCACCGCCGTACTTTTTACGGGCAAGAGAAATATCATTTTTGTGGCTGAAGGAGACGGCCGCTTTGAGCCGCGTGACATCAGGATCGGGAAACGCGGCGAGAAGATGCTCGAAGTTCTAAGCGGGCTTCGCGAAGGCGAAAGAATCGCGGTCTCCGGCAACTTTTTAATCGATGCCGAAAGCCAGCTTTTCGGCGCGGCAGGCGGCGGCGCTTTTTACAGCGGGCGCGAGGCGGCTGAGGAAATCTCTAAAAAACCGGCGGGTGAGTCATGATCGAGAAAATCATTGCTTGGAGTGCCCGCAACCGTTTCATGGTCATCATCCTTGTGGCCTGTGCGACGTATCTCGGCATTTGGTCGATTCAGCGTGTGCCTCTGGACGCGGTTCCCGACCTTTCCGATGTGCAGGTGATTGTCTTTACCGAATGGCAGGGCCGTAGCCCGGATCTTATCGAAGATCAGATTACTTATCCGATTGTCACTTCCATGCTGGCGGCACCAAAAGTTAAATTTGTGCGCGGACAGTCGATGTTCGGGCTCTCGTTTGTTTATATTATTTTTGAAGACGGCACCGATATGTATTGGGCCCGCTCCCGCGTGCTTGAATATCTTCAGGGAATCAAGGAGAAGCTCCCTGAGAACGTCTCGCCGACTTTGGGGCCGGATGCGACGGGCGTAGGATGGGTTTTTCAATATGCGCTCGTGGATGAGTCAGGGCAAAATGACCTGGCTGACCTCCGGACTTTTCAGGATTGGTATCTTCGCTACTGGCTTTCGAGCGTCGAAGGCGTGGCCGAGGTTGCCACGGTGGGCGGCTATGTCCGTCAATATCAGGTCGAAATCAATCCCAATGCCCTTCTTGCCTATAACATTCCGCTTAAAAAAATAATTCAGGCAATACGCCGTTCGAATGAAGATGTGGGCGGCCGCGTGGTGGAGTGGGCGGAAACCGAGTACATGGTCCGTGGCCGGGGCTATATTAAATCTCTTGAGGATATCGAAAATATCCCGGTCGATGTCGGGGAACACGGGACGCCGATTCTTATCCGCGATCTCGGGAATGTAACGTTTGGCCCGGATATGCGCCGCGGGGTGGCGGAATGGAACGGAAAAGGAGAAACCGTGGGCGGCATTGTCATCATGCGCTATGGCGAAAACGCGCTTCGAGTGATTAATGCGGTCAAAGAACGCCTCAAGGAAATTGAGCCTTCGCTTCCACCCGGTGTCCGGATTGAAACGGCCTATGACCGCTCTGTTCTGATCAAAGCGGCGATCAAAACACTTTATCACAAACTGACCGAAGAAATGATTGTCGTAAGCCTGGTGATCATGTTTTTTCTCTGGCATTTCCGCTCGGCTTTGATCCCGATTTTTACGCTGCCGATCGCCATCATCCTTTCCTTTATCCCCATGAGCCTGATGGGGCTGACGTCCAATATTATGTCCCTGGGCGGTATTGCCATTGCGATCGGGGCGATGGTGGACTCTTCGATCGTGCTCATTGAGAATTCCCATAAGCGGATCGAACGCTGGAAAGAAGAAGGTAAAAAGGAAGCTTATGATGACGTGCTCATTCATGCGGCGCAGGAGACCGGACGCCCCATTTTCTTTGCACTCCTTGTGATCGCAGTTGCATTTATTCCGATTTTTGCGCTGGAAGCCCAGGAAGGCCGGCTTTTTAAACCGCTCGCCTTCACCAAGAATTTTGCGATGGCCTTTGCGGCGCTTCTTTCGGTTACGCTGGCACCGGCCCTGATGCTTGTTTTTATCCGTGAAAAGACCTATCAGTTCAAATCAAAGTACCTCACCTGGATTGTTAATTTTTTTGCCGGGGGCCGGATTCATGCCGAAGAAAAACATCCGGTCAGCCGCGTGTTATTCCGCATTTATGAGCCTGCATGCCGGTGGGTAGTGGATCACCGGAAGCGGGTCATTGCCATTGCGGCCGGGCTTATTTTATTGACGGTTCCTATATACAAGCAGCTTGGCTCCGAGTTTATGCCGCCTCTATGGGAGGGGTCGTTTCTTTATATGCCGACTGCGATTCCCGGCATGTCTATTGAAAAGGCCAAGGAAGTGCTGCATACGCAGGATAAAATTTTGAAATCATTTCCCGAGGTTGAGAGTGTCTTCGGAAAAGCAGGACGGGCCAGAACGCCGACAGATCCTGCACCTCTTTCCATGATGGAGACGGTGGTTGTCCTGAAACCCCATCATGAATGGCGCAAGGGAATGACGGTTGAAAAACTCAAAGCGGAAATGGATGCGGCCCTCAAATTTCCCGGCATGCCGAATATCTGGTGGATGCCGATTCAAACCCGCACGGAGATGCTAGCCACGGGCATCCGTTCAGCCATCGGGATTAAAGTACTCGGAAAAGACCTTCCTAGCATTGAAGAGGTGGCGCTTGATATTGAGAAAACCTTGAAGCCTTTTCCGGGGACAAATACCATTTTTGCCGAGAG
>Ga0210009_1001662_pt1 | contig 18043 bp, 13 predicted proteins | sample CryGeyCG2114_065_FD_185457 | JGI IMG/M metagenome (GOLD analysis project Ga0210009, IMG submission 185457) | Groundwater microbial communities from aquifer - Crystal Geyser CG12_big_fil_rev_8/21/14_0.65 (SPAdes) (version 2) | ecosystem: Environmental > Aquatic > Deep subsurface > Groundwater ... | reverse complement strand
ACCTATGGCAGCACGAAGAGCTTCAGCGGCACCGAGTTCAGCAGCACCGGGTTGAAGAATAGCGAGACGGTTGGCAACGTGAACCTGGCCAGTGTGGGCGCGGCGGCTACGGCCGACGTATTAGGCAACCCCTACGTCATCACGGCAAGCGCCGCCAGCGGCGGCACTTTCAATGCAGGCAATTACTCCATCAGCTATGTCGACGGCGCACTGGGCGTGACTCCCGCGCCGCTGGGCATCGCTGCCAACAGCACCAGCAAGATCTACGGCGATACGCTGAGCTTCACCGGCACCGAGTTCAGCAGCACCGGGCTTAAGAACGGCGAGACGGTCGGCAGCGTGAGTCTTGCGAGCGCCGGCGCGGCGCCGACGGCCGACGTGTTAGGCAGCCCGTACGTCATCACTGCCAGCGCCGCCACCGGCGGCACTTTCAACGCGGGCAACTACTCCATCAGCTATGTCGATGGAGCTCTGGGCGTGATCCCTGCCGGGCTGCTGGGTATTGCGGCGAACTCGGCGGCCAAGACCTACGACGGACTTGCCTACAGTGGCGGCAACGGCGTGAACTACACCGGCTTTTTGGCCGGGGACAACCCTGCCAATTCCCTGACCGGAACGCTGGTCTATGGCGGCAGCTCGCAGGGAGCAATCAACGTAGGCAACTACACCATCATCCCGTCCGGCCAGAGCTCGACGAACTACACCATTACTTATGTCAATGGTGCTCTGAGTGTGACCCCTGCGCCACTGGGCATCGCGGCGAACAGTGCGACGCGACTTTACGGCGATGCAAACCCCGCCTTCAGCGCGACCTACACCGGCTTTCAGAACGGGGAGGATTCTGCCGCGCTGAGCGGTGCGCTGGGGTTGACCACCCCGGCGGTGACAACCTCCAACGTGGGCAACTACGCCATCATCCCGTCCGGCCAGAGTTCGACGAACTATGCCATTACTTATGTCAATGGTGCTCTTGGCGTGACTCGCGCACCACTGGGTATTGCGGCGAACAGCAGCAGCAAGATTTACGGCAGCACGAAGAGCTTCAGCGGCACCGAGTTCAGCAGCACCGGGTTGAAGAACAGCGAGACGGTTGGCAGCGTGAACCTGGCCAGTGTGGGCGCGGCGGCTACGGCCGACGTATTAGGCAGCCCCTACGTCATCACGGCAAGCGCCGCCAGCGGCGGCACTTTCAATGCAGGCAATTACTCCATCAGCTATGTCGATGGCGCACTGGGCGTGACTCCCGCGCCACTGGGCATCGCGGCCAATAGTGCAACGCGCCTGTACGGCGATGCTAACCCAGCGTTCAGCGCCACTTACACCGGCTTTCAGAACGGTGAGACGAATGCGGTACTGAGCGGCACGCTCGCATTGAATACTCCGGCGGTAGCAATCTCCAACGTGGGCAACTACGCCATCATCCCGTCCGGCCAGAGTTCGACGAACTACGCCATTACCTATGTCAATGGTGCTCTTGGCGTGACTCGCGCGCCGCTGGGCATTGCGGCTAACAGCGCCAGCAAAACCTATGGCAGCACGAAGAGCTTCAGCGGCACCGAGTTCAGCAGCACCGGGTTGAAGAATAGCGAGACGGTTGGCAACGTGAACCTGGCCAGTGTGGGCGCGGCGGCTACGGCCGACGTATTAGGCAGCCCCTACGTCATCACGGCAAGCGCCGCCAGCGGCGGCACTTTCAATGCAGGCAATTACTCCATCAGCTATGTCGATGGCGCACTGGGCGTGACCCCAGCGCCACTGGGCATCGCTGCCAATAGTGCAACGCGCCTGTACGGCGATGCTAACCCAGCGTTCAGCGCCACTTACACCGGCTTTCAGAACAGTGAGACGAATGCGGCGCTGACCGGGACGCTGGCGTTGAACACGTCTGCGGTGGCGACTTCCAACGCCGGCAACTACGCCATTACCCCGGGCGGCCTGAACTCGGCGAACTACACCATCAGCTATGTCAACGGCACCATGGCTGTAACTGCTCGCCCGATTTCTGTATCAGCCAACGCCGGACAAACAAAAATATACGGCGGTGCCGACACTGCGCTTGCCTACAGCGTCAGCGCAGGCAATCTGGTCAATGGTGATGCATTGGCGCTGACCCGCCTCGCCGGTGAAAATGCTGGTGGCTACGCAATATCGTTAACGCCCGATACCAACTACAACGTCACCTACACCGGCGCCAGCTTCGCCATCACCCCGGCGACGCTGACGGTTACCGCGAATTCCCTGAGTAAGGTGTACGGGACAAGCGATCCGGCCCTGGCCTACAGCGCGAGCGGTTTCCAGTTCACTGACACCGCCACGGTATTGAGCGGTGCGCTATCACGCCCCGCCGGTGAAAACGTCGGCAGTTACGCAATCGACCAGAACACGCTTGCCTCGAATGCCAATTACACCATTGCCTACACCGGTAATAATTTGGGCATCACGCCGGCCCCCCTTAATGTTGCCGCCAATCCCCAGAACAAGCTGTTCGGCGAGAGCGATCCGGCGTTGACCTTCAGCGTGACGGGGCTGGCAAATAACCCGTCACTGGGTATCGCCGATACCGCAGGGTCCGTGCTCTCGGGCGCACTTACGCGCGTCCCCGGCGAGAGTGCGCTGGGCGGGCCGTACCCCATCACCCAGGGCAGCCTTGCAGCCAACGGCAACTACACCCTGGGCTTTACGCCAAATAATCTCACCATCACCGGCGCAGCTGCAGAGCCGGTGTTGGGTTTCAACGCGGGGCAGGTCATCTTTGCCGGCGTCATCAATAACGAGTTCTATTACCGTCCGGGTAATTTCTGGCATATTTCCTTGAATCCAAACAACGCTGACCCGGGATTCGACGTGATGAGGGGGACGAACGATTTGAAGTCGCGCCTGGGCGACCGCTTGAATCGTTGCGATTCTGTTTCTGGCGGAGGGTTTTGTGAAACCTGGTCATTCCCGCAGCAACGCGAGAAAGTCGATGAAAAATGAGTAATTGTGCAGGATTTACCGGTTTCAGGAGAAGGAGCGGCATGCCGTCAACGACTCGCCGCATCGGGCTTGTGTTGACGCTGCTGCTGGCATCGGCGCCGCTTTTTGTACAGACAGAGGCCTTTGCGCAGACACATATTGGGCGTTTTGATATTGACCGTTTTAATGTTGAGGGCAATACGCTGCTCAAGCCCAATCAGATCGAAGCGGTGCTCACGCCCTTCACCGGCAAACAACTCGAGTATAGCGACCTGCAGCACGCGATCAATGCGCTCAGGCAGCGCTATCGCAGCGCAGGTTACAGCGTGGTATGGGTAGTCGCACCCGAGCAGGACCTCGACCGCGGTGTAGTCACGCTGCGGGTCATCGAAGCGCGAATCGGCAAGGTTACGGTAGCAGGCAACCGTTTTTTTGATGAGTCGAACATCCGCTCCAGCCTGCCGGCACTCAAAGAGGGAGTTCCGCCCAGAGCAGGGGATATCTCGGCGAACGCGCAGCTTGCCAACGAGAATCCGGCCAAGCAGGTGGATGTCGTGTTGCGCCCCGGCGAGAATCAGCGCGTGGTAGATGCCACCGTCGACGTCATCGATGTACGGCCGCTCAAGGCTTTCCTCACCGTGGACAATACCGGCAACCCGCAGACGGGCAATTATCGGCTCGGCATCGGTGTGCAGCATGCCAACCTGTTCAACCGCGACCACGTCGGCACGTTCAACTACGTTACCTCGCCGGGGAGGTGGAGTGAGGTCAGCCTCTACAGCGGGAGCTACCGCCTGCCACTGTATTCCTGGGGCGATTCCATGGATTTGATCATCGCCTACTCGGATGTCAGCGCCGGCACCGCACAGACCGTTGCCGGGCCGCTAACTTTCTCCGGCAAGGGTACTGTTTACGGCTTGCGCTATAACCAGTTGCTGGCGCGGCATGGCGAGTACTCGCAGCGGATCGTTTACGGCCTCGATTATCGTGCCTATCAGAACGAATGCGCGCTCGGTAATTTCGGCGCGGCCGGCTGCGGGCCGGCTGCGGTAGATGTTACCGTGAGACCCATCAGCTTGGCATACAGCGGCACTTGGGCCAAGCCTGGGCGGGTTTCAGACTTTTATGCTGCCTTGTCGCATAATATCCCCGGGGCTGCCAATGGGCGGGAGAGTGATTTCAATGCGGCGCGTCCGAGTCCGAACGGCGGAGATGGGGCATCTTCCCGTTACACGATCCTGCGCTTTGGTGCCAGCATAGTGAACGCCTTTGAAAGCAACTGGCAGGTCCGCGCCGCTTTTAACGCACAGCACACTCTGGACTCCCTCGTATCCGGCGAGCAATTCGGTATTGCCGGCGCGACCGCCGTGCGCGGCTTCCTGGAGCGCGAAATTGCCCGCGATACCGGCTATTTCGCCAATCTCGAACTCTATTCGCCCAACCTCGCGGGCATACTAGTCCCCGGCGAAAGTAACCTGCGCGGATTGCTGTTCTACGACATCGCCAGCGCCGCGAACAATACGCTGGCCGGGGAAACCAGAGCGCAGATCTCGATCGCCAGCATAGGCGCAGGGCTGCGCTGGAATATTCAGAGAAACTTCAACCTGCGCTTCGACCTGGCGCAGGTAATGAACGCAGGCGGGAGCAAGAATGCCGGTGACCTGCGCGGGCATCTCTCGGTCTATCTGGGCTTTTAGCTTTGGTTTGCAGCTTGTCCGGATACATCGCGGCAACAACGGCGCGCTGCGTTTTAGGTAGTAAGGTTCGATCACAGCAAACAGTCGTGCCCAAGGAACTACGCTTTCCATCCTGGCTGGAAATGGGTCGCGTCAAGTCTGCTTCTTCTTGCGGCCATACTCCGCTTGGGAATAGCTGAGCTGGTTTGATGCCCGGCAGTCTTCGTTTATGCCTGGCCAATTTCCGCAGGGGGTTGGCGCTTAACGGCTCAAATTCGCCGGAAGTTCGGATGAATAAATCTGCGTTTCCTTAAAGGAATCTGGCCAACATCCCGTTCGCCAACTCGCCCTGCAACGGAATCAGCACGCGGTGTCCGCTACCCGGCGCGACAGTGACGGCTGTTCCTTCGAGGTCTTTCATCTCTGTCAGTTGAATGATGTGATTGCCGGAAGGATGGATGATCTCCAACTTGTCGCCGACCTGAAATTTATTTTTTACATCGATCTCGGCCATGCCGTTCGCACACGTCATGATGTCGCCGACATATTGCTGGCGGAAACTTTCAGAGTGGCCACGCATGTAATTCTGCTGTTCGTGGGTATGGTGGCGTTCGTAGAAGCCGTCGGTGTAGCCGCGATTCGCCAGCGCATCCAGCGCACCCAATAAGCTCAAATTGAACGGGCGGCCTGCAACCGCATCGTCAATCGCCTGTCGATACACCTGCGCGGTACGCGCGACGTAGTAAATCGACTTGGTGCGGCCTTCGACCTTGAGCGAATCAACGCCAATCTTCACCAGCCGCTCGACATGCTCCACCGCGCGCAGGTCTTTGGAATTCATGATGTAGGTGCCATGCTCGTCTTCCAGCACCGGCATCAGTTCTTCCGGATGGTCGGCCCGCGAAATCAGGTACGCGCGGTCGGCGAGCGGGTGGCGCGGCTGGCTGCCGCAGGACGACAGCGCACTTTCGCTCAACGCTTTGTCGAAATCGAAATCTATTTTCTGGATGTCGCCGGTGCCGTCTTCTTGCGCGCTGTCCACCTTGTAATCCCAGCGGCAGGAGTTGGTGCAGGTGCCCTGGTTGGCGTCGCGGTGGTTGAAGTAGCCCGACAGCAGGCAGCGCCCGGAATAGGCCATGCACAGCGCGCCATGGATGAATACTTCGAGTTCGATGTCCGGACATTGCTGGCGGATTTCCTCGATCTCGTCCAGCGACAGCTCGCGCGACAAAATCACGCGCGACAGACCGAGTGATTGCCAGAATTTCACCGACGCGTAATTGACGGTATTGGCCTGCACCGAGAGGTGGATCGGCATCTGTGGCCAGCGTTCGCGCACCATCGCAATCAGGCCGGGGTCGGCCATGATCAGTGCATCCGGCTGCATCGCGATGAGGGGCTGCATGTCCGCCATGTAGGTCTTTACCTTGGCGTTGTGCGGCATCAGGTTGCTGGCGACAAACAGTTTCTTGCCCATCGCGTGCGCCTCTTCGATGCCGATCTGCAACTCTTCCAGCTTGAATTCGTTGTTGCGCGCACGCAGCGAGTAGCGCGGCTGCCCGGCATACACCGCATCCGCGCCGAAGGCGTAGGCAGTGCGCATTTTTTCCAATGTTCCGGCGGGGAGCAGCAGTTCGGGTGATTTCATTTAAACCTTTGTCCGCAGATTACGCCACTTGGCACTTGGCGCAGATTAAAATCAAAAACAACTGAGAAAAATCTGCGTAAATCTGTGTAATCTGCGGATAAAAATGGTTAGGAGCGATAGCCCAAACGTTTCAAGATTTCCACTGAAGCATCGGCATGATTCAGGGTGTAGAAATGAAGCGCGGGCGCGCCACCGGCAATGAGTTTCTCGCACAGTTGGGTGACCACATCGCGCCCAAATGCCTGCACCGACTCCACATCATCGCCATAGCCCTCCATGGTCTTGCGCATCCAGCGCGGGATCTCGGCACCACAGCTGTCGGAGAAACGCGCCAGTTGCGAGTAACGCACGATTGGCATGATGCCCGGCACGACAGGTGCGCTGACGCCGAGCTTGCGCGTCTCGTCGACAAAGCGAAAATAGGCATCGGCGTTGTAAAAATATTGCGTAATGGCCGAGTTGGCTCCCGCATTGATCTTGCGCTTGAAGTTGAGCATATCTTCGCGTGCCGAGTTCGCCTGCGGGTGAAACTCGGGATAGGCGGCCACTTCGATATGGAAGTGTTCGCCCGTCTGCGCGCGGATGAACGACACCAGTTCATTCGCATATTGAAACTCGCCGATGCTGCCCATGCCGGAAGGCATATCGCCGCGCAGGGCGACGATACGTTTGATGCCCATGTCTTTGTAGGCGAACAGTAGTGCGCTGATGTTGTCGCGGGTGGAGCCGACGCAGGACAGGTGCGGTGCGGCGTTGTGGCCTTCGGCATGGATCAGCTTGATCGTTTCCAGCGTGCGGTCTTGGGTGGAACCGCCTGCGCCGAAAGTGCACGAGAAGAACTCCGGTTTCAGCGCGGCCAGACGCTGGCGTACGGCTGTCAGCTTTTCAGTGCCTTCCGGCGTCTGCGGCGGGAAGAATTCAAAACTGATCGGTATCGTTGGGTTGCTCATGTTTTCTCACCAGAAGTTGTGCGGCGGCTGCGGACAGCGCCCAGGAAAAAATGCTGTACAGCACGGCGCCCAGCACGCCATGCCAGAAACTGTCGACCACGAATCCGCGCAGGATGGATCCCGCGAACCAGAACATCAGACCGTTGATGATGAAGATGAACAGCCCCAGCGTGACCACCGTGACCGGCAACGTCAGCACCAGGAAGAACGGGCGGATCAGCGTGTTGACGAGGCCGAGAACGAAGGCCGCGATGAACGCCGCCGTGAATCCGTCCACATGGATGCCCGGAACGAAACTCGCCACGGCGATCAACGCCAGCGAGTTCAAGGTCCAGATGAGCAGCAGTCGTATCAGCATCAGTTTGCCCTTAGCGGAAAGCATCATAGCCTATGGCAATAATGCAAGCTGTTTGAAAAACGTAGCGAGCGCCGCCAGATCGGGGGCGCACGGAGCGCAGAAACCGGAATGTACAAAAGTACATGAGGATTTCGAGCACCGCGCAACCCCGAGGTGGCAAGCGCAGTAGTTTTTCAGGCAGCTTTAATAGCGGTAGTGGTCGGCCTTGTATGGACCTTCCTTCGGCACGTTGATATAAGCCGCCTGTTGCTCGGTCAACTCTGAAAGTTGCGCGTTCAACGTCTTCAGCTGCAGGCGCGCAACCTTCTCGTCCAGATGCTTGGGCAAGGTGTAAACGCCCACCGGATACTTGCCGGAGTCTCGTTCCTGCCACAGTTCGATCTGGGCGATGGTCTGGTTGGCGAAAGAGGACGACATCACGTAGGACGGATGGCCGGTGCCGCAACCCAGATTCACCAGGCGGCCCTTGGCCAGCAGGATAATGCGGTGACCATCGGGGAAAATAACGTGATCGACTTGCGGCTTGATCTCTTCCCACTGGTATTTTTCCAGCGAGGCGACGTCGATCTCATTGTCGAAGTGGCCGATGTTGCACACGATGGCCTGGTTTTTCATCTTCGCCATGTGGTCATGCGTGATGACGTGGAAGTTGCCGGTGGTGGTGACAAAGATGTCGGCCTTGTCGGCGGCATATTCCATGGTGACCACGCGGTAGCCTTCCATCGCGGCTTGCAGCGCGCAGATCGGGTCGATCTCGGTGACCCAGACCTGTGCCGACAGCGCGCGCATGGCTTGCGCACAGCCTTTGCCCACGTCGCCGTAACCGATAATCACCGCAACCTTGCCGGCGATCATCACGTCGGTCGCGCGCTTGATGCCGTCCACCAGCGATTCGCGGCAGCCGTACAGGTTGTCGAACTTGGACTTGGTGACGGAATCGTTGACGTTGATGCCGGGGAACATCAGTTCGCCGCGTTGGTGCATCTGGTACAGGCGGTGCACGCCAGTGGTGGTCTCTTCGGTCACGCCCTTGATCGCGGCGAGCCGGGTGGAGTACCAGGTCTTGTCGGTCGCCAGCTTGGCCTTGATCGCCGCGAACAGGCAGGTCTCTTCTTCCGAGGTTGGCTTGCTGATCAGCGAAGCGTCCTGTTCGGCGCGCGCACCCAGATGCAGCAGCAGGGTGGCATCACCGCCGTCGTCCAGGATCATGTTGGAATAACTGCCGTCCGCCCATTCGAAGATGCGGTGGGTGTAATCCCAGTATTCGGTCAGCGTCTCGCCTTTGACCGCGAATACCGGCGTACCGCCGGCGGCGATGGCGGCCGCAGCATGGTCCTGGGTCGAGAAGATGTTGCACGAGGCCCAGCGCACTTCAGCACCGAGCGCATTCAGCGTCTCGATCAGCACGGCGGTCTGGATGGTCATGTGCAGCGAACCGGTGATGCGCGCGCCTTTGAGCGGTTGCGTCTTGGCGAACTCGGCGCGGATGGCCATCAGGCCGGGCATTTCGGTTTCTGCGATGGCGATTTCTTTGCGGCCCCATGCGGCCAGGTTGATGTCAGCGATGACGTAGTCTTTGATAGACATAAAGCACTCCATTCAAGTTAATGAATGGGCGCCGTTGCTACAGTTGAGCCACCTCCGCCGAGCCTGACAGGTTCACCAGTCGGTGACTGCTGCAGCGCCCCTCGGCGGGATGGGTGATACGAATTGCTTTCATGTGGGTCGGGTTTTAACCCGACGGGTTTGTTGCTTTGGATCGTTGTCGGGTTGAAACCCGACCCACAAAATCAGTCTTACAGGCCAGTATCGGCACGAAGTGCCGCTGCCTTGTCGGTGTTTTGGCTCCGACCGCCGCTTTGCGGCTTAACATCGCAAGCGATGTTAGTCTTCGCCGAAACACTGGCAAACCCCTGCGGGGCTGGCTTACAGCCCTGCATCCGCGCGAAGCGCGGCTGCTTTGTCAGTGTTTTCCCACTTGAACTCAGGCTCTTCGCGACCGAAGTGACCATAGGCGGCGGTCTTCTGGTAGATCGGACGCAGCAGGTCGAGCATCTGCACGATGCCTTTCGGACGCAGGTCGAAATGTTTCTGCACCAGCTCGGCGATCTTCTCGTCGGAAATCTTGCCGGTGCCGTAAGTGCTGACCATCACGCTGGTGGGGCGCGCCACACCGATCGCGTAGGAGATCTGGATCAGGCACTTGTCGGCCAAACCGGCAGCGACGATGTTCTTCGCCACATAACGTCCGGCGTAAGCGGCGGAACGATCGACTTTGGACGGATCCTTGCCGGAGAATGCGCCGCCGCCGTGCGGGGCTGCGCCGCCGTAGGTGTCAACGATAATCTTGCGTCCGGTCAGGCCGCAATCGCCCTGCGGGCCGCCGACCACGAAACGTCCGGTCGGGTTCACCAGATACTTGATGTCGCCCTTGATCAGCTCCTTTGGCAATATCGGCTTGATGATCTCTTCGATGACCGCTTCGCGGATCTGCTCCAGTGTCATTTCCGGTGCGTGCTGGGTGGAAAGCACCACGGTATCGATACGGTCGGGGATGCCGTCCACATATTTGACGGTGACTTGCGATTTCGCATCCGGGCGCAGCCAGGGCAAACGTCCGTCGTGGCGCAGTTGCGCCTGGCGTTCAACGATGCGGTGCGACAGGTGGATCGGCAGCGGCATCAGCACATCGGTTTCGCGGCAGGCATAACCGAACATCAGGCCCTGGTCGCCCGCGCCCTGGTCGAGGCCGTCGTCGTAGGCCTTGTTCACGCCCTGCGCGATGTCCGGGCTCTGTTTGTCATAGGCGACCAGCACGGCGCAGCCCTTGTAATCGATGCCGTATTCAGTGTTGTCGTAGCCAATGCCCTTGAGGGTATTGCGCGCGACCTGGATGTAATCGACATTGGCTGTGGTGGTGATCTCACCGGCCAATACCACCAGCCCGGTGTTGCACAAGGTCTCGGCGGCGATACGGGAATGCTTGTCCTGCGCTAGAATCGCATCCACGATGGCATCGGAGATCTGGTCTGCTACCTTGTCCGGATGGCCCTCGGACACGGATTCGGATGTGAAAAAATATTCGCTCATGGCTCTCCGGTTGTTTCTTCAGTAGTTAAATGGGCGCGCAGTATAGCAAATTCGCGCCGATTCGAAATTTAACGGGTTTTCTTGCATGGTCTTACTCTTTGATGTGTTGGCGCATCTGCCTTTGTCGCTGTTGCACTGGCTGGGCGCACTGCTGGGCCGGCTGACGTATCTCGTCTCCGGTCGCTACGCTTCCCGTTTGCGCGAGAACCTGCGCCAGGCTGGATACGCTGAATCTGCATCTGAATGGCGCCGGATATTGCGCGCCAACATCCGCGAGGCGGGCAAGGGCATACTGGAGTTGCCCTGGGTATGGCGTCGTCCCTACACTGAAAGTCTCACCGCCGTACGCAGCTGCGAGGGCTGGCAGCATCTGCAAGCCGCGGCGGATCAGGGCAAGGGCGTGATCGTGCTGACGCCGCATATGGGCTGCTTCGACATCATCGCGGCCTACATCGCAGCGCACCTGCCGATCACGGTGCTGTACCGTCCGCCGCGCCAGCAGGCACTGGACGGGTTGATGCAACAGGCGCGCTCGCGCGGCCAGATGAAGCTGGCCGCCACCGATCTCGGCGGCGTGCGCCAGTTGCTCAAGGCGCTTAAACGCAAGGAGCTGATCGGCATCCTGCCGGATCAGGTGCCCGGCAACGGCGAGGGCGAATGGGCGCCGTTCTTTGGCCGTCCCGCCTACACGATGACGCTGATCGGGCGCCTGATGCAATCTTCCGGCGCGCCGGTCGTGATGGCCTGGTCGCAACGCCTGCCGCGCGGCGAGGGCTACGCCATCCACTTCGCGCCGCTGACGCTCGACCCAGCGCAGTCCATTCCGCAACAGTTGAATGCGATGCTGGAAAAAGTGATCCGCAAGCACCCGGAGCAATACCTGTGGAGCTACAATCGTTATAAAGTGCCGCGCGGCGCATTGCCGCCGGACGCAGGCAAGGAGCGGTGATGCTGGCGCGCTTTGGTGTCTTCATTCTATGGCTGATTCATTTTCTGCCCTTCCGCGTCATCGTCGCCATCGGCAATGGACTTGGACTGTTGCTTTATCCATTCGCCCGCGCGCGGCGGCGGGTGGGCGAGATCAATCTCAAGTTATGCTTTCCCGAAATGAGCGATGCGGCGCGCGCGCAACTGGTACGCGCACACTTCAAGATGTTCCTGCGCGGCCTGATCGAGCGCAGCCTTCTGTGGTGGTCGAGTGCGGCGCGCATCAATTCCCTGATTCGCGTCGAAGGCGAAGCGCATTTCCGCGCCGTGCAAGGTCAGCCGATGATTTTGCTCACGCCGCATTTTGTCGGCATGGATGTGGGCGGGCAGTGGGTGGCGCAGCAGGTCGATACCGTGTGCATGTATGCCAACCAGAAAAGCCGCTACCTCACCGAACTGCTGCTGCGAAAACGCGCGCGTTTTCGCAATCAGCATCTGTACTCGCGCCAGCAAGGATTGCGTCCCATCCTGAAAGGAATGCGCGACAACCTGCCTTTCATCTACCCACCGGATCAGGATCAGGGTGTCAAGGACGGCGCGTTCATTCCTTTCTTCGGCGTACCCGCCGCGACCATGACTTCGTTGCCGCGCATCGCGCAGATGACCGGCGCCAAGGTGGTGCCCAGCATCACCCGCGTGCTGCCGGGTGGACAAGGTTATGTGCTGACCTTCTATTCGGCATGGGAGAATTACCCCAGCGGTGACGACATCGCCGACGCGCGGCGCATGAACGAATTCATCGAACAGCGCGTGCTGGAGATGCCGGAGCAATACTTCTGGTTGCACAAACGGTTCAAGACCAGACCAAAAGGCGAGGCGAAGTTTTATTAAACCCTTGCCCGCAGATTACGCAGATTCACACAGATTGAATCTGGTATGTAATCTGCGTCAATCTGTGTAATCTGTGGGGGAATGGTTTTGGATAACCGAGGTTCAACAGCATGAAATACCACGACCTGCGCGACTTCATCGCACAACTCGAAAAGATCGGCGAACTCAGGCGCGTGACCGCGCCGGTCTCCACGCATCTGGAAATGACCGAGATCTGCGACCGCGTGTTGCGCGCGCAAGGGCCGGCGTTGCTGTTCGAGAATGTGGTCGGACACGACATCCCGGTACTCGCCAACCTGTTCGGCACCCCGCGCCGCGTGGCGCTGGGCATGGGCGAGGAGAGTGTCAGCGCCCTGCGCGAAGTGGGCAAGCTGCTCGCCTTCCTGAAAGAACCGGAACCGCCCAAAGGATTGAAAGATGCGTGGAGCAAATGGCCGGTGCTGAAGCAGGTGCTCACCATGTCGCCCAAGGTGCTGTCTTCCGCGCCGTGTCAGGAAATCGTGTGGGAAGGCAACGATGTTGATCTGTCCAAGTTGCCGATCCAGCACTGCTGGCCGGGCGATGTCGCGCCGCTCATTACCTGGGGTTTGGTGGTCACGCGCGGCCCGAACAAGACGCGGCAGAACCTTGGCATCTATCGTCAGCAGGTGATCGCGCCGAATAAAGTCATCATGCGCTGGCTGGCGCATCGCGGCGGCGCACTGGATTTTCGCGACCATTGCGAAAAGAATCCGGGGCAGCCGTTTCCGATTGCGGTCGTGATCGGTGCCGATCCGGCCACGATATTGGGGGCGGTCACCCCAGTGCCGGATTCTTTGTCCGAATACCAGTTTGCCGGATTGTTGCGCGGCAGCAAGACCGAATTGGTGAAGTGCATCGGCAGCGATTTGCAAGTGCCCGCTTCCGCTGAGATCGTGCTGGAGGGCGTGATCTATCCGGACGAGGTCGCCCTCGAAGGTCCTTATGGCGACCACACAGGTTATTACAACGAACAGGATAAATTCCCGGTGTTTACGATCGAGCGCATCACGATGCGCCGTGACCCGATCTACCACTCCACCTACACCGGCAAGCCGCCGGACGAACCGGCGATGCTGGGCGTGGCGCTGAACGAGGTGTTCGTGCCGCTGCTGCAAAAACAATTCCCCGAGATCGCCGATTTCTACCTGCCGCCGGAAGGCTGCTCGTATCGTATGGCGGTGGTCAGCATCAATAAACAATATCCGGGACATGCCAAGCGCGTGATGTTCGGCATCTGGAGTTTTCTGCGCCAGTTTATGTACACCAAGTTCATCATCGTGGTCGATGACGACATCGACGTGCGCAATTGGAAAGAAGTCATGTGGGCGATCACTACGCGCATGGATCCGGTGCGCGACACCTTGCTGGTGGAGAACACGCCGATCGACTATCTCGATTTCGCCTCACCGGTGAGCGGCCTCGGCGGCAAGATGGGGCTGGATGCGACCAATAAGTTCCCCGGCGAAACGCAGCGCGCATGGGGTGCACCGATCGTGATGGATGCGGCAGTAACAGCGAAGGTAGATGCGATGTGGGGCGAGTTGGGGCTATAGCCGGTCAGAACAGCCGCCGCAATTGCAGGCCGAACTCCACCGTCTGGTTTTGCGGTTCCATGCCATAGCGCTCTGGAAAGCCGTTCCGGTAAATGATTTCGATCGCCGAATCGGCGATGTTCCAATAGTGCAGATACGGCCCCAGCGACCATTGCGCCGTCGCATACATCAGGCTCAATTTCATCCCGTAACCGCTGTCCTGTTTGCTGCTGATGTCGGCATTTCCGCTCCCTGTGTCGGACAGTTTTGAAAACTGCCTGCCGGCCAGCAGATAGTCGTACTCGACCGTGCCGACCAATTCTGCCTGTGCCTCAAGCGCCATCCGATGAATGACTCCGAGTGGCACATAAAGTATAGTTGCTTGCACGCCGGTAGCCGGCATATCCGCTGCTGGTCAATCCGCGCCCATCGTTCAGCAGGAAACGATAACCGAGCCCGACGTAGGTGGATAAGACGGCATGGTCTTGTGGCCAGTCATTGCCTGCCAACACCCTGCCCTCGACATACCAGTCCGGTTCACCATTGCTGCTGCCGGAACCATTGCTGCGGTAATCAACGGTGCCAAAGGCATAGCGCGCTTCGCCGCGCAAAAAGGTGCGTCTGTCCGGAAAGGATCGGGTCGTACACAGATCGAAGCCGACTTTCGCGCCTTGCAGCGACATCAGACCCGGTTCTTCGTACTTGTAGGAGCCGAGCGAGAGTCCGATCTCGCTGCCGTTCTCTGTGCGCTGGGCAGCGGCATCGTTTGGGCGGATGATTAATGCGCACAGAACTGCAAGTGACAAGAGGCGAACAGCGTGATGGTGCGAGAGGTGCATTAAGGGGCGGTCGGCGGTTCTGGTTACTGTTGCATCGCGAGCCACTCGATCAGCGCATCCTGCGCATCCTGTCCGCGCTTGGCGTAAGGATGGTTGATAAAGAACACCACGATCCACTCCCGGCCGCGCTTCGAGCGCACATAACCCGCGATCGTCTTCACTCCTTCCAGTGTGCCGGTCTTGAGGTGGGCGTGGCTGGCGGCGGGGCTGTTGTTGAGACGCTGCTTGACCGAGCCATCGACGCCGAGGATGGGCAGTGAGGCTTGGAGCTCGGCGTTCATCGGATGATCGGAGGCGTGTTGCAGCAATTGTGCCATGTGTGACGCGCTGATGCGCTCCCTGCGCGAGAGGCCGGCGCCGTTCTCCATTATCAATTCAGGGAAACGCATGTCATTTTTTACCAGCCAGTTCTGCAGGGCAAAGATGCTGCGCTCAACACTCATGCGCCGTCCGGTTTCCATACCGGAAAAAATGATGGGTGTTCCGCCGGCTTCATTTTCAAGTGGCAAACTTTCACCCAGCGTCAGGAAAAGTTGGCGCGCCATTACGTTGTTGCTGAATTTGTTGATGTCGCGAATGATGTTGCTCAAGGGGTCGGAGTGATGCACTGAAAACAGCGTTGCCGCTGCGCTTACTTGGCCTTCACGTTGCCTGCCTTGCAGCGTGCCACCGAGGTTTTTCCACATGGTGCGGAATACTGACTCGATATAACGGGTGTGCGGCATCACGCTCAAATTCTGCTCGCGTTCTCCGCAGCCGATGGGGTAGTCACCTTGCAGCACCACGCTGTCGCCGCCGGGCTGTATGCTGAATCTGTCGTCCCAGTTGTCGCAATTTCCGCTTACGCCATTGGGCGTGAGCTGGTTGTCCAGTCGCATGCCATCCAACGGCGGTTCACTGACAACTCTCAAGCCGGTGCCGTCCGGCAGGTAGCGCAGGCGCAGGGTGTTGAAGTTGAGCAGCATGGCATCGGGGCCGACGTTGTAGGCGCGCACCGGGTCGTTGTCGAATTCTGCCGGGTCGTGCTCCGGCAGATCGAAATAGCTGCGATCCAGCACCAGGTCGCCGCGAATGTCGCGCAGTCCGCGCGCGCGCAGTTCGCTCAACCATAGCCAGAATTGCTCGATGGTGAATTTAGGGTCGCCGTAACCTTTCAGGACCAGATCACCCTCCAGCACGCCGTCCTTCAATTCACCGTCGATATAAGCCTCTGTCTTCCAGGTGTAGGCGGGCCCGAGCAAATCCAATGCGGCATAGGTGGTGAGCAGCTTCATGGTGGAAGCCGGGTTCATCGGGCCCCGGGCATTGATGCTGATCAGCGAAGCATGTTTGCCGACCTCGCGTACTTCAACCGCGATGGCAGATTGCGGGATATTCGCCTTCTTTAGCTCCTGCGTGACCGCAGCGGGTAATGACACGGCGTGAGCGTTGGCGAAGAAACAGAGGGCGAGTAATGAGGCAAGCAGTCTCACCACGGATTTTTCATTAGCCCGAGTATCTGTTGTGGGAGCGCGATTTATCGCACGAAAAAGCTCAATCGCTCGATAAATCGAGCTCCTGCAAGGGGGTTTTCTGCCAAATGGAAAATCAGGGTTCATATCAAGATATCGATGGTGGCCAGTGTGCGCGAGACCAGCATCTGCATTTCCTCTTCGGTAATGATGTACGGCGGCATGAAATATACCGTGTTGCCCATCGGGCGCAACAACAATTCATGGCGCAGGCCGAGGCTGAAACAGCGCTGCGCGAAATCAGTATGCGGCGTCTCAACTTCGAATGCCCAGACCATTCCGGTGTTGCGGAAGTTCCGCACCTTGGGATGTTCGCGCAAGGGTTGGGCGATGCGGTTGAAGAAAGCCGCTTTGTCGCGGTTGGTATTCAGCACATTGTCCTGTTCGAAAATATCCAGCGTGGCGAGTGCTGCGCGGCAGGCAAGCGGGTTGCCGGTGTAGGAATGCGAGTGCAGAAAGCCGCGCGCCGTCTCGTCGGCATAGAACGCCTGATAGATGGCATCAGTCGTCATCACGATTGACAGCGGCAGGTAGCCGCCGGTGATGCCTTTCGACAACAACAGGAAATCAGGAGAAATCCCCCCCGGCCCCCCTTTGCAAAAGGGGGGTTGGGGGGGATTTGAAGTTGCCTGTTCGCAGGCGAACAGCGTTCCCGTTCGGCCCATGCCCACCGCGATCTCATCGGCGATCAGATGCACGCCGTATTGCGAACATAATTCGCGTGCCCGTTGCAAATAGATCGGGTGATACATCGCCATGCCTGCCGCGCCCTGGATCAACGGCTCGACGATGAAGGCAGCGATCTGGTTGTGGTACTGTTGCAAATGGGCTTCAAGCGCATCGGCGCAGCGCAGCGCAAACGTTTCCGCGATTTCTCCCGCCTCTGCCTCCCGCCAATCCGGGCTGGGCACGGTGGCGTTTTGTTTGATTAGCGCGCCGTAAGCATCGCGGAACAACGCGACATCGGTGACCGACAGCGCACCCAGCGTTTCCCCGTGGTAGCTGTTTTGCAGGCTGATGAATTGCGTCTTCTCCGGTTGGCCGCTGTTGCGCCAGTAGTGAGCGCTCATCTTCAGCGCGATCTCGGTGGCCGAGGCACCGTCCGAACCGTAGAAGCAATGCCCCAATCCGTCCGGCGCCAGTTCGCGCAATCTTTCTGACAATTGCACCACCGGTTCGTGGGTGAAGCCGGCCAGCATCACATGTTCCAGTTTGCCGAGCTGGTCGGCGAGGGCGGCGTTGATGCGCGGGTTGCAATGGCCAAACAGGTTCACCCACCACGAGCTGACCGAGTCCAGATAGCGCTTGCCGTCGAAATCGTACAGCCATACCCCCTCACCGCGTGCGATCGGTACCAGCGGCAAGGTCTCGTGCCGTTTCATCTGGGTGCAGGGATGCCACACGGCGGACAGGCTGCGGGCAAGGAGATCGTGGTTGGATGTCATGCGCTCCATGATAACGTAAGATGCGCTCATCACATCCAGCGGGAGGTCATCATGCGCATTTTCATCACTGGCGGGACCGGCTTGATCGGACGCGCTCTGTGCCGGGCGTTGCGGGCGGAAGGACATACCCTGACGGTGTTGAGCCGCCATCCGGAAACGGTAGCGGCAAAATGCGGCGCCGGCGTGGAAGCGATGCGTAC
>Ga0210009_1001660_pt1 | contig 18054 bp, 7 predicted proteins | sample CryGeyCG2114_065_FD_185457 | JGI IMG/M metagenome (GOLD analysis project Ga0210009, IMG submission 185457) | Groundwater microbial communities from aquifer - Crystal Geyser CG12_big_fil_rev_8/21/14_0.65 (SPAdes) (version 2) | ecosystem: Environmental > Aquatic > Deep subsurface > Groundwater ... | reverse complement strand
GATTCTGGAACTGAGCCAACCCAATTGTTTCCAGAGGTATTGCTCATTGCAACTGAGGTGAAAATTACTCCATCGTTACTGTATATTAAATTTACATTTGCTACACCTTTGTCATCGGAAACAACAGCAGTAACTTCGGTGCTTGCATTTGCATCTGGAATTATAACATTTCTATTAACACTTTCAATTACAGGAGGTAAATCAACACCTTGTTCTGGAGTTCCATAAATACCAACTTCATCAATTTTTTTACGACCAATATCGGTACCATTACTTAAATAATGGAAAGCAATATAAACCACATCACTGCTAATAGTTGAAAGATCAACCTTTCCAGAAAATGTCCAAGTATCATTTAAATCGACTGGCAAAGTAAAGCTTAATTCTGTCCAAGTAAATGCTTCTGGATTAGCAGAACCATCATAATCAGTTGAATATTCAAGAGTTAATTCAGTATCAACTTTGCCATATTTTGCAGCTGACCAAAATTCCATATATTCTTCAGTAAAATTATTTAGATTAAATGGTCCAGCAATTAAATAATCATTGCTAAGTGTATCTTGTCCATATCCATTAGCTTGAGCAAAAGCACCTGTTCCATTTGCACCGGTTCCTGTTGCTTGAGCCCAATCTTTTGTGCTTGTTACACTTACTGAAGTCCAATCACCAAGTCCTGATTCAAAATTTGAGAAAAGAATTGGATTTGGAGCTTTATAAAAATACATATTATCAACATAAACCGTATTTGGGTCACCTGAGATAATATATTGAGCCATATGACTAGTAGTTGTAAGTCCGGTAAAATCTGATAATGGTAGGTCTATAGAAACCCATTCGCCAGTTGCTAATGCTGGTGTTGTTGCAGCAGTGATAGAAATCTCATGCTCTACATCATCACTTCCTGCACCACCCCAAACTCCATCGGCACCAAAATCGACAAGTTTAATTTTAAATGCTGCAGGATCTTCAGTTGCATCTGGTGTCCAAATATCCATGTGGAAATGAGTCATTTTAGAAGCATCAATAACTTGTGCTACCGTTTCAATGCCAGCATAAACTAGGTTTGTATACAGTTTTGTATCATTACCAACAACTTGTGTATCAGCTACATCTGCCTGATCCCAACTTGTTGACCACGTATCTACAACTGCATTATTATAAGCATTACTAAAAAGAGAGATAACATTAGAGGAATCAACTGTTGGTGTTGGTGCCGCAACCAATGGTTCTGTAATAACTACAACAGCTTCACCTGGATGTTGCCCAAGATAATTAAATGTATTTTGTGGATATATTTCCCATTCAGATGTTGCATTATCAGTACCTGCAGATAATGTCCAATCGGTTTGTCCACTTGTAACGGTGGATTTTCTAACTAATGTATGATTTGCTGTCGCATTTAGAGTATCGCCAACATTCCATGCAGTACCTGGATCAATACCATTTACTAAACCAATTACATCTATTAGAGTAGTATCTGTACCAACTATCATTGCAATAGCTCGTGCATCATCTCCGTTATAATGTACTGGACTTACTGGTGAATATGGTATTACTTCATCTGCTTTAGTTGTATCATAATAAGTTGCTGATAATTGATCTGCTACTATTACCCATACATCACCAGATGCTAATTTTGAGTTTGCTGGGAATAAATGTGAACTCGACCAATATCCACCATTTCCACCATTTAGTATTACAAATTGTGTTAAATCCAATTCTGTATCTTCGCCATTATAAATCTCTATTGCTTTATTATTGCTCGTTCCCTCAATATATTCTGAGAAAAATATTTTTGGCAAAGCAACTGGGGTAATTGCATCAAAAGTTAAAAATGATCTTCCAGTATTAACATTTACATAAAGGTAAACGTCTTGGTTAGCACTAGTAGTTGTAAAATCTATGTTTTTTGCATCTACACTTCTACCATCAGCTCCCCATCCGTTCCATTCTCCAGTTTTAACTCCTTTTGCTGAATATGTTCCAGTAGGTAGTGAAGTCATATGATAACAGAATATTCCATCACCAGCGAGCCAATCGCCATCTATACCAGCGTCATTCATCGCTGTTATAGTGCTATTATTAACCCAATCTCCAGTTTCCCCTTCTGCACTTTGAAAACTACCTACAGCAACAAGATCAATTGGTTTTACTTCATTTGTACTAAGAATGTATTGATCTGGTAACCATCCATCACCAACTTGGTTTGCATTAAATGTAAATAAGACCGTTTGTGCATCTACCGTTGTTGAAAACCAATAGTTTGCAGTTGGCCAAGTTACATCCCAAGTACCATTTGTAATTTTACATTCATGAAATCCACTTGTTGTTATTGAATATTCTAATGAATAAATACCATCACCAGAAACTTGATCTCCATTAGTTCCATCGTCAAACAATGGAGTTGATGAAGGATCCCAACCTTGGAAATCTCCAGCTAAATAGTAAGGAGGAGGTTCAACAGCGTCATCATCAAATACTAAATTATCAATCCAAATATAATTTTGACCTCCAGTATTGCCACCAGTAATTTTTATATAACCCGAATCTGCAATTGCAGTACCAGTCATAGTAAAAGTAGTAAACCCAGAATCAGAATTAATTTGAATAGGGGCAACTGCTGAAAAATCTTGAATATCTATAAATAATTTATAAGTTTCTGGTACAGCCCATCCCTGTGTTTTAATATCGATGCTTAATGTAAAATAACCTCCATTAGTAGTATAAATTTTTCGTTTATCAAACATTGCATATCCACCATCACCTAATTTCAATGCACCACTACCAGCAACACCACCTGTAGGGTCGTGCACTTCGGTTGTATAAACATTTGGCTCATCAAAATGACTCCATTTTGTAACTTCAGAATCATCTTCAAATGTTATATTTAAATCGTTTGTTAATGGTAGAACTTCTGTTTCTATCACATCATTAGCATCTCTTGGAAGTATTTTAAAGGCACTATATGAATATGTCATTGGTCCAGTTACTGTGTAATCCCACCCTAATGTTGGTGTTACAACGTAAATAAGATCATCAAAACCAACAGAACCTGTTCCATCATTAATTGACCATTCCCCATATCCTAAATCGGCATTGTCACAAGTTCCAGTAGTTGTTAAAAGAACTGATTCATACATTTCGGCCGATGCAACTCCCGTTCCAACAGTTAATGCAACAGGAAGAACTCCCGCACCATTATTTGTTACATCTGAAACGCTTGTAATTTGAGTTAACCCAAAGCTTTCTTGAACAGTACCAGTAACAGTAACATTATCACCCAAAGTTACTGTAGTTGTTGAATTAACATAAATACCATTCCATGATTTTGCTGAGTCTTGCATGTAAAATCCAGTACCTGTAATTGCAGTAACAACCCCAGTGGTTGTAACTACAGAATCAACATATTCTGAATCGCCATCAGTACTATCAGTGTACTGAATTTGAAAAATTGATAAAGCAATTGGTGTAATTTCTACTGGAGGCCAAACTCTTGGATCAAAACCACCAGGTGCATCTTGTGGTCCATCACCAGTTGGAGCATCACTATCAATATTCCATTCAGCAACATCCCAAACTGGGTTTCCAGAAGTTACTGTTGCAACTCTTTCTGCTCTACCATCTTCAAATTCATGATTTGTCCCAGTTCCATCAACACCAAACACCAAATTGATCAACTAAAGTACCAGTTCCATCATAAAGTTCTAAATTATCATCGCCATTGCTTCCAGCAACATTATTATCTGCACCATCAAATTGGTCAGCATCAACACCATAAAGTGTTAAGAAATCAGTATCAATAACCCCAGTAGCAATTATATAAAAACCACCTGCTGGAATAGTACCTGTTAGGTTTAGTGTTTGACTAACAGTGGCGGAAGCATTTGTATATTTATCTATACGCCAGTTAGAGCCTTCCGTAAAGTCAACTTCAGATGCCCCAGCATTATATAGCTCGATATACCTACCACCTGCATTATTGTTTGGGTCAGTAATCTCAGTAATAAATACTTGAGCATTGACCATGTTTAATCCTGCAAACAGAATCAAAGCTGTAAATAATTTGAAGATTTTACTCATTTTATTTCCTCTTAATTTGTGAAAAAATGTTATTTAATTATACGAATATATTTTACTTCATTAGAATCATTTTTTTGCTTTTTGAAAAACTTCCACTTTGCAATTTATAAAAATATATTCCACTTGTAAAATTTGAAGCATTAAACTTTACTGAATAATTACCAGCAGTTTGTTGCCTATTAACAAGAGTTGCTACTTCTCTGCCAAGTATGTCATAAATTTTCAACGATGTTTGTTGCCCAGAATTAAATTCTGAACTACGAGGAATTGAATAATTTATTGTTGTACTTGGGTTAAAAGGATTTGGATAATTTTGAGATAAAGAAAACTCAAATGGAGTTATATCATCTTTAATTGCTGTAATAACTATTGAATCGGCCCCACCAGCTTCATAATATCTTGCAGTAAATTCTTGTAGATAATAATTTGCAATTTGATTATCCTTAATAATTAATGTGTTTTCATCATTTCTATTTTCTGCAGCGGAAGACCAGTTATGCGAACCAGTTACAACATAAGAAGTTTTCTCAGTAGCTTCTGCATCTATAATTGCATATTTATGATGAAGGAATCCAGCACCACCACCTTTAATTAAAACATCAACGCCATTTTCGTCAAGAAACTGAAATTGAGTACCTAAATCAGTGTCGTTGCTTAAAATAACTCTTGTTTTGCCACCATCATTTTTTAATGCAATTATTGAATCAGCAAGTTCTTTTCTTGTGAAAGTAAGCATAGAAACGTTGATTGAATTTTCAGCTTTACCAAGAGTTTTGCCTATATATGAAGTAGTTCTGTCACTTGGGCTAAAATAGCTTTCAACTTTCTTTCCACCAATAATAAAATTGTGAGGTGTATTATTTAGTTTTCTTGCTCCAAATCTTGAAAGAGAGCTATTTGGTTGACTTGTATTACTGCCCCACATTTCATTAAACTCAGCTGTATAAGCACCAGCAAGTGCAACATCTTGAATTTCAACTACGTTTTGTCTGTCGTCATCTGTCCCAGGATCGGTTGCATTCCACGAACCCATCATAACCCATACTTTATCAGCATCACCACCATTAAAATCAAAAATATAAAACTTATTATGGTGAAGTCCTGCACCATCATTGTTTCCGTAAGCATCGTTTATGTATGGAATTCCATTACTTTGGAGAGTTGACCAAGGAGCAGTAGTTCTGTTATCATATTCACCAATTACTCTAACTTTTACTCCACGATTTTTTGCATTAACTAATGCTGTTGCAATATTTGCCCCAACAGTACCACTAAGGCTATAAATTGCGATATCAATTGAATGGGTCGCATTATTAATTCTATCAATAGTTTTTTGTTTTAAGTCAACATTTCCATTAGCAGATGAGCTAGTTGCAACACTTTCGTTTATTGACTTATTAAAATAAATGTTAATTTCACCAGTTGTTGGATAACCAGAAGTTGTACTTGAAACAATATTTCCAGAAAAACTTGTATCGGAATTAGCTACCGAAAACGCTTGCAAATTATATATTGTGGCAACTTCTAAACCTGAAACCGAAACTGAATGCAATGTTCTTAAAGAATCATCAGTTTCAATAACACCTAATTCATAATCACGTGTTTTTCCATATCGGATTCTTGAATTACTTGTATTAAATGTTGACCATTGAAGAGTTATTGAATTTTCAGTTAAATTAACTTCTTCGGGATATTTTGCAATTATTGGTCCATTAGATATAATATCAGAAGGAAAACGAGGCATTATTTGATAACCACCAATATAAGGTGCTTCAGTTTTATATTGGCTTAAAACTCCAATAATATCAAAGACCCCTGCTGGTGCTGGAGTGCCAATTATTGTAGTATTATTATCAATTCTAACATCAATTATATCAGTTGGTGAAGAACCCGAAAGTCTATAATTTTTATATTCCCAATTAGCAACGGGGCTTCCTGCAATTTCTGTAACGGTTACTCCATTTATTCTTACAAGCATGCCTTCATAAACTTCTACTCCGCCAACTCCATCATTTGCTAATTGAGTTGGAGTAGCTGTTAAAATATCAAGATTATTATTGCTACTAACAATTTCGTGAAGAATTGGATTTTCAATTTGATTAAGTCCACTAAACTGGGTAATATTTCCAGAAACGACAATTTCATCTCCAACTGTTACGGCAGTTGTTAGATCTGGTCCGTAAATAGACATTCCCCCGCTGTTATCTTGAATGTAACTTGGACTTCCAAACTCACTACCAACTGTAATAATTCCCCTAACAGTCACAAGTTCACCCATTTTAGTTGAAACTCCATTTTCATCATTTAATTTTACATCCGAAATTGGAATTGGTGCACCAAAAACTGTAATTATTGGTGTTGGCCCAACAAGAGCAACCGTGTTATTACTTCCGGATAAAAATTCAAATTTGTAATTTCCAGTAAATAATGGAGAAGTAACATTTTTTAAAAGAATGCTGATGGAGTCAGTAATAAATACAACATTACTAAATGAAATGGTGTCGTTTATAATAGTTATATCCGAATTAAATTCCGAAAAAGAAATATCTGCAATATCATTTGACCATGTGAATTCATTTGGTAAAACTATTTTTAGTGAATTAATACTAAACTGAGTATCGCGTTTGTAGTTAAAATTTATATCAATCAGTGAATCTCCAGAAACTGATGTTGGAGTAATTGCAATTGTTCCAGAGCCCTCAGAACGTGCACGCATAGAACTAATCCAACTTAAATTATTTGGTGTATTACCAATACCTAAAGTAGGAGTTCCATTTAAGGTCCAGTTACCAGTAGCATCAATTTTAGATAAATCATCTTCATTAAAAAAACGAGAAGTTTGGCTTGATGAGGATTCTGAGAAATGTACTTTTGGCTCAGGTAAACTGCCAGAGTTTGCACTTCCCCACGAAATTCCATGAATATGTGAGCCTGTATTGCTTCTAATTTGAATTGCTTCTGACGAGCCGGCTACTAAAAACACATTTCCAGTTAAATAGCTTGCGTTATTTGATTTTACAATTAGTTTACCATCAGAAATATCAACATCCTCTGCAAATGTATTTTCGGATCTGCCGATAATAATTACTGTCCCTTTTGATAATTTACTCCATAATAAATTAGTAGTAAAATTTAATGGCTGTTGAACTGATCCACTTGAACTAAAATCAACAATGCTCCAATTCCTCATATCCAAGTCATCTTGAAGGACTAATAATTCAATCCATTCATCACTACTACTTGAATTATAAACTTCGTTAATTATAACTGATTGGGCTAAGGTTGTAAATGAAAATATTAAAAGGAAATAAACTACAAAAATTGAAATGTATTTTTTCACGAATTCTCCAAAATAACTGCACAAAGCAACAATATAGATATTATTACTTAAATGAGTAGAATTTAATTATATATATTTAATCTATATCTGTTGAAAGAACAAATCTCAAAATTCGGTTATTGTCTGTATCTGCAACATAAAGTGTTTTATCATAATAAGCTACAGCATGGGGTGAACTAAATACTTTAGGTCCACCGAATGATTCCATTTCATCACCAAAAGAATTAAACTTGAAAATTGAGTCTTTGGCAGCATCTGCAACAAAAACATTATCAAATATGTCTAAAGTAATTCCTTCTGGTTGTTCAAATTTTGCTACGGTCATCATACTTGTAACAAATGGAGAAAGTTTATTTCTATAACCAGAAAAATCTTCAGTATGCACATATTCAAGTACTTGAGTTTTAAAACTGTTTTCACCAGTAATAGTAACAACCATATCTAATTTATTTCCAGAAAAAGAAGTAAGCGAGCTTATATTATTAGCCGACATTAATCCAGTTCCAGAAGGTTCAAGTAACGGAACGCGACCAATAAGTGTGTCAATTTTTGAACCGTTTGCTAATTCTTTTTTTCTAAAAATTAGAATTGAATTATCGGGGTCAATTAAAGTTGCATTACTAGGACCTTTTCGAGAAATATAGAAACTATTATCATAAAAAGAAGTAACTCCAGTATATTCCCTATCAGGTCTTAAAAAATCAAATGAAGTTTTAGGTAAAAGCCTTGTAATTGGAGCATTTTCAATATGACCACTACCAGCAACCATATTTAATTTATAAACAGCACTATAGTTAATATTTGATCCATTAATTAAGGTATCAAATTGTGCACATACAATTATATTTAATTGAAAATCTTGAGCAAGTGCAACAGGTTTTTTTATTTGTCTTTCACCAAGCACATGACCTGCAAGGTTCAATAAAACGATTCTATCATTATCTGTGTCAGCTATATAAATAAAATTATCTTTCCCAATAAGTATATCCTGTGGTCTATTAAAGCCAGTCCAAATTGGAGTTTTTTGAATATACAAAGTATCACTGATAACTTGATTTGTAGAAGGTGAATTATCAGGGGCAACAAATTTATCAACACAATTTGTTAAAATAACAAGTGCTAATATAATAAACACCATATAGCATAATTTTCTCTTTATATACACATATTTTAGCGGCAAAATACTTCTCATTTAATATTCTTGTTTTTCCATTTTCTAAATAAAGAATTAAATTTTTCAATCTCATCGGAACTAATTTCAGGAATAATTATCCTATCATTAACGTAAATCTTGTTTGGATCTTTAATTAAATCTCTATTTGCTTCAAATATCTTAATCCACAAAAATGGATTATTATAAATTTCATTTTTAGATGCAATCTTCCATAAGTTATCACCCTTGACTACATTATAATATTTAATTGGTACATCTACAACCCAATTATCTAGAATGGATTTAATATCAATATTAACTTGTGAAAAATATTCTGGATGAGCACTAATTTTATTTTTTTGCAATAAATCAAATTGATATGAAACACTATCTTTTGACAATTCTTTCTCAATTGCATTGTTTCTAACTGTTTCAATTTCTCTTCCAAATTGTAGGAACTCTTCCCTATTACAGTCTAATAAAGTTAAAATGCCTTCTTGTTCCTTTTCAATCTGTTTATCAACATTTATTTTATTCAGAGAATCCAAACTAGATACTAAATTAACTTTTTGTAATAATAATTTTTCCTTTTCAATTTCTAGGTCAATAAATTCAGTTTCAAATAATTTTTTGTCTTCAGAATAAGTTGACATACTCTCAGGAATTCCAACACCAATTGAAAATCTATGAGTTGAACCAAGCCGCGAAAAACTAGCAAAACCATAATCGACTGAAACATTACCAATACCAAGTGGAAGTTTGACACCAGCACCTGCAGTAAGACCTTGTTCATCTACATTTATTTTATACCCAGCGCGTAATTGAACAATATTATTATAAGAATATTCACCACCAAGAGAAATATTTTCACTATTATCATTTGGATGATTTAGCTGAATTGATGTTGTAATTCTGTTTTGCTCAGTCTGCCAAGGTTCAAGTGCAAAACCTATTCTAAACATAGTTGGCGGTGAAAATGCTTGCCAATCTGAATTAGTTCTTCCACCCCAAAGAGTAACTTCGCCATCAGGAGAAATTTCATTCCCAAAATTAGTAATTGAAACTGCAAAACGAGTTGTGCCTAATCCAGTCCAATATAAAGTTCCAAAATCGATTAGAACTCCACGCATTTTAAGCCTATCAAGTGTTTCTTCAACATAACGAATTGAAGCACCAACACTAAATTGTTCTGTCATTTTACGAGAATACGAAACAGAAAAAGCTATATCGCCAAAAGCAAAAAACTGACCAGTACCAGAAGGATTAAATTCATCAGTAACTTCCATATTCTCCATGTGTAAAGAACTTAATGATATTCCAATAACATCACTTGCAGAGAATTTGTAGAAAGCACCAATAAATTCTTGACTAATATCTGCCACCCAACTATTGTGTGAAAACATTACTTCATTTTGGTTTGCAAAGACTAATCCAGCAGGGTTCCAGTAAAGGGCAGATGCATCATCGGCTACAGCAATAAAAGCATCTCCCATTGCAGTGGCTCTACCACCAATACCAATTTTAAGAAATTGAAGAGTAGATATTCCGGCACGCTGTCCGCCAAGTGTTGGGAAAAATTGTGCATTACTTTTTACGGTAAATAATAGTATAAGTAGTAATATTATTGTTTTATTTTTCATTCATTTTAATTTTAATTATCGATTGCCATTCTCGCACGTTTCTATCGGGAATCATATTCTATTTATAGATTCCCGATAAGAGCTGACATTACCTTAAATTTAATTTGTTTTTCTGTCATTGTTATTTATTACTTATTTATTACAATTAAAATCTAAAACCTACACCAAATTTTACATTACGTCTTGTTAAATATCTTGCTGGATTATAAGGATAAGCAGATATTGGTGATTGCAAATCTGGATATTTTGGATCATTCCACGTTGAAGGAGTTGGGTCACCATACTCATAAGCCCTTCCAGTAACTGGATTTATAATAGCCGAATTTTGCCAATCTAGTATATTATTCACTTCAATTAAAAAAGTAAGAGTGGTTTTACCAATATCTATAGATTTCTCAAAATTTAAATCAATATAAAACCAATCTTCACCTATTGAAGCACTTCTATTTTCAATATCGGATACATATTCTGGACGACCATCAGTATCATACTGACCAGTAGAAATATATTGAGTATATCTTTTGCCAGATTCATAGAAAAATCTTATGTAAAAATTGTAATCATCTAAAATTCCAGGAGCAAAACCAAACAACGGTTCTCCTTTTTGAACGTAGAAATTAAGTGAAGCAAAAGTAGTGATTGGTCTATCCCAACCCATATAAGTTTCTTTAATTGATTCGTTCAAATCACCACGTAAAATAAGAACACCTTCATCGGCAGATGATGATTTTCCAGTAATTGTGGCATAAGAAAATGAAAACAATCCTGTAAACCATTTGCCAATTCTCTTTTTGTATTCCAATTCAACGCCACGTGAACGTGCATAATCCAGATTTGCATATGTGATAAATGATTGACTAGTAAAACGAGCCGATTGAATTTGAGCAGTTCTTGTAGATACATAATCAAAAATATCTTTGTAATAAGCAGTAACTGTTAAAACGTCATCTGTTGAAAATTGGGTTTTTATACCTAATTCATAAGCAACGGTAGTTTCTGGATTAAGATTTGGATTTCCGAAACGTTGAAATGAAGATTGCGCATTTGAAGGCGACATTTTTGCATAAATATATTCTGGACGAGGCCATTTACTAAAATGCCCATAAGAGAAAAATAATGTTTGGAAATCAGAAACTGGATGCGAAATACCCAATCGCGGAGACATTCTCATTTTAAATCTTTGACCATTAAGCCACTTATACGAATCTGTGTAATAATCCTCGCGAATTTGGTCTGGAATTGTAACAACATCCGGATTTGCAACTGCATCATCAACAAATTTTCCAGGGAACCAATAATCTACTCTAAGTCCAAAATTTAGGATCATTCCACTAAAATTAATATTATCCTGTGCATAAATAGAACCAACGGCTGGAAATACTTTATAAATATCATTATTCAAGCCAAGTTCACCAATCCATGGTTTATAAATATCAACAACTTGCATTTCTTGAAAAGCCATATAAAAACCAGCTTTAAACTTATTCTTTTCATCAAAAAAGCTTGTTAAATCACCTTTGAATGAAATTTCGTCAATATAATGGTCACGCCAAGTTGTTGGATTTCCAACATCCCAAAAACCGTCACCAGGAATTACTCCAATTGTATCATTCTCTAAATTATAATATTCTATTGGGAATGTTACAATATCTTTTTGTTCAGTATAATCGTTGTAATATTTTCCATTTGCATCGGCACGTAAATTGGAGAAAAATTTATTTATCTTCAATTCATAAAATGTGTTTTGATTAAGAGTATGAGTCCAACTAATATTATGGAAACTATTTTGATGTGTAAAAGTATTTGCACTATCAAGTATGTTTTGGAAAACATATTGATAGCCAGGACTTGGTTCAACATATTCCAAATTTGATTGCAAAGATTGCGAATTTTGGTTTATGTTCACTGATTGGTTGTATGAATAAGATAATTTTTGAGTTGAGGTAATATTATAAGTAAGTTTTCCCATCCAAAACCAAGTATTTGAAGCTTTGGGTGCAAAAGTTGTTCCACCAAATGTTGATGAATATAATTGTTTTGGAACTGGTTTATAATATCCTTGAGTTATTCCATCTGTTAATCCCATATAAAATGAGCCAAAAAATGTAATTTTTCCAGGTATTTCTATTCCAAGTGCTGGAAGAAAATAATGAGTAATAGGTTCTGGACCAGATAAACTTGCTTCCAAAATTTCAACATTAAAAACATGATTTGATGTTTTTCCATTACCAAAATCATCTCTTTTATATGAAACAGAACCAGAATAATTTTCTCGTCCTTCACGAGTTTTAACATTAACAATTCCTGAAGTTGCTTGTCCATATTCTGCGTTAAATCCACCAGTAATCACTTCAACTTCTTCAATTGCATTTGCACTCATTTCAAGTCCAAATCCAGTTCCTGCAAGTGGATCTTGAACTGAAACACCATCGAGTAAAAAAGCATTTTCGTAAGCTCTACCACCACGAATATGAATTGCATTATCAGATTTAACAACTCCAGCTTGCTGAGTTACAACATCTTGAATATTTTCGATAACTGCATTTTCAATATCTTCACGCGAAATTGAGGATTTACTTTGCGTATCCTCAACATCAAGCATAGGCTTTTCGCCAACAATAATAACATCTTGCCCAATTGTTAAGGATGTTTCTTCTAACCCAACATTAAGAACTGTAGTACTATTGCTTTTAATAACAATTCCTGTAAACTTCATTGCTTTATACCCAATGAAAGAAACAGCAACGGTATAAGTACCTGGAGATATGTTATCCATAACATAATTTCCGTCAAAATCAGTTGCTGCTCCGTAATATGTTCCTTCAAGTAATAAATTTACACCAGGAAGTGGAGTATCGGAATTGGTTTTATCTTTAACAATTCCCTGCAATTTTCCACTTTGTGAAAACATAATTGTAGAAGTAAAAAGCAATATATAAATGAGTAATTTTTTCATCAGTTTATAATTATACATTTTTGTCAGATGGTGCTCGCATTTATAATAATCCATTTTAATTTCAATATTTTGATATGCTCGGTTCACACTACATTCCAAATTCGTCAATGAAAACTTTTTCTATTAATGCTTTAACTGAACCTTCAATTGCATTAGATTGATGAAGTGGTAAACCTATAAAAAATATTTTTTTATCATTAGTAATTAATGATATTTTGCCATTTATTTGCGGACTTGATAAATTGTGAATTCCTTGTGCACTTAATTGACTTGGAAGATAAGTCCTTACATAGCTTATAGTAGTAGCTGTTCGTAATTGGGGATAATCGCTAAAATTAACAAGTGAGTCAGAAACTGGGGTTGCATTAGCGCCTGGAAACATAAAATTTAATGCCTTTACTTCTCCAAAGCCTTCAATAGGAAGAAAGCTTTGAATTGTTGCTAAATCAAAAGTATATGCTGTTGATGGCTCTTGTAAAGTCATTGAATAAGCAATTTTTCCACCAGAGACAACGTATTTTTGAGTGATAGAACTTGTTAATTCCAAAGATGGAGAAGAATCAGAATACCAATAAATATATTTAAATAATTTTATTGTTTCAAGAAATGTAATATTTGGAAATGGAAGCGAAGTTGCTTCAATATCCATTACATCATATTTAGTTGCAATTCTTCCATTATCAATTGTTGAAAACAAATTACTATAAAAAGAAATTGCATCTGTTCCACTTGAATAATCATCAACAACAAGAAAATTGCCTTTTGGTTTTTTAATAAACCAAGTTCTACTTGTATCTGGCAATGGAATAATTTCGGATGTTGAACCAGAAATATCAGTTGCTCTAACATACAATCTATTAAAGTCATCCAATTTAATTCCTGTAATAGTCTTTTCAAATATTTTATCTTCAGATCCATTAATCAATATTTCTAATTCGGGTTCTAAAGCATTTACATCCTTAATACGTAATGTCACTAATCTTGTATTTCCTGGTAGATTTACTGCCAAGTCAATATCATTAATTGCTAAATCAATGCTAACTATTGATTCATCGCCATCTAAATCGGTTGCATCCCAACCAACTGTAATTACTGGGAATGTTGCTTCTGGAATAACACTTTCTTTATTCCACTCAACAATTGGGGGTGAATTCTTAATTGGGAATTTTAATTGTGCAGGAGTTTGATCAATCATTCCAATATCAAAGTAATTTTCGCCAACATCCCAAGAATTATTTCCATTTTTATCAGTAAAAGGTTCTGCACCTATATCAGTATTATTCCAAAGAACTGAATTATCGTATTTACCATTTCCTTGAACATCGCATGCAATAATTTCAAGCATGTAAGTTGTATCAGCCGAACCAATTGGAAGTGAAAAGACACTATCGGTGGAAGTTGTAAAATTCCATTTAGTATCAATTCCAACCCAGCGGAAATAATAACCTAATACAATTCCGTCAGGATCTTCTCCCCACCAGTGGACTTGTAATCTGCTTTTTTGCTGATTAACTGAATCAGGGTTATTAGGAAATAAAAACAAACCAGTTTCCGGAGCTTTATTATCATTCTTAGGTTCATTACTAAGTTCGGTACATGCAAAAACTGTTATAATGAGAATTAGAATGATTGAAATATTTGTTTTAAGTTTTTTCATTTAATAATATTTATTTTTCTCATATTTCAAGAACCCACCCCATTAATCCCCTTCCAAGAGGGGAAACAATTACTTCCCGCAACTTTGGAACGGTAAACACATTCCCCTCTTGAGAGGGGTTAGGGGTGTGTTTCAAGTCTAACTTATTTTAATAATAATAATTTTTTTGAAGCAACAAAGCTACCAGCTTCAATTCTGTAAAAATATACACCACTTGATAAATTTGCTGCGTTAAATTGAACATTGTAAACACCAGCATTTTGTTCTTTATTAACAATGGTTGCAATTTCACGGCCAAGCATATCAAATACTTTTAATTTAACATTTGTAACTTGTGGAATGGAGTAACTAATTACAGTTGTTGGATTAAATGGATTTGGATAATTTTGTGATAATGAAAATACTTCTGGTATTTCAATATTTTCTTCAACATCTGTATATCCAACAAAATCATCATCCGTTCTTGGAATTAATTTAAAATTACTGAATGAGAAGTAAAGAACACCAACAAGTTCATCAAATTTAGCTGCTTCTAAAACTCTAACTGGTTCATTTTCAAGTGTAGCATCCCAGAAATTGTGGTAATTATTCCCACCATCTTGTAATTCAACTCTTGTTCCAACACCTGTTCCATCTGCAACCAACATTTCACCAAAGTTACTATTTGAACCAGAAGCATTAGGACCAACACCGCCATCAGCATTTTCATCAATAACACTTACATTTGAATATTTAATTAAAACACCTTCATAAGATTCTGCTGGTAAAACACCACCACGAGAAGCACCGACAATTGCTGTCTCAACTGCAGTAGGTTCTGGACCAACTCCATCATTTCCTAAAACAGCAACTTGAACGCCTTGATCTAAATTACCAATACGTGTTACACCAAAAGTTTCATTTACAATACCTGTAACAGATACTTTGTCATTTCTAACTAATGTTTCTGTTTGGGTTCCAAATATTTGAATTCCACTCCAAGCACCAATACCATTTTGAATATAAACTTGTGCACCAGTACTTCCATCTCCAGGAATATCTGTAACACTTGAAGTAACAACACCTTCAACAGTTACTGTGTAATTATGATAACCACTATAACCACTTCCATAAGGCGAATATTGAACATCTTTAATTGTTAATGGTCTATCTAAAACGAAATAAAAATATTTACCATTAACTGTATCAGTTGGTGAATATGAAACATTTCCTTCGTTATCATAAGCTTTAACAAAATATGAGACAAAAGCTGAATCATTTAATGCTGGGATTGTAGCACTCCAAACTGAATCATTATCAGCACTCATTGAAACTGGTGTTTGGCGAACTTCATCAATTGAATAAATAACTTGTGCAGAACCAATTGTTCCATCTCTATCTGTAAGTGTTGCACTTACTTTTACATTATCGCCATATTTTACTTCCGCTAAATCTCTAACAACATCAGATATGTTTGGAGGAAATACTTCACCATAAACCACATCATCTTCATATACTGGGTTAATCATAAACCAACCACCAGTAATATTTGTTCTTGTTTCAATATATCCACGAATTTTTAAAAGCTTCGTTCCTGGTAATGGTGCTGGTGTTCTTCTATAATAATCAGAATTATTTCCAACAATTATAGCAGAATTATTTTCATCAAATATTTTATAAGTATTATAACCGATAATTGCAGGATCAGTAGCAGTCACATTTTGAAACTCAACATAAACGTTTTCCCATTTTTCAGCAAGATAATTTGGGTTACTACTTCCCTTTTCAACTAAAGAATCTAAAGTTAAAATTACAGGTTTTGGACGCGCTTGCATTCCAATAATATCAGAAGCTTGGAAATCAACTGCAGTAAGTTGAGTTGTTGTATAGTATTCAGTGACTGTAGTTTTAAATTTTACTATAAGTCCTGTATCCAAAATTGCAAATGAGCCTGAAGCTTCAGGGTCTCGAACCAAAATACCAGACCATTCTCTATCATTTGGGTCTTGTAAAAAAACAGCCGCAGCACCAGAATGCAATGTTCGTGTACTATCTGGATTTGCACCTTCATAAGGTGCACACATAACAACACCAGTAACAATAACAGTATCACCAGAAACAGCAAGAGCAGGTTTTGGTTCTGAATGAGCAGCACCAGCAGTTAAAAGGGCTTCGTTAGTTTGATATTGAATATCTCTAATTGATACCTCTGGATAGCTTTGAGCAAATAAATTACTTGCAAAAAATCCCAGTAAGATTAATAAATATAATTTTTTCATTTTTTCCTCATCTACTTAATAACTAAAAATTTTCCAACTTTAATATTTTCGTTACTAATATCTTTTACACTAAAAAGATATAAACCTGTTGCAATTGCTTGGTCGTGATCACTAATTAAATCCCATGCTTCCTCACCACCTGACATTTTTTGTTTTTCATCAGAAGCATAAGTCTCAAACCAACGCAAATTTGAACCATTACTTTCACTATTGTGATAAATTCTTTTTACAATATCACCAGAAAGAGTATAAATTGTAATTTCACATTCAGCAGGCAAATTGAAAAAATAGATTTTTCTTAATCTTTCAAAACCACCATCCCAAATTGCACTGCCATAGTATGGATTTGGATAAACGCCAACTTTAACATCTTCTTTGCTTGTTGGTGGAGTTCCAGGTAATACTCTGTTAATACCAGCGAGTGAACTTGATTCTAATGAGCCAAGATTATTTGCAGCATCTCCTTCATCAAATGCTGTTACAGAATATAAATACTGCCAACCATTTAACAAATTTTCAAATTCAAATTTGTACCAATATTCTGTTGAATCTTCTGGAAATATTTTTGGCTCGTTCAATTCAATAAAATCAAAACCAGTATTATAACCAATATCATTTCCTGTGCTATCAAACTCAGCAGCTAATGTTAACGATTTCATAATATCTTGCGATGAAGTTAAATCGAAACCAACATTAGTTCTATAAATTCTGTAACCTTCAAAATCTTTATTTCCACTTATTGGGTCAATTGATTTTTCAGCTCTTTTATCCCAATAAACAGTTACTTTTTCATTTTCTGGAACAACACGAATACTTGGCGAAAGTGGTGGAGCTGGCAAAATGTAACGAGTAATTTTTCCATCACTATCTAAATCCTCGCCATCATCTAAAATATTATTTCCATTTCTGTCTTCGCCATTATATGCTCTAATTGCCCAACCAGCATTGTTATATAAATTGGATTTTTGAA
>Ga0210009_1001644_pt1 | contig 18192 bp, 23 predicted proteins | sample CryGeyCG2114_065_FD_185457 | JGI IMG/M metagenome (GOLD analysis project Ga0210009, IMG submission 185457) | Groundwater microbial communities from aquifer - Crystal Geyser CG12_big_fil_rev_8/21/14_0.65 (SPAdes) (version 2) | ecosystem: Environmental > Aquatic > Deep subsurface > Groundwater ... | reverse complement strand
TTGCGATAAAATTTGGGGTGGGAAGATTATTTCTAATATAAAATTCTGAGGCGAAGCCGAAGCAATATGTCCGAAGGACTAAGCGCGTGCCCGTCTTTAAAACTCAAACTCAATTGAAACTAACATCAGGGATAAAAGAAGTTTTTCTGGAACGAAGTGGAAGAAAAATTTGGGAAAATTGCGAGCCGAGCAATTTTCCTTTTATCCCTTGTTAAATGACCCGAATGCAGCGAAGCGGAATGAGAGCGCAGCGTGGCTTGAGTAAATTTTGGCGCGCGTCTAATCAACATAAGCTTCTACTTCTGCAATTTTATTTTTTATTTCTAACATTTTTGCAAGCTTGGGGAACATTTTTCCAGTTTGCAAATTCATAAACAAATCATCTAAAGACGAAAGTCCTGGATAAGGATGTAGATCATAAATTTTTCCTTCAAATTCCACACCATTTAGAATAATTGGCAGTTCATCAAGAACATACGAAGCCAATTTATCTAATTCCTCAGGATTCAAATTATCAGCTTTTACATTCAGGTTTTCTTTGATAATTTGAATAATGAAATCGTGGAATTTGGAGTTATTTTGAAATTCGTCCAGAAAAATTTTGATTTTGTCTTGATAATATGAGGACTTTCTTGCATCTTCCCATTTGCAAACTTTGATAAGATGATATTTTTCTTTTGGCAAACCACGCACTATTTTTTTAACAGATTCTTCTGTTTCAATTCCTTTTCTCAATGCTACTTGTAATGCTCTTTCAAAATTATAACCATTGAGAACTTCATAATTTATTGCGTGGTTTTTATCTGCAATTAGAACCAAAACATCATCTTTCGTATTTTCCAAAGCCCAAAGAATATAACTTTTAATATGTTCTTTGGTAAAATACTTGTTTCCCAAACTTATTCCAACAAAAATATTGAACTTTTTGGATTGAATTTCTTGTTCGGAACAATTCAAATAAGTTTTAATCTCCATAATAATATAAAAATAAAATTGTATTTATATAAATATTCCTTCTTAGCGCGCCAAAATTTATTTCATTTAACATCGATTAGGCGAACTTATTGCGCAAAATCTTTCGAATTAGGTCGGAAATGCTTCAGGCCATTTATAAGTTAGTTTGCCTAATGGATGTTATCTGGCAACAGTTACCGGAATCATTTCGGAAATATCCTCGTCGGTTTAATTAAGGGGTTTTACATCTTTCTTTTTTGTGTTATACTATGGACAATAATAATTATATCAAAAAGATTGATGAAGTGTGTATCTTGAAGGGCTACAGCAAACAGACAATCAAAGCATATTCCTATAGTGTAAAAAGATTCCTTGAATTCATCAATAAAAGTGCGCTTAATCTAAATAATGAAGGGGTTAGGTCTTATCTATTAACACTCAATTGTTCTGTTAACTCAGCCCGGCTCAACTATGCGGCGATTCGTTTTTTCTTTTGCGAGGTACTGCATCGACCATTCACACAAGAACAGATCCCAATTAAAAAGAAAGAGAAGAAGCTACCAAAAGTATTGAGTAAAACTCAAATCAAGACATTGATCGATTCAACTAAAAACACCAAACATAAACTAGCCATCATGTTTCTTTACTCAGCAGGACTAAGACTATCTGAATTGATCAACCTAAAACGAGCAGATCTTGATTTTGACAGATGCCTGATAAACATAAGGTCAGGAAAAGGCAACAAGGATAGAATCACACTTCTCTCAAAAAACCTTAAAGAAGATCTCCTGAGATATTATAGCAATACAAATTTCAAAACCGATTATGTTTTTGAAGGGAGAAACAAGAAATACTCCAAAAAATCTGTACAAAAGATTCTAGAGAATGCAGGGAAAAAGATCGACCTAAAAGTCCATCCCCATATGCTAAGACATTCATTTGCCACGCATCTGCTAGAAGATGGTGTCGATATAAGACATATCCAGAAACTGCTTGGGCATTCGAATCTGGAGACAACAGAGATCTATACACATGTCTCTAATCGATCTTTGGCAAAGATAAAGAGCCCATTGGATTGACATCAGATACTTTTTCAATATCTGGTGTTGCAAATGAAAGGGCTCTCTGAGAAGGAAACAAAAGTCATAGCTGAACTTGAATTTGATGAAAAGCAGTATTTCACTAGAGAAGACATCAGACATCACTTCGAGAATGAAGCAGCGCTGAGAAACACCATTCACCGACTGCTAGCAAAAAAAAGAATCATCAGTCTCAATAGGAGCAAATATTATCTCATATCAATAAAAGCAAAAACAGGCAAGTGGGCTGATGATCCATTTATTCTTGCAGATGAAATCTTCAATGGAAAAGACTATTATATCGGTGGATGGTCTGCTGCAAATTATTGGCGACTCACGGACCAGGTTCCTATGAAAATAGAAGTCTACTCGACAAAAAGACAGGGGACACGAAAACTCCTCAATACGACATTCATCTTTAGAAGGATACGCCCAAAACGTCTTGGATATGCAATGACCCAACAACGAAATGGACATGGGTTCAGGATACTGAATAAAGAGGAGACCACCAAATGGATGAAATCAAGGAATTGACTTTAAAGGAACTCAATCTCGTTGCTGCTGAAACCGGCTTCCAAAGAGATCTAATAGTCAAGGATTATTATCTCTCTGTCATGTTGTACTTTCTTCGAGATATAAAAGGCATATTCTTCAAAGGAGGTACTGCCCTTCAAAAAACAATGTTAGATTATTCAAGAATCAGCGAAGACATTGATTTCACGCTTGAAAGAAATCTTGAAACTGTTAAAGTAGAAATAACCTCTACACTAAACAAGACTAAGATGTTTGGGAAGATCTCAAAAGACAAAGACGTCACAATGTTCACTCGCTTGATTGTGCCCTACGAAAATGAACTTGGAAAAGATGAGATTTTCATAGATCTCAATGAGAGATGTGAACTTCTGCAAAAACCGGAATTATTGGAGCAAAAACATTTTTACGAAGGAATACCAAAATATAAGTTTAATTGTCTATCAAAAGAAGAGATGATCGCAGAGAAAGTGGCGGTAGCTATCGGCAGGAATAAGCCACGGGATCATTACGATATCTATCAGATCATAAAACACAAGCTCCCGATTGATATGAAGATGGTGGCAAAGAAATGTCTGAAATCTGGAAATGATCCAGACATCACAAAGATGTTCAACCGGGCAAAGAAGCTCCATAAACGATGGAATGAAGACCTTTTTCCTCTTATAAAAGATGATGTGACATTCCAGGAAGTAATGCAGACCCTCGCAAAGCGCTTCGATCTCAAGGAAGAGAAAGACAAGAAGAAAGACCCATAGATCTTGACAAGGAGCCTCTTTCGTGGGTGTTTGAGTGCATTACAGCGATTTATAACTATCTATCTTCGGAGATACTGCACAAATCAAAAACTTTAAAAAGCAGATGTTTTGACGATATCTAGGGTGAGTATATAATGAAAGTCAAAGAACTACCAGATAAGGGGGCAGTCGATGAGATAACTCTCAAAGTGACTGCTAAAGAAGAACCAAGAGAAGTCAGGGGAGGATCCCTGAAAGTATGCAACCTTACAGGCGAAGATGACACTGGCAAGGTCACTGTGGCACTTTGGAACGATGATATCGACAAAGTGAAAGAAGGCGACATGATCAAGATCACAAAAGGATGGTCACAGGTATATCAAGGCGCTATGCAGGTATCATCCGGACGATTTGGCACTCTCGAAGTGGTAGAAAAGTAATCTTTTCTTATATTTTTTTATATTAGATTCTCGTTTTAGGCTGTTGACATATTCTTTATCTTAATTTCAGAGTCACCATATATATTTATAAACCAACAATTTTATCTTTTATCTATGAAGAAGAGACCTTACTGGCTCATCGGTGTCGTCGCTGCAGTTATCTTTCTGTTAGTGTTATTCTGGCCAAGGAACGTAGTTGATGACAGCACAGGAACAGAATCATCAAGCGACATAAAAGCAGAATACGATGCTGCAGTCAAAGAACAGCAACAGATCGTGATGCCGAAGAAGGATTCTCTAGATATAATCGATGATCTCTATAAAAAGGACAAGATCACAGAAGAGCAATATCTGATGCTTAGCATCCAGGCCTCTTATGACCATGACAATCTGGATCCAAAATATAAGGGTGAAAGACCAAAACGATATGATAATTCTTATCTTCTCAGGCATCTTCGTCTGAAGTTCGACACCCTGTCGCCAGATGCGCAGGATGCCTTGAGACCATTCATCCTGATGCCAGATGACCCAGGCAGCTATTGGTATTTTGGTCAGAAAAAAATGTCTATACTCGAGAGGTTGTCTATAGTTCCAGGAGTCACTGCGATGGATAATCCGACAAAGACGGGTGATAAGTATACCGTTACAAACAATTTTGGTGATGCTTTCAATGGGAAAGCCGCGCTTATGAAGACAGCGCTTGATGAAGCATATGAAAAATACCGGCTGCTTGGTATGAAAGAGCCAAAAGATTGGGTCGCGGTATATATCCATGATCTAAGCGCTAGCGGAGACATGGGCGAAGAGATGTTTGGCATGTCTAACGGAACATCAAGATGTGTCATACTTATCGATAAGAAAAATGAAGGTAATGTCCTAAAAAGCGTAGTCGCGCATGAATTGTTCCATTGCTTCCAGGAATATATCCCCTTGAAGTCATACACAAACGAGAAATGGATGTGGGAATCAACCGCTGTGTGGGCAGAAGAATTTGTATATCCTACTCATGATACTGAACATGTATATGCAGATTATATGTTCTCGACATTAGGGAGTGATCTTTTAGATGATTCTCAGGGAAGGGATTATTCATCATATCTTTGGTGGTTCTATGTCTATCAGAAAGATGGGAAGACAGGAACTGCTGTAAAGACGGCGCTTGATGATGCTGGCAGCAAAGGCATGAAACAGGCATTGAAAGACCGAAAAGGGATCTATGATGAGATAAAAGAATATGCCTTATGGAATCTCAATAATGATCCGTTCAGATATTATTCTGATGCAGGTAAATTCCCAGACAAGCAACCATTGATGGATACAAATCTTCTGGTCGGAGATGATCAAAAGACAGTCAATGTGAATATGGGTGCTGGCGGTATGATCTATAATCATTATTTCTTGCATTCTTCGATAGATAAGATCAAGTTCGATCTTTCGACAACAAACAAGAACATCGATCCAGGTATAGGTGTGCAGATTGTATACCGGATCGGCAAGACCTGGTTCTATGAAGATGTATCTGACCGTGAAGAACTTGTGTTCTGCAGGACAAGGCCGCCTGAGAAGGTCGATGAAATATATCTGATTGTCTCGAATTCAGATCTGGATTCAAGCATAAACACTGATTTCAGGATCGACACATCAGGCAAATGCAAACCAGAATGGAGTGGGTTCACAATGTATCAATGGGATCATTCATTCTCTAAATCAGTCTCGGATCAGGTGATCTCAAAAGAGCAGAGCGCGTTTGCATCGTTCTCAGATCGTGGTTATATGATATCAAGAGATACATTGATCTATGATGACGAAGCAGATAGGTTCATCCTAAAAGATCAACGGATCACTTATCGATATGAGACCTCGACTTCTGTCGATTATGGTCGAGGTTGCAGTTTCATCTGGGAAAGAGATTCATCAAGCACATGGGGTTCTGATTTTATCAAATACGATGATGAAGATTCGGCGCCGATACGGATGGTTGTCTCAAAAGACGATCCTCTCGCATATGATGTGCGAGAACATGCGCTAAAAGACCCCAAAAATTTTTTGAACTACAAGTCCTATGCTGGCTGGTATAAAGTCCCTTGTGATCCCTTTGATGGGATGCAGTCAGGACCACCAATCTTGTATGAGCAAAAGGATCAGAGTATGGTGTCTGGATATGGCGAAGGTTTCAACCATGATATAACTGCGAACATGTCTTCTGATGGGAAGAGAATCTCTGGTTCTGGCACAGGCATGCGTGTGATAGATGATCTGAATATCCCTGTGGATATCGTTGTCGATTATTATTATGGATGAAAATGTGTCATAAACTGTGACGAAAATAGATTAGACTTTTTATCTCTTAATCGTTGTTTCTTTGAGTTTATTTAATCCAAATCTACTGTTTTGCTATCGGGACTGTGAATCGAATCGATGTGCCCTTTCCAAGCCCTTCGCTCTCTGCCCAGATTTTTCCTCTATGTTTCTTTATTATCCGTTTGCAGATCGTCAATCCTAATCCAGATGAATGCTCATGTCTTGATGAATCCACTTTGTAAAACTCATTGAATACAGCCATGAGATGCTCCTTTCTGATGCCAGTGCCAGTATCCTTGACTGTTATTGTCATATGTTTTTCATCTACATCAGCATAAAAATGAATTTCCCTTTTATGATCATATATGAATTTCATGGAATTCATCACAAGATTCTCCAATACTTCCTTTATGCGGAGTTTGTCGATCCTGACATGCGGAAGATCGTGTGTGATTGAATTGGATATCTTTATCTTTTTTTTATCAAATATATCTTTATTATTGTCTATGATCTCATCTACTACGGTCTTCATGTCATATATTCCATAGTTGAAGTCAATCTTTCCGGATTCTAGCCTCGATATGTTCAATGTATCATTGACTATCTCATGCAGGTAATTGGCATTGTTCAACACAACATTTAGTTTCTTTTTGTCGAATTTATTGCTCATTCTTTTCCTTATTAGGGGCAACAATGTAAGTATTGGTGTCAATGGTGTCCTTAAGTCATGCGCGACTTGGTTCATGAATTGTTTATTATTCTCTAATAATTGCTTGACATTATGATTCGCTTTTTGTAATTGGTTTGTCCTTTTCGAGATATTCTTTTGCATTGTATTGAAGCTTTTTCCAAGTGATTCTAGTTCATCTCCAGTATCGATATCTATATCACAGCTAAGTTTACCATCACTCATGCGTTTTGCCGCAACTTGTATCTGTACTATCGGTCTTGATATAGTGGATGATATGTAGAATGAACCAACTGTGAAGATGATCAATATGAAAAATAATAATGTAATATTTATGATCTTGCTCTTTTCAGACTTATATTTTGCATCTTCTACCAATACATGGGTCTTATTTATGTTATGTTCGCTGATCTCATGCATCTCTGACTGGATTTGTACCAGATTTATAAAATCAAGCTCACGCAGCTTATAGAATCCATCAGTCAGATTCTGGTTGGCCAATTGTATATTGTACTTTGTTATAAGCTCTTCAGATATATCATAGAGTTGATGTATCATTTGATTGAGATTTTCCAAGTCGTATATCTTATGCAGATCTCTTGTTTTCAGTTCATTGGTTATTTTAAATGCCTTTAGGAAGTAACCATTCCAATTATCTCTGAATGATTCATCATTATGTCTTTCTGAGAGTATCATAAATTCTTTTATATAATTAAATAAGGCTTCTATGTTTAATAATAGGTCATTATGGAGGTTTTCTGTCTCATGAAGATTTTGGATTGTGCTGAATGTTTTATTCATATTTATAAATGAGAATATGAGGATAATGCTGAATAGAAACAAGGGGATAGAATTGAAAAAAAATATTTTATGTGATATCTTCTTGAATTTCATCATTGATTTACCCTTACCATCTGATATCGCCTTAATCTGGCCTGTATCTCGTCGCTTGCCAAGAAAATCAATAATGGCATGATCGTTGACTCTGATTCTTTTTTATAGATGATCCCGTAATTACGTACCATCGGATATGATCCATCATCTAATGTCTGCAAAGAAGGTTTGATGCCATCGATGCTTAGTGGTTTTATTGTAAGATTTTTATATGATATTGCACCAAGCGAAGTCTGTCCAATCGAATATCTCGTGGTCTCTATGCTTTGGTCCATCGCATCTGGAGAGAGCATCATTATCGCATCTTCTGTGACGTTAGAATCACCTATGATATATTCTCTTAACAGTATCTTGCTTGATTCATGCTCTTCACGATCTAATACAATTATTCTGCCACTTGTGTTTCCGGTCTCATTCCAATCAGTGATCTCTCCTGTATGTATCTTTTTGATCTGTTCTTTAGTCAGGTCAATGATATCCACATTCTTATTCACTGCAAGCACCATGGCATCTTTGAACAAGGTCTTCTGGATCAGATTTGGATATTGTGTCTTTTCTGTATCATCCATGTCCCTTGCGCTCATGATCAGATCCACCAATCCTTCTGCGATTGTCTCCAGGCCTTTTTTTGTCCCAGAACTAGGAAGAAATATAAGGTCGATCGATGTATACTCATTTTCAAAATCAGGTTCCAACATTTTCATGATGATGACACCAGATCCTGAACCAGATATTGTGATCTCTTGCTTTGTTTCTTTTTGTGTGTCTGTCTCGTTGGTTTGTCTACAATTGGCCAATGCAAATAATACGGTACATAGAATCTCAATAAATATGTTCTTTTCATATGGGTTCACATAGATACAATATTAATTGCCTTTTTTTTGCCTTTTTTTTCTTATACTAGGAGTGAGGGGTTATCTCCGCAGGGGGGAGGCTGTTTTGGTCTTTGTGGGGCAATGAGTCAGAACCTAAAGAATTAGTCATTTAGGTGTTTATACCATCTCTAATACTTGTTTTTGATGTCTCAGCCTGCTTGTTACCAAATTTTTATGATCCAAACATAATGTTATCATTATCTATATATATATATATAAGTCTGATATTCGAATAAATCGAAATACTTATATATTAACTTATTATCTTGCCAATATGCGGCGAAAGATTGTGCAGCAGGGCCCTTGTACTCTGATGGTTTCTATACCTAAGGAATTCTGCCAGAGGCACAGCCTTAAAAAAGGTGATATACTTGATCTGAGAGACTGTGGGCAGTTCTTGCAGGCGGCGTATCATGAAAAAGAAGATGCAAAGACCAGTGCTCTTAGTTTCTCTTCAAGCACAGAATCTGCGATAAGAATCGCTATTATCAATTCTTATCGATGTGGTCATAGCTGTATAAATGTTGACTTCAAAGAAGACAATCAGTACAATATAATCTGCACAGTTGTTTCTGAGAATATAATGGGTCTTGAAGTGACAAGGACTAGTAATAATACCTGTCGCATCGAGAGCATCAATGAACCTGATATTGACCAGTTCCAGATGATACTGAAAAAGATGATCTTCTGTATCTCCACAATGATTACGGATACTGTCCAGCGGTTAGATGGAAAGAAAGATTTTAGCGATTATAACCACCTTGGTATAAAGATCGAGAAATATGAGAATTTTTGCCTAAGGGTGGTTGCGACAGATGGCAGATATACTGCAAGTGGCCAGTTCTATTCTAGTCTTTTGAGCAAGCTAAGTCACTGTTCGAGAGAACTTTATCATCTAAACAAGTATATTGAAATTAGTAGCAATAAAATAGCCAAAAGTTCCTTCGCAGAACCGCTGTATAAGATATTTACTTTGTTTGAGGGATCTTTCTTCAAGAAAAGCACAGAGATGATAGAAAAGCTCCATCAATATCAGAATCAGATCATCTTCTCGCAATATTATAAGTCAATCGCTAGCAAGAAAGGGGTCTCTGTGATAGACCATCATCTCGCATGTGCGATACGGCATATCCATCTTGCATCAAGTCCTTTGATGGGTCTAATACTTTTTGAGAATCAGATGAGATAAATTACTAATCCTTTTCTGCAGAAAAGAAATTGATCTATGTGCCATCCATTCGCTAAGGATGCGATTTTGATCGGAATTATACTGGTGGGAACTTCTCGATCTTCCAGAGGATCGGTTCAAGTACCATCTGACCGTCAAAAGTATTACCTCTTTTTGCGTGAAGAATAGACTCTGCTGAGAGGACATCCTTGTCTTTGTGCTTAAGGTGGACTGCGCTTCGGTATATTTCTTTCCAGATAGGAGACCATTCACCGTAGCAATCTATTGAATATGGTTCTTCTACAGTGCATTCTAGGGGTCCTGCTTTCAGTGTGTACTTTTCATTGCATCTGACATGCATGGTGGCATCACTACCTCTTTCCATGTTGATCTCATGCTCAGTCTCACGTTCAAATCGGCCGTTTTTTTTGACATTCCTGATTAGATCTCTAAGCAAGGTATGCATGGCTTGTCCATCTTCTTGTTTTGTGCCGCATAGATATTCAAGCTTTTTTATCAACGAAAGATCAAGAGATACTTTCTTTTCGATAGTCATGGCAGATAGCATCTCTGAAAATATAGCGTGTGCTTCTTTTGGATCGAGATCAGAAAAATTGTTTCTTCTCATACTTAAGCAACTGCGAAGGATGCTATGGTATGTGGGGTCTACATCTGAATGAAGTCTTTGTTCCAAGAGACAATCATGCTGGATTTGATCAAACCTATCCAGATGATTTCCGTCAAGCGCAAGTCTGATTCGGTATGTCTTATCTTCAACGATGATCTTTTCACCGTCTTCACAGATCTCGATAGTATAATTGAATGGGACTTTGCCAGTCAGCATGAAATACATTGTGCTGCCAATTGCATAGAATTCATTCTGCAAGCCTGCAGAGCAAGAGTTGTTTCTGACAAGATTATTCAACACGATTGGATGTGTATACTGGATTCCTCCCCTGGTCGGGAAATGTTTGTCGCATAGATCATCGATGCTCTCCGCCTGATCAAAGTCAGTGAGCTTCACATAATCCTCATCAAGTGCCATGCTGATCATGATATTTGATGGTTTCAGATCCCTATGGAGCATTTTCTTCTTGACATGCAGATACCGAAGACCCGCTGAGAGCTGTTTTGTGATGTCCATAAATTTTTCATGATTTATGATCGGGCCTGTGATATTAATATAATCTTCCAGCGAAGGGCCATGTGAATATTCTTCGAGGATCACAATGATGTTTCCATCTTTGTAAACATCATTGATCTTGACAATATTTCTATGTGTGATGGTAGATAATACGCGTATCTCTTTTTCCTGAAGACCTTTTTTTAGGCTCATGATCAATGCGCCTATAGTCTCATCATCTTCTATTGGTTGTTCAGCTTCGCGACCAGCCCTTTGCTGAAATCATCCTTCCGTATGGTGGCTTCATAGACTTTTCTGGTCTTGCCTTCACCGATCTGCCTGCCAGGGATGATCCTATTTTTGAATAAAAGGTCCCACGCCTTCTTCTCATCTGGACTTGCCATTAAAGCTCTTAGTATTGTCATCTCAACGCACTGCGGCAAATGTTTCCAGTGGGTTTATAAACCAGTGGGTTCGAAGAATGAAAAATTGGGCATGGTATTTGGCTAATCTTTAAACTTTTTTATTGAAACTTTCGCTTTCGAAATTTTTAATGGGTTTTGCTTAGATTTGATTTTCTGGTAGACAATTTTCTACAGAACCAAAAAAAACAGGCTCAAACGATATATCTATAATACGCCTTGATGACATCGGTCTTGCTTATCACACCGACAAGTCTTCTCTTCTTTTTGCCTTCCTTGTCTTTCTCACCGTATTCTTCGATGACCGGAAGACGCCCGACACGATGATGTGTCATGAGGTTCAAAGCGTGATAGACATTGTCTTCTGGTGTGACTGTCGGATACTCTCTTTCGACTACATCACTGATCGATATCTTTGCAAGTAACCTTTTTTTGATGTCTTTTAGATGATATATCTTCACATAACCAACATATTCACCGTTTTTTTCGACAACTGGAAATCCTGGATGCCGATGCCTAAGCATGACGGTGATAAGCTGTGAATCATGGAGGTCAGGTGACACAGTGATTGGGTCTTTTGACATGACCTCTCTTATGTCTATCTCCTCAAGCGGGTTCTCTTTCATGCATATCTGCTCTCCCCTTCTCCTAAGTTTTTCCAGATACATGGAATTATCCATAAGAAGCGACGCGACGATATAACTAAGAGAGGCAGTGATTATCATGGGGATGAAGAAATTATAATTGTTTGTCAGTTCGGGGATCATAATGATAGTTGTGACTGGTGTCCTACATGCCCCGGCGAAGAGTGCTCCCATTCCAATAAACGCGAAAGCGGCTGGCTGTGTGATGACTTCTGGAAACAGATTATGCGAAAACAGTCCGAATGCAGCTCCAAACATAGCCCCTATATAGAGTGATGGCGCAAAGATGCCTCCGCTTGATCCAGACCCAAGTGTGGATGATGTTGCTATCATCTTGAGCAGTCCAAGAAGAATCAGGATCAGTATAGGAATCTTTCCAGCCAAAGCTGCGTTGATTTCTTCATATCCTACACCCATGATACCATGACCAAATGTGAACATGCCTATGATTCCGACAAAAAAAGCGCCAAGCGCCGGTTTGAGATATGGTGGGAATCGTAGTTTCTCAAAGATGTCTTCGATCCCATAGAATGTCTTGCTCCAGAACATAGCTAGCAATCCGAACATGATTCCACATATAATATAGAATGGGATTTCTGATAGTGAGGTGAAAGAATAATGGGGCGCAGTGAACGCAGGTGAGAAACCAAAGAACACTGATGTGACGACATTTCCGATGACTGACGCAATGAGCAGCGGGATGGAAGTTATGAAATTATGTTGCACCGATGTCACTTCCATAGCGAAGAGGACGCCTCCAAGAGGAGCGTTGAATGTCGCGCTGATGCCCGCAGCGACACCGCATGAAACACATAGTCTTGTGTATTTCTTCGTCTTGAAGTAGAACCTTCCCAATAAAGAGCCTATGCTTGCCCCGATCTGTGCGATTGGTCCTTCTCTTCCCGCGCTGCCTCCAGACGCGATAGTGAGTGATGAGACGATGACCTTCACAAAAGCGACTCGTGTTCGTATGAAACCACCTTTGCAGCGCTGGGCCTCGATTATCTCTGGGACTCCATGCCCCTTTGTCTCTCTTGCAAAGAAATGGACAAGCGGCCCTACGATGAGCGCTCCTGCAACAGGGATGAGTATTATTCCTGCATTGTATCCATATATGTTGTACGATACTGCCGGAAGCAAGACATCGAAGAAAAATCGTCCGAGTATCGCGATAAGCTCTCTAAAGACCACAGCACCTAGGCCACCAAGGAGCCCTATGACTGCGCTGATCAAGAAGAGAGGACCCCATTCATTCATGTAGCTTTGGTTCTTTATGAAACGCCTGAAAAAAAAATTTTTCATCTCTTATACGCCTTCAATATATCTGCTTGAGATTATATCACAGGACTCATTTATCAGCTTTTCGGATTTGTCTAGCTCAGTCCGAATGATTCGGTGAATTCGAGGATGACTTTGTACTTTTCGAGAAATCCATAACCTTTGGATTTCAATGAATATGTCTTGCCCCTTGTTGAAATATGCTCTTCTATGAAATCACCATTGATGAGCTCTGTAAGATATTCATCGAGCATTTTGTGAGATAGGTTGGCCTTATACAATATATGTGTGGGACGAATCTTCCCATCTCTATCCCTGATGACTTTCAGGATGTCAAATATGACCTGAAGTCAGTCTCGTTTTCCAGCGCTCATTTTCGTGTGATCCTTATAAGGTTGATCAGTATCAATATATATGCAATCAGTTCCAAAAGATGTCCGATTACATAGAACAATGAATGATTGACCGAGATTATGAAATGAATGCTGCCAAATAATATGAATCCGAATGCTATCAGCACAAGCAATGTATTGAACTGTTTATATCTTATGTAATTTGATATGTAGTGGATAAATATGAGTATCAGCAGTACTGAAGATATTATGTGGAAATAATGCAGTATGTTCGCAATGAAAAACATCGGAAGCAACGCAAGCGACAGAAATGCGAAAAGGATTTTTTTATTTTTTATCTGCATGGTCATGTATGCAAGCACGCAAAGTCCGACCAGGAAGAAGACCATGTGAGCATAGATTCCTAAAGTGTCCCAGAATAATACATCATCGAAATCTAATGCCCCGCAGTTTAGTGGGTTTAGGCATAAGATGATCATATAATTGAAGATCGATTTCATGAAATATGCGATAGAGATGCAAAAAAAGAGATGCTGAAGAGCTTTACTTGTTCTTGATTTGTCAGGAGATATATTCTTATGGCATAAATGCCTAATATAATTGTTATTATCGCGAAGACCGCTTCTAAGAACACGTTGTATCCAAAAAACCAACTTGGCGCTAGCATCATATTGACCATTTTATATCATTATAGCTCAGTATTTGCTTTTATAGTTTATGCAACATCATTCCTGATTCTGCTTTAATAATCGATTAATAAAACCTTCCCTCCATAGATTGAAACAGTGCATGGAGGCGATGATCATGAGGGAGATAGACGAAATCGAGCGGGAACTCCTGATAAAGGAGCTTAGGGTGGCATATTGGGGTGCTGTAGAAAGTCATCTTCTCTTGGAGATATATGTCCCTCTTTTAAGCTTTGAGCACCCTGCCCTATGGTCAGCGTGCGCTGTTTTGCCCTGTCTGTCAGACCTTATATACATGATGGATCAAAAATAGCAGGGGCAGACTTGTGTCCGGGCCGCTTTAAGCGGTCCGGGACTCTGCGAAGCGGAGATATGAAAAAGATCTGGTATCGGTGATCAAGACAAGACTTTCTACAGGGCCGCATATTGGGAAGAATATAAGATGATCCCTTATGACTTATATGTGGGGGTGGTAGCATGAAAGACGATGGATACCGTATCGGGGACTATTTTGAGTTGCGGTCAGAAGACAATGGAGAGATGATGATACATGAGAAAGCGAATGCGGCCAGCATGCTTGGTGTATAGAGGATGGAAGACATGAAATTGATGGCCGATTGTCGTAGGGACTTGACCATCAGCTTTAAACTGGCATTTTTCTTTTTCTGATTTGATTATTGCTTCTTCTTAGAAATTAGATTAAGTTTATGTATGATTTCCCAAAAAATCTATCCCAGTTTTTATAATCTGGACCATAGTAACGGTGCATATCAGAAAAACTATTTTACGAACGTTTCGTAAATCTATACATAATGGGTGATGTCAAAATGGCTGATGAAAAAATGTCAGATGGAGAATACAAAGAGAATATAACCGCAATGAAAAAGAGACTCGCTGAAATGGAACAAAATATGGGTTCTGCGTCAATCAGGCAGCAGCTAACAGATGCTCATGTGAAACTTCAGGCAAAAATTCAGGAAAAACCAATACTCTCTGTCGGGGTGGCGTTCGCGTCAGGACTCATGATGGGAGTCATAGGTGGAGCGCTCATCAAGAACAAAGGAAGATGAGACTGATTGGCGAATTCATCTCCGGAATTGATGATTTAATTACAGGGATGACTGACATCATGAATCGTTTCATCGAACGGGGATTTGCGAGGTTGAGAAGAGAGATAATATATTCCATCGTCTTGTCTATCCTTACAATTCTCAGCTTGGTTTCCATGCTTGTCGGATTCGTTTTGTTTTTGACACGTTTCCTTCCTCTTGATGTCGTGATGGGTGGTTTTGGGGTGATCATATTTATCCTGGCCTTGATCATGGGTTTTGGAAAAGGTAAACAAAGACAGAGCCGGATGTGATTGTCAAGATGATGCAATGGAAAAAGATCGCAGGAATCTGGATAGCAATCTACTTCGTGATCGGCATGGTCACATATATAACTGGTATTGATAAATTGAATATCCTGACACCGATTGCCTTACTCTTGCTATTGTTCATTATCAGGACAGAAATACCAGTCAGATCTGTGTGGGCTTTTGGGTTCAGCATATTACTTAATGCCATCGGGACGCTTCCTATTTATTTGGGAGGAAAAACTTTCACTTTATATTCATTGCAGAATTACGACCTGTTAGTTCATTTTTTTGGATTTTTCTTTTTTACTCTGGGTGTAATCTTGATATACTTTAAAGGGCGCGTACCTGCAAAGGCGATATTACCATTGCTTCTTGCCATGCTTGGCGTTGGGGCTATGATAGAGATCACTGAATATATAGGCTATGTATATCTTGATTATGGCAATGGTTGGCTCCAGTTTGGTGATGGTGATTCTGACCCTGGTTTTGGACCTTGGGAAGATTCAATGACAGATATGATGAGCAATATCATGGGAATCATGTGTGTAATCATCGTGTATAATATATTCAAAAAAAGTATCAGTGATCCTGGCTGATTCCAAATTCAAGAAGTGAAGTGGTATCATGAGATCATCGGAATGTTGCCTTAATCTAAATAAGATACTCTGACGCTCTTTTGCGTCATGACGCAATCAGAAATATCACTGCTGCGCTCTCTTTGCTTATCTTTCCTTCACGGATGTCATCGATGGCTTTCGACATCGAGCCTTTGGCGCATTCTCCCATCACATACCATCTCACATCCTCTTGCTTGCAGGCTTCGCAAGGGCTTTTATGGTCTTTTCTATCCGAGCCGCACACAGTCACATTCTTTTCAGGACAGATATCAGTGCAGTAATATGCTGCGATCTTCGATTCTCCATCGTCTTTGATCTCCTTCTGTGAGAGTTCATCCCACGTATTATCGATTATTGCCTGGATGACTTCATTCTTCTGCACGACCACTGATGAAGTATGTGATGTCTTGTTTTCTGAAGATGAACTGAATCTATGCAAGAAGATGAAACAATTCTCGCATTGCAGCGCGTCAGACTCGATAAGCTCAAGATCGCTTCCGTACTGCGTGTATGTCATGATGAATTTTTCAGTTATCCCTTGCGCTTTCTCTATAGAATACTTTGGGACAAGGACGGAATTGATGGCTATCACGAGGATCATCAGGGTCATGACCACTGTGGCTATGACTATTATCTTTGTCAATTCGGCAAAAAACGTTCTGATTCCCATCTCAGGTAGACTTAATTGAGAAACGTTTATATAATCTTCTGCAAGGATATTACGTATGGCGAACCATGTCCATAAGCGATCTAAGAAAGCCGGTCTTCCGCCAGGTACACTTATCTTTACCGGTGAGAAGAAGGCCGATGATGATGTTCAAGTCGGGTGTCGGGGCAATATGGATATGAATGTCCCAATCGCGAAACCTGACGCGATGGAATGTGGAGAAGTCTTGACTGCCATGACTTCTTTGAGATGTCTCTTTATTTTATTTAGCATTTTTATGTCTGTGATTAAATCAGTCAGAAAATAGCAAGGATCAGACGGTTTTAAATCTGTGGTTTTCTGCGATTATTTCCGTGTCAATCGTCATCCATGTCCTGTTCGAGTTCCATCTCGCACTGCTGGCAGATATAACTGTCTGGATCTGGCTCTCCAAAGACGATTGTGGTGACTTCTCTTCCGCATACTGAGCATGTTAGCTTGACTTCGTTATAATCATAGTCGGTCATTTCGGATATCATATGTCATCACATGGATTTAAAGATTTCTATGTTACTACTCTTTCTGAGGTAATCTACCATATAAAAAAGATCAATCCCCAAAAATTTCGATTATATTCCTAAGATTCAGAAGAAGCTTTGGAACCTCATATATCGGTCGTACTTTGACTCCTTTAATCCAAGTGCTGAATCCCTTTGAGATAACACCGAATGTTTCCCAGGCATTGCTACTCGATACACTTTTCTCTACCCAGTCTGGTTTATGTACGTCATCTCCTTCGAGATCGATTATGGAATACCGCATAAATTCATACATGATATCGTAATCGATCTCTAAATCAAGATCCATTTTGGTTTGGTTGCCATGTACACTTTTGGAACTAAGGATAACTGTTGGATTAATGGTCACTTGTTTGTTCAGCAGATCTTTATCAGAATCATATATCCTTATCTGCACATCGAATGAACCATCATAACTATCAGCGAGCTTTTTTATACTTTTTATTTTTTCGTTGGCACCTTGTCCGCTGCTAGATGAGACTGATGGATTATCGATCTTTTTCTGGATGATCTCTCGCATCATGGTTTTACTCGGCATGAAATAATACTGATAATATGTGGTCCAGTATCCTTTTACATTTTCTTCTTCCCAGACTTTGAAAAATTCTTCTGTTTCTTTTTCATGATTGATGGTTATTTTGCTTACACCCGACCAGTCCTCTTTTCCAAAGCACTTCATATCCTCCTTTAGACTTCTTCCATTCTCCATGACTTTAAGCATCATAAATTCTGCGCCAGATGCTGCATTGAAATAGGTATCAAGATCGCTTCTTAAAAGCTTGAAGTACCAACTTGGAAAATCTGGCAGCGCTTTTTCA
>Ga0210009_1001635_pt1 | contig 18269 bp, 20 predicted proteins | sample CryGeyCG2114_065_FD_185457 | JGI IMG/M metagenome (GOLD analysis project Ga0210009, IMG submission 185457) | Groundwater microbial communities from aquifer - Crystal Geyser CG12_big_fil_rev_8/21/14_0.65 (SPAdes) (version 2) | ecosystem: Environmental > Aquatic > Deep subsurface > Groundwater ... | reverse complement strand
AAAACATCAATTGCAGAACGCACCTCGCGCAAGGCACTCCGCATCTCCAACTCTTTAGTCCTGATTACAGTTGTTTCTACAAACGGCAAGGCAACAGCAGATAGAATCGAGAGAATCGAAAGCGTAATCAGTAGCTCAATTAGTGTGAATCCACAATTCAGCCTCTCGTTACAATTTGTCATGACCGGTAGAAATGCTACTTAATCACGATGCGAGAAGCTCGTACCTGAACTGCCTCAACGCCTTGATTTAATCCGGAAAGAGTTGTTTCACGATACAAGATGTATGAAGTACCCGGTTTCACGGCCCTAAGCGTAAGTCCTACCAGCACACCGTTCCCCTGAGCAGGGGCATTATCGGGATACTGCAAGTTTATGCTCAAACTTCCCTGCGCCTTATCTGCCTCCACTTTGGAAGATTTTGCTTTGATGGTTCCAGGTCCATTTCCAACATATTTCAAATACTGACGGTTATAAAGAACTTCGGTCGTCAGGCCTGCAACCGCCATAAAGTTTTCGGCCGCCAATTGAATTGCAATTTCATCCCCAACTTTCCCCTCATACACCGCTTCAGAAAATCCAACCAATGGCTTAAGGCCTGCCGTCGTGGCCGAAGGAGGATTGGTAGTTGCCTCAGGAGCGGACAGTGGTGAAATTCCTGTCGATACTGGTAGCGGATTATTCATCGAAGAGCCTCCGGGAGGGGCGTCATCATTTTCTACGGATGGCTTTGCTCTGCTATTGAATGAAGAAGTATTTTTCTCATCACTAAATTCCCCAAAGAGCGGTTGGGTTGAAAAACGATCCTCAGATCCAGACACAAACATCTGCGAATCACGGCCCGGCAAATCCCATCCACGCACTACACGAGGTGTAATAGTGAGCAATACATCCGTCCTGCCACTCGAATCATCAGCAGAAGTGAATGCATAACCAAGTACCGGAACATCACCCAACAAAGGAACCTTTACGCGTGTTTTCCGATCTTCGTCTCGAATGAGACCTCCGAGAATCGCTGTTTCGCCATCCCTCAACAGCATATGTGTTTCTGCATTGCGAGTGCCGATGCTATAAGCAGGTTCAGTCTGCGTTCCAATGTTCTGTCCAAGAGAACTTACCTCCAGCCCCACTTTAACAGTCACGGAATTATCCAAATGGATGACTGGTTCAGCAGTCAAACGAATACCGATTTCCTTGTAGTCATATGTGGTGCGAACTTGTCCCGTAGCATCCTGGACGGTTGCCGCCCGCAACGGAACCCTGTCACCAATGTGAATTTTGGCATTTTTTCCGCTCAATACTCGCAGCCGTGGGTTAGCCAATGTTTTCGCATCGACATCTTGCTTATAGAAATTAAATGCGGCAGATGGCAACGTTAGTACCGCAGCATCTCTAACTGCATTCCGAATACTTCCTGCAAGCGGAATAGTGACAGAAGACGGGATCGAGGCCGTCAAGTTATACGTTCCCAGATCCAGCCCCAAGCGTTCAGCCTTCGAGCGATTCACCTCAAGAATTTCCACCTCAAGAATCAGTTCTGCCGGACGCCTGTCATTGATTGAAACAACTTTCTCAGCAACTTTAATTGCCTCCTCTGTGTCTCGTACAACTATTGTATTTAGGTCAGTATTAACAATGATTTTCTTGAGAGGAATGATCCCCTTCAAAATTTCGGACATTTCCTTGGCGTGGATATTCGTAAGTTGAAACACTCTAACCATCTGATCCTCGTACTGCCCACGCTTTTCCTTGCTGTCTGGTGCAATAAGAATGGAATTATCCCCAACCGTCTTATAGAAAGTCTTGGTGGTTGCCAGAATCAGATTTAGTGCTTCTTTAAACGTCACATCTTTCGCAAACAATGTAACCGGCATCGTTCGCACGCCTTCGTCGAACACAACGTCGATTCCAAAGGATTTGGCGATGAATTCGAATGCTGTTCTGATATCTGTCTGCCTGAAATTTAGTGTGATGGGAGAGCGAGATGAAACCTTTAAACGATCTCCTGAGTCTTCCTCCTCGCCCTGAACCGAAACATGAGCAAGCATCTCCTCCGCCAAAACAAAATCCGGGTACGCTTTCAAGGCGCGTTTCAATAGACTCCGACTCTTATCTAATTGCCCAGCTTCCTTGGCTCTCATAGCTTCCGTATAAAAGCTATTTGCTTCTTTTCTTAATAGGACCTGCCTTGTAGCCTGAAGTAGCTTCCCATTTCCAGGCATTGCCGCCAATCCCTGCTGAAACTGGGCAAGCGCCCCATCAAAATTATTTTGCTCAAATACCTCCATTCCTCGCTTATAGTAATATTCTGCAGCCTTAAGTTCGGTTTGTTTTAGACGCGATTTATATTCAGTATCCCTTGGGTAATTCGCTGCCAGCTTTCTATACTCAAGAACTGCTTTCATCCATTCGTCTTGAGAAACATAGCTATCCGCGACCAACGTCGGGCTGGCACATGAGGTGAGCAATACCAAGCTTAAGAATCCCGCAAGGAGTCTAGTAATATCCCGTTCAGTACGCAGCGCCATCAACATTCTCCGTCTCATTACTACAATTAATTCCGCAATGCTCTTTGCGGGAAAACAATATTTGCCAGAAATTCGCGATCTATTTCCCCGATACAAAAATCATCCCGCCAACATCAGTATCAGGATCACGCAAGAAAACGCCATCCTGAACGATTTTTTCCACAACAAAGCGATCGCCCACCCTATCACCTCGTGAGATCAGAAATGATTCGCCCGAATATATTAAGTAGGCTTGGAAACGCTCATTTCTCATCGACACGCCAGCGCAGCGGATTTTCGCAAATTCTGCTTGCGCCAGTTCTAGTGCAATTTCCTCTGGCGATTTTGCGGGGGCGGGGGGAGGTGCCACCACCATAACCTTTGTTTTTTTTACAATTGCAATTATGGGATGGAAGATATCTCGTGCAGGGGTGCCAATTTCAACTTCCGGGGGGACATTCACCCTGAATTCATCCATTGAAAATCCCCCCTCCGCCCCCTGACTTACTACTGTCGAATCAATAGCAGCGGGCCACCAACGAATCACATTGAGCGCAACAAGTACGCCAATTGAAATTGCAATAATGAGCCTTCTATTCCTGGTCATATCTTCCGAGGATCCTTATCCCGGCGATACGTAATGATGCGCAATTGCGCTTTCAATACAGTCGAATTTGCAGACTTGGTAATTACTGCCTCTTGCACTAATGTAAATGATGGGAGACGATGGACACCCGCAATAAACTCGCGCAGCTCTCCATAACCTGCTTGCACCATCAACAACTGTATTAAAGGAGCATACTCTCCCAAGGGGCGCCCCTCCTCATATGACTCTGATACGATTTTTACATTGCTCTTGCGCGCCAGCAGGGCCATATTCTGTACTAAAGCAGCCTGTGTAACAGCGACGTCCACCTTCCTCTCGATACGATCAACTTCTATGGCAGCTTTTTCTGAAATATCCGCCAATCTTGATTGGTATTCAATGTCAGAAGTATTCCTTCGATATACCGAAATTTCACTTTGAATCTGGCTGTATGCGCGCAAAGTTGGCAGCCAGTACCCCGCACCTACCAATAAGCAAAACAACATGGAAATGGCCGCCCCCAATAGGAAAAAGCGAACTCTAGGGTGCCTGAGTGAAAATATTAATGATGAATGTATTGTTCCATTCATCACGGCATTCCTCGCAGACGAATCTCAAACTGCACAAGCTGTGATTTATCAGAACGCTGAGACTGTCTCATCAGAAGCACTTGGGAAAACGAGCCGGACTGCTCGAGTTTTTCCATAAACGCCGTCAATTGGTCTGCACTCTTGGACTCCGCAACGAGTCGCGAGTCATTCTCCCGAGCTCGATACTGCAATTCAGATAGCCAGACCTTATCAGGCAGCAGTTTTTCTATTTGAGACAAGAGCTGCGGAAGGGATTGTCTGGTTGCACCGGTTAATTCATTAAGAGCACGTACTTTCGCACGCAACTCAACAAGCTGACTCTGGGACAACAAACTCTCAGGCCTATGGATTTCATGTAAACGGAACCTGGATAGACGATCTTCAAGCACTTCGACTTCCGCAGATAATCGGCTGGTAGAAATCAACATGGCAAGAGCAACACCCAATGAAATCGCACATACGCCCAGAGATGCCCATATCAGAAGCGGGAATACTTTCCCTGCCGGAAAGGCATAGTTCGTCCTAAACTTCATGTTCTATCATCTACCAATGCCAAAATACTTTGACGCTTATCGGGAACAAGCCCCCCCTGTACAAGCGCCCCATCACGATTCAAGTCGAGAATTTCGCATGAGATGTGCATACGCTCATTCAGCCCGGATGCCAGCAACTCGAATTCACTTTCTGAAGCACATATCAGAATCTTTCCAATCTTGCATTCAGGCACTCGCAGTGCATAAGACATAGTCAGTCGCTCAATATCAATCGCAATCAACTCTAATTCTTCCTCACAAGAGGATGATGTCTCACGCCACCTGCTCCTTATAAAGCGTGGACGTTTATGCACATCCCAGAAGAGTAAGGACCATGCATCAGGCTCAATTGAAATTAATGCTCCGCCCCCCTCTGCAGATTGAATGACCTCGTAACAGTGGTTGAAAATGAAGCTAATTCCAGCATCAATCACACTGGGAACATATCCGGCTTTTTGGCATGCTTCCTCGATACAATCCAACCAGGCTTCTTGAACGAAGTTCGACATCAACAATTCTTTACTATGCTCCTCACCAAGCAACTGTGTTGAGCAGCGCATAGATGGCAACCCGGGCAACTCCTTTCCCAATCTGAACAAGGCAATTGCCTCGCGATCCTTAACTGACTTTGGAACCGAATCGAACTCCATAATCTGAACGATTACAGCAGGATCTGGCAGAGAAATATGCAAAGGCCAATAGAGTTGCGGGATCTGAGACGAAAGTCGCTGCATAGCCAGGCACAACGTCTCTCGATTTTCAGTGCTAGGGGTAGCCGCAGAAAACAGTGGGAATTGAAACAATTCCTCAGCAATATTGATAATGCGATGACTTCCCCCTTCGCACTCAAATTGAGAAGCAAGCAAACTGTTCCTCCCAATAATCAAACCTATTGAACCCGGTCTGGGAGGAATGATCTTGGCAACGAGCCTATTCCACAAAAGTGACACGATTAATTTCTTTCAATGTGGTTTCGCCAGCCAACACCTTGGCAATAGCCGATTGACGGAGCGTTATCATGCCCTCCTCGATTGCAGCAGCAAGCAGCTCATCAGCAGGACGACGATCAACGATCAGCTGCCGAATACGTGGGGTCAACACCAGCAGTTCAGTAATTGCCTTGCGTCCGCGAAATCCAGTTCCGTTGCAGTGGGCACACCCCGCTCCTTCGTACCATTTCTGTCCAGAATCATTCAGCATGTCAATTCCAGATAGCTCAATCAAATCATCATCAACTGAAATTTCTTGTTTACACTCAGGGCAAATCATCCTGACCAGTCGTTGGGCCATCACACAATTTAAAGCAGAAACAAAATTGTAGAGATCCAGCCCCATATGGGTAAAACGCCCAATTACGTCGATTGAATTGTTTGCATGCACCGTCGTGAATACCAGATGGCCGGTCAGCGCAGACTGAACAGCAATTTGCGCAGTTTCAGGGTCGCGAATCTCCCCCACCATGATCTTGTCAGGATCGTGACGCAAGACAGAGCGCAAGCCGCGAGCAAAAGTAAGCCCCTTTTTTTCATTCACAGCAATTTGCACGACACCATCGAGCTGGTACTCCACCGGATCTTCAATGGTAATGATCTTTTCCTCACCGAGATTCAACTCAGTAAGTGCTGCGTAAAGCGTAGTAGTTTTTCCGCTTCCTGTAGGTCCGGTAATCAACACCATGCCATACGGCTCATGCACACACTTTCTAAATCTCTTCAGGACATCTCCACCAATACCCAGACTTTCCAGACGAAGACTCCGCATATCGTCCGCAACTGAAGATTTATCCAGAATTCGAATGACGACATCCTCGCCAAATACGGCAGGCATAACTGAAATGCGGAAATCTATATCCCGCCCACCGAAACGCAGCCTGAAGCGACCATCCTGAGGAACACGCTTTTCAGCGATATCCAACTCGGCCATAACCTTAAGACGTGATATCAGTGAGCTATGGTGCTTTCGATCCAGAACCTCAGTCGCCGGATACAAAACACCATCAATGCGATACTTAAGGACAAGTCCCTTTTCAAATATCTCTATGTGAACATCGCTTGCATTCTTCTGAATTGCGGCAAGCAAAACCGTATTGATCAGCTTCACTACCGGGCTGTCTGCACCGTCACCCAATTCATCAAGCGTAACGACATGCTCCTTCCCTTCTTCGCTCTCCTTGACTATCGCCAAGCGGAAGTCCTGCGACACCCCCTTAAGAACCTGATCCGTCCCCTCACTTCGTTTCAGAGCTGCTGCGATCCCGCTTGTACTGCCAACCATCAACTCAATCCGCAGACCGGATAAGCGCTCCAAGCGCTCCGCCAGTGCGATATCGGTCGGATCTGAAACGACTACATGCAACACCTTGCCGTTGCAGCGGTATGGCAAAACCCCATACTCATATGCACGCTCGGCTGGAATATATGCAAACAAATCAGAAGAAGAAGTGAAGCCTTCAAGATCCACATACGGCAAACGAAACTGCGCAGCAAGACCTGCAGCGATTTGCTCTGGAGACACCAGTCCATCCTTTAGCAATTCTTCAACAAAACTGCCATGGCCAGAATTCCTTCCCGCGACATCTTCATTGCGAAGATGACCGCGCTCCACCAATATTTCTGCCAATGATTGTTGAATGAATGGATGAGTCATTTGATAACGTCGACAATATAGAAAATAGGTAGATACATAACGATGATAATTCCGCCGACGAACACACCCATCAAAAGCATCAATATTGGCTCAATCAGCGACATCATTCTTGTCAAACTGTTAGCCAGCGCTTCTTCATGAAAGACGGCCACTTCATACAACATGTCCTCCAGTCCGCCGCCGGCCTCCCCCACCTCTACCATTTTGATAGCTGTAGCAGACAAAATCCTGGTTGAGGCCATAGCTGCAGCCAGACTACCCCCCTCCATTACCTGCCGTCTGACCTCATTCAACAACTTGGCTCGATACCGGTTCGGAATGGATTCCGCCGTAATTTGCATTGCCTCTACCAACGTCGTACCACCCGACAACAAAGTTCCAAGTGTCCGAGCCAATTGCGCACTGGCCGTATCACGATAGACCCCGCCCAATAGTGGAATGCGCTCCTTGAAAGCATCCAAACGAACGCGCATCACCTCATCGCGCTGAAAGCGCTGCAAAATACTCCAAGCCCCCACCACCAGCGCCAATAACACAGGCGCGACATAAGGCATCGCCTCAACCAAAGCAATCAACATACGGGTTGGCCCCGGCAACTGCGCGCCAAAATCGGCATATAAACTCACAAACCGCGGCAATACAAAAGCAAACAACACGCCAAGAATCACCAACAGCGTAATCAACAAAAAGGCGGGGTACGCCAGCGCATGCCCCACCTTTCGCATCAACTCCACACGATGCTTCAAATTGACCTGATACTTCGCCAACACCAGAGGCAGAGTACCAGTCTTTTCACCTGTACGGAGCGCCGCAAGGTACAAGCCATCAAAGACATCCTCATGCTGGGCGCAAGCCTCTGATAGAGACATCCCCTCCCGCACCGACTCCTCAACTTGTCGCAATACCCGAGACAACTGTGGACTGTCTGGACGTTCCGCCGCCAACCGCAATGCCTCGGGAATGGTCAATCCCGCCCTCAGCAGCGCAGTGAATTCCTGATTCAATAACAGAAAATTTTCAGGCTTGATACGTTTCCGACTTGAAAATCCATTGTTTGTGCGAATCGCATAAACCTTCTGCACCAACAAATTCCGATTGGCAAGATCTTCACGCAACACCTGCTCAGACAGTGCAGACTCCTCCCCCTCCACGCGGGAACCGTTTTCGGCTAATGCTAGATATCTAAAGTTGGGCATAGACAAATGATGCCGCACCCGACACTCGCAAACAAGAAGAGAAACTCAACGCGTTATAGTTCATTGCTAATTATCAATCCCTGCACCCACACTTCAAACATGCCTGTACGTGTCAAAATTCAACTATGACTGTATTGCTGCCAACACGCTTGCGGGCACCACATACTCCTTGCCCGAAATCGTAATCAATGTAACCGTGGATGCATTAGCCCCCATAACCGAAGCTAATTGAACCTTTTCCACCCGCTCGCCTTGCGCATAGACCGACATCGCATCGCCAACTGATGCCACAACGGTATAAGTAACCGAAGCCTGCAAGACATTCTGCCCCGGGGGCAAACTGACCGACACACTGGTGTATGCGCTAGCAGTCGTTCCCGTCGTTGGCGTACTGGTAACGCTGAAGGCCGTCCCGCGCACAGGCATGACAGTCAGCTTGATCGAACTCCCCACCGTCACACCAGTTGTCACGAATGACACCGTCACCGGATTGGTAAAGTTTGCCGGCAATGACACATCGCCCTCACCGGAAGGCTGCGCAGGAACAGTAAGTCCGCCGATACTATCGATAGCCAAGGTAGGCAAACCGGGAACCGCAACCAGACTTGGCGCACCGCCCAACCAGGCTGGGCTGGTTGGTGTAGTCCTTAGCAGAGTTTCATATTCGATACGTATCCTGCCTGCACCGCCATGCTGTGAGCCGTTTGCATAGCCTGCGCATGATCCATATGCACCATATGAAGTACTCGAATAATATCCTGTCCAAGAATTTGCACCCATTGCGCTGATTGTGCCATTCCCACTCACCGTACTCGCGATCAGACGAATGGCACCACCACTACCTCCCCCCCCCCATGATCCGACCCCCTGTACAGTCCCCGGAGATACGGGTGCTCCGCCATTGGCCAGGATAGAACCGGTCACATTCAGCGTGCCGGTAGCCGCGATCAGAATCGCCCCACCGCCACCACCACCACCCGAACCAGGCAGCATTGCGCCGCCTGCCCCACCGCCCCCCCCAGAACCGCCGAGCAACGGAATGAGCGTCGCACTCCCATAAACCACGCCGGGCGTAGTTGGAGCATAGCCTCCTGAAGCAGCCGGTGCAGTACCATAAGCAGCACCGCCGCCCACGGCAAGGTCCCAATAAGATGAATTTCCAAAACAGTAAGGGTGGCTACTCGAACGCACTACACCCGGTGCACCGCCTCCTGGACCAATACCCGCCTGCCCAACGTTGGGCCCCGCGTTACCAGCGACCCAATTCGCTACCACCCCGGCAGCCGCCCCGCCACGACCACCGTTGAAGCCGCCCGGCCCTCCTTCGCCCGGCCCGCTGACGTTAGCGGGATTGGCTGGCCCTGAACCACTGACGTTGATTGTTCCCGCAATCGTCACATCTCCCGAGGCCAGCATCGTTACAGGAGTATTGCCTGCATTCTTGATGAAAGTAATAGTCACCCCTGCAGGGACGTTGACGCTGGTGAAATTTAAAATACCATCAGGTGGCAATTGCAGGCTTTGGCTTGTCGTCGGATTGAATGCACCGTCCGCCCCTGTACTTCCGCTGTCATAAGCCAGACAGCTGGCAGCCCATGAACTGCCAGCCAAAGCTGCCACCAATATCACCAATCGCTTTTTCATTTTCATACTCCTTCAAAACTATCAATATTGATTGAAACGACACACCAGCAACAAACACACTCCCGCGCCGCATTCCACTTTGAATTGATTTCCATTGCCCAGCTATGGCGCAGTCACACCAACCGGGCTGCTGACAACAGGCACAACCATTCCCGGAGGCAACACACTAGACACTGATGCAGTAAATGGTGTGTTCACTCCAACCGACTGCGATACAACCGGCACCGCTGTCCCAGGCGGCAATACACTGGATGTCGTCGCAGTAAATGGCGTATTCACTCCCACCGGCTGCGATACAACCGGCACTGCTGTCCCAGGCGGCAATACACTGGATGTCGTCGCAGTAAATGGCGTATTCACTCCCACCGGCTGCGATACAACCGGCACCGCTGTTCCCGGAGGCAGAACACTGGATAGCGATGCAGTAAATGGTGTGTTCACCCCCACCGGTTGAGATACAACCGGTAGCACAGTCCCCGAAGGTAATACACTCGCTGCAGTGTATGGAACTGATACTCCGGTCGGCGCAGACAACACTGGGCCGACGACACCCCCATTCAACAATGTCGTCGCATATACCTGCTTGCTTGCCGCAGTCAGCGTTGGCGAGGTGACGTTAAGCATGGTGTATCCCGGCTTGAGACCTGCGATATTGACGGTCGCCGAGATCGAACCCGCTGGAATAGTGACAGATGCCGGTGACACACTAACAATGGTTGGGTCTAGCGTACTGAAATTCAGCGTATGGTCGACGGTATCCGGATTGCTCAGACTGAGCTGGAACGGACGTGCAACGCCATCTGGAATGACCGCCGCAGGAATGGTGGCTGTATTGAGCCTCGGCAACAGGTCAAAAACGTTCACCAACATGGCCGCACTACCATTTGCAACAGCGGAATTCTTGACTGTAATCGCCTGCGAACCAAGCGCTGCAGACGCTGTTGCGGATAAATCAAAGCTAACGCTTGTATCCGTTGACCGCAAATTGCTCACAGACAATCCGGAATTTACAGACACTGAAACCTGTGCCCCAAGCAAGCTAGCGCCCCCGATTACAAAACTCTTTATTTCACTCCGTCTAATACTGTCTGGCGTGACACTATTAACAGTGATCGTAGGCTTGAGAGGAATAACGTTAAGACCGGCATAGCTAACCCAACCAGCCGCAGTCTTCAAATCAAATGGCATATTGCCCAACGGCTGAAGTGCCCCCACCGTGATTCTCACCGGAACCTCAGTATCGCTACCCGCTCCAGTCAATACCGCATTGATTTCCGAGGTGCCGAACCTGATGGCATCGGCTCCAGCCAGTCTATCCCCTGTGATCACAGCATCAACAGTCTGGCTTTGCTGCAACTCGGAAGGAATCACCGCCGTGATTCGCGGAGAAGCTCCCACCGACACCACCCCCGCCTCAACCACATATGGAATCCCTTTGATGCCCCAAGTGACGGTCCCCAACACATCGCCCGGCGGTACGCTGATGCCGTTCAGGGTGTTGCCGCTGGCCTTGTTGCCGATACCTTTGGGCGAGGAATTCAGGTCAACGTTGATGGCGGCACCCAGGTTGCTGTCGATCTGCAGATAGTTAAAGGTAGGCGATGCGGATTGGATGCTGATGCCGTGTCCATAGCGGATCCCAGCGTGCTCGATGATGGATGTGTTGTCGTTGGTGAGGTCCAGAAAGCGTATCTGGCCCCAGTCGCCTGCGGCTGGGGTGTTACCTGCCACTTCCAGACTGGAGGTAAAGAGAATGGGCTGACCGGCAGTACCACGCGCATTGAGCGCGCCGACGCCTATCGTCAGGTTGGTGCCGCTATCGAAACCAACTGTGACGCCGGGTTCAATGGTCAGCATCGCGCCATTCTGGATCACGACATCTGCTGTCACTTGATATGGGCTCTGCGCCAACGTCCAGGAGGTGTTGGTCGTGACCGCGCCCGATACCAATGTAGCCGCCTGCGTGCATTGGACGATGCCAAAACAGGCGGCGATTATCAGTAACAGTGTTCTTGCCGTGTTTCTTATTAATTGCTTGGCTCTCAACTTCGCCCCAGATCCGTTACTGATACTTTCAAACATGTCCGTCGTATTGAACGAACTCGAACACACAGAAATCCCTTACATCACCACGCCCCTACGGCAAGCGGAAAATATGGCGCGCTTCTTGGTTTTTCAATCTCGGGGGTTTGCCTGCCTCCGCTCAACCGAGAAACATTAATCGCGGCCTTGTCGTGCGCTTCAGTGGCACTCAATGAATAGTTACAAAAAGAACTGGCAGAAAGTCCCAAGGCCCAATCATTTGCACCTTCTAGAAGGTTGAATGAGTAATAACCCCCTCGCTCTGAATCATCCCCAGCAGTTTGATTGATGGCACAGGAATGGATCACCACCAAAGCACTCGAACAATTTCCAATCTCTCGATCAAAATGTTTGCGGCAATTTTGCGCATTCATCCGCTTTGAAACTGACTCAGTAAATGACAGCGCAGCCCGCTTTACAATCTGTTGCGGACTTTCTATCTTGCGACAACAATCCAACACCACAGTTTGCTTTGAGGCCCCTTGCCTCAGATTTGCCGAATCGAATTCAACCCCGGGGCGAAGTCGAAGCATCGTTGATCGCGTGACGGCTGAATAGTACCCATGGCCGGCAAATACGATAAAAGCATAATCAGCTTGTTTGGCTTGAATCATCGCCACTCGCACATCCAGAGAGCTGGGTTTTTCCAGCAACTGGATCTCGGATCTTTCCCATGCCCCTCCGGCAGGGGAACATAAGAATTCGAGGTAATTTCTGGCATCTTTATTGACGCCTTCGCAGTAGTTCGGCTCCCCTGCTTCGCCAGGATTGGCAATAATCAGTCCAAAGCGTCTCATCGAATCACACCTTTGTATCATTATCGAATTTTGAAATGATGGACGGCATCCACCGCTCACTTGCCCCCGCCATGATCGCTAGCAGCACTTGCCCGGCTAGCGATACCGGCGCATTAAAAACTGCATCCCCCACGACGCCGGCCTTGATTGCCAAGAACATGGCGCCACCGGATATACAACCCGCGACGATTCTCGAAGAAGCCTCTAAATAGTGGAGTTTCTTCCCGGACGAGCAATCAAGATGCGAACGCCCCATACGCAGAATGATAGAAAGCAATGCGCCCAGTGCGCCCGCAACGGCAGAAACCGCCGTATAAAAAGCGATGTACCCAGTGAATGGAATGATGCTTTGCCGAAGCAACCATAGACACAAACCAACGACCACAACTAATGCCGCAACCGTCCCGCTCGCCGACAGATACCAAAATCGTGATATCTCCTGATTCCGGTTGTTGACGAATTTCTCCGCATCAACAAGCATCTTCTCCGCACAGGCAAAATCATTGTCAATCGCTCGTGCCGTCGCCTCTGCCACCAACCTTTTAAAATCCAATCGGGTCGAATCATCCAGATGTCCGCACGGGGTGATTTCCACAATGGCAGAGCGATTCAGAAAATCATTCCATGCCTGCGTATCCGTGTGCCCACCATCCGAATCATATTGATCAGAAGTCTCCCAATAGACACGATCTTCCTTATCCACGATGACAGCAAAGCGCTCGTTCTCCTGAATGAGAAGTTTTGTCTTCTCCCTCATTCCGGCCCATAACGTATCTAGTATCTCGTCCGTCATATTGAGTGCAATTTAGTCATATTGATCATGGCTTAAACCAAGACCACTCGATACCAAGCCCGACTGCTTTTGCCGCCACAGCACCATTGCACCCCAAAGCAGCGCCACGATCATGAACAATGCGCCACAAGCATGAACGAACGCCCCGATACCCTGCGCACTGGGCAACTGGCCGAACGAGCCCAACAAATAGATCCAGTCATGCGGGCCTGTTTCGCCGGTATGACCACCGACCATGATCATTTGCGGATGCAGCGAATCGTAGATATACGCCGACAGATCGACCAGACTGACACCGGCCCACCACGCGCCCATTGCCGCCCCGAAGTTGTCTCGCTGCTTCCAGTAAAAGGCGATGCTTATCCCGAGCGGCACCATCAGTTGAAACACACTGCCGCCCAATATCATCAAGAACTCGCCAAAAGGCATGAACAGCACATGCCCAGCCTCATGGATAGGAAGCAGGATGCTGTGCATGAAGGAGCCATTGATCTCGGCATAGCGATAGTCGTAAGCGATCAGAAACCAACTCCACAAAGCCAGCAATACCAACGCCGCACAACGACCGTAGAACGAAGCCGCATCCATTCTTTCAAGCGGACGCAACAATGCAAAACCATGTTCACTTTCATCAAGCGCTTGCTCAATATTCCTCACAGGAAAAATACCGGAAGCACTATTCATGTACTTAAAGAAATAGATCCCGCAAGCCGGACAGGCCGATGACAAAGGCACAGGCTTGTCCAGCTCGCAGCCGCACTTCGGGCATTGGGTAATCACGGTGTGATCCATTTATTGCAATCCGGGCAACCAAATAACAACAAGCCCCCTGCCGCGCGAACACAACGCAGCACGAACCACGGCGGGATGGGCGCGCCGTGTGGTGGTCGTGTTGTGGGTCGTTGCTTGGGTCATTGTTTGTTCAGTTTGCTTTACGTTCTTTGAAATTTAATTCGAGCCTGGCCCGTTTTGCTCGCTCTTTAATTGCGCAATCAATTTCACTATGGAATCAATAGTTGGTTTGTGAGTTGCATAACGAGCCTCCTCACCGAAAAATTCAACCCACGTATTCCCGCCATCAACTACGAGATACTGGTGATATGTAGCAAGATTTGAATCCGCATCTACCTTAACAATACTGAATGAATCGATTCTTCGTCCGTCAATTGTGTAAGTCTGCTCATTCAACTGTCCACACTCATTCGGTCGACAAAGATTGTCCACATAAGTTTTTTGAAATTCCCTAGTTCTGTTCTCTGCGTGGAGAACAATGAATGCATCCTTAAATTTCGAGTCCGCAATGATTAACGTCTTTCCGGACTTGGACATTGGCATGAAATACTCGCCGCTATTAACTTGGATATCCATCTCATTCCACTTGATGCGATTCCCATACCATAGGTGCCAAGCCGTATTCACGACAGCCGTATTATTTATACCCGCCCATATTGCAACTACACAAAACAAAATTGTGATTGCAGTCAGTGCTGTTTTCTTTCTCATCATTGTGGCCATGGTGCTTTGACCCCTCCATCAGACCCAACAGGTATTTTTCTTTGCAATACATCCGCCGCCGCCTCGCCCTTAGCAAGAGCGGCAAGCTTTAGCAGCCTCTCGGCTTCGTCGCGCCGCTTTGCCTCAGCACTACAGTCGCAACCTTTTCCTTTCAACATTCCGCTCATGCAGTCGGCGTAGGCTTGATCTGCTTGCTCGTAAGCATCTACTGCACGGTCTGCTGCTTCACTTGCTTGATTCAATTTGTAGAATGCATAAGCTGAACTTACAGCTGCAGATATCGCTTTCCAGTTTTTGATAATCACTGCAATTTCCCCCCTCGGATCAATCCACCTCAGGGCATTCCCTTGTACATAGGTGTACATATTGATCCCTCCCAACAACCCAATCGGATCCCACATCACATACCGCCCCGTCCCCGGATCGTAATACCGCATCCAGTTGTAATGCAGCCCCGTCTCCGCATCGTAGTACTGCCCCGGGAAGCGGAGGTTGTTGGTCACCGTTGATGCCGCATCAACCGCCGCCCTCCCGAACCCATCATAAGTCGCACTCCAAACGGTCACTCCACTCTGGTTCAAGAGTTTCTGCGGCGTCCCCAAATGGTCGTTCTGGTAGGTGTAATACGTCGCCGCCGTTTGTGTGCCGCTCGCCGGTACTTTCATCCACAGGGGGTTGGTGCTGAAGGTGCTGCCCGGTGCATAGCCGTAGCTCTTCGTGAGCTGGCCGTTGCTGTCGGCTTCGGCAATGAGGCCTTCTGCGCTGTAGAAGTAGTAGGTGGTGTTGGATTGGCTGCCGTTGTTCAGCGTCTTGCTGATGCGTCGGCCGAAGGGGTCGTAGCGGTACGTCGCGACGATGGCGTTGCTCGCGTCGTGGACTTCGATGAGGCGGTTGTCGGTGTCGTACACGTAGCTTCTTGTGTTGGCCGGGTTGTTGGCGTCGGTCTGGCTGAGGGTGTTGCCGTTTTCGTCGTAGGTGTAGCGGATGCTACCGGCTTGGATGAGTTGGTTGTTGGCGTTGTAGACCCAGTTGGCGGCAGCGGTCTTGCTGTCGGTCACTCGGTTGGCCAGTGGGTCGTAGATGTAGGTCTCGTTTGTTTGGCTGCTGTTGGTATAGGTCGCACCGGTGAGGTGGTCCAGGGTGTCGTAGTTGTAGTTCGTCGTGCTTTGTTCGGTCGCCTTGCTCACGATGTTGCCGGTGAGGTCGTAGCCGTATTGGTAGCTCATCACTTGGCTTTGGCCGGGGTCTTTGACGGCGAGGGTCTTGAGTCTTAACAGGCCGTCGTATTGCAAGGTGCGCACGGTGCCGCCGGGTAGGGTGATTTGGCTGGGCACGGTCCACAGGTAGCTGTTGAGGGTGATGCTGCCGTAGCCGGTGGGCAGGTCTACCGTGGAGAGTTGGTTGTTGGTATCGAAGCTGTAGGTGTAGGTCGCGCCGTCCGGGTAGGTTTGGCTGCTCTTCTGGCCGAGGGCGTTGTAGCGCGTCATTCCGGCGCAGGCCGGAATCCAGTGCTTGTTCAAACTGGATACCCGCCTGCGCGGGTATGACGAAACTGAAGCGCGACACGAACGCAACGCAGCACGAACCACGGCGGGATGGGTGCGCCGTGGGGTGTTCGTGTTGTGGGTCGTTGCTTGGGTCATTGTTTGTTCAGTTCGTATTTCGTTCTTTGAAATTTAATTCGAGCCTGGCCCGTTTTGCTTGCCACGGCGGGTCATGCTGATGCGCTGGCCGCTGGCATCAACGATGTAGTCGGTGGTGCGTTGTTCGGGGGTGCCGACCGCTTCGGTGGTTTTAAGCAGGTTGCCGTTGGCGTCGTAGTTGTGTTGGGTGATGTGGCCGTTCTCGTCGGTGGTTTTGGTGACGTTGCTGTAGCCGGGTTCGTATTGGCTGGTGGTGACGCTGCCGTCCGGATACACGGTCTTGGTGATGTTGTCCCATTGGTCGCGCGTGACGGCGGTGTTCAGGCCGCGGGCGTCAACATCAAGGCGATTGTGCGAACGCAACGCAGCACGCATCACGGCGGAATGGGCGCGCCGTGGGGTGGTCGTGTTGTGGGTCGTTGCTTGTGTCATCGTTTGTTCAGTTCGCTTTACGTTCTTTGAAATTTAATTCGAGCCTGGCCCGTTTGATTCCGTTTTGCTATTCTTTTTTCCACTCATCCATAAATTTAATCCCCGCCCAAAGCGGAGGTGTTAGCACCATTCCTAGATAGATGTACCAAACAAAAATTGGCAAATCTAAATGATTACTAGCCACAACCCATTTGAATGTATTTATTGCAGCTATCGAAAACAAACTCGCTGCAATAAAAATTAATAATGAACGCATTTTTTTATTGCCCACAATCGCCACCTCCTCGGCATTGATTCGCTTTAAGTAGCGCGAGTGTGAAATCCTGAAAGAAGCCCCCCACCAACCCGGCCCAACCAGCTTTCCCCGACATGGTTATTACTTGATGACGTGGCCCTTTAGATAAAAGACCAGCAACACCACCGCCCATTACACCACCAGCTAGTCCTGATGTAGTGTTACTCCAATCGCCAGTATTTCCAGATGCGGCACTTCCTGCTGTCAGCCCACCAACTAAAGCTCCAGCCGCTCTATTTCCGCCATTGAGTGCACCAGCTACCACCCCTATCCCCACTTTCCCCCCAACATTATTTAGAGGTGTTGATTGAGTGGCATATTCACTCAATCCGCCTAGCGTTGCGCCTACCAAAAGCCCAGCAAAGTTCCCACTCGATGCAAAACCTGCCGCACCACCACCAACAGCCGCCGCAATAACATTAATCTGATTGTTCGACAATGAGATACACAATCCGTAAGGATCGACATACATCAATGTATTTCCGTAAACATAGGTATAGATGTTTTTGCCCCCTCTTAGACCAATCGGATCCCAAGTCGTATACCTCCCAACGCTTGGATCATAGAACCGCATCCAGTTGTAATGCAGCCCACTCTCCGCATCGTAGTACTGTCCCGGATACCTCAAGTTGTTGGTCACCGTTGAAGCCGAGTCAACCGTCGCCCTCCCGAACGCATCATAAGTCGCACTCCAAACCGTCACCCCGCTCTGGTTCAACAACTTCATCGGGGTGCCAAGATGGTCGTTCTGGTAGGTGTAGTAAGCCGCCGCCGTTTGTGTACCGCTCGCCGGTACTTTCACCCACAGCGGGTTGGTGCTGAAGGTGCTGCCCGGTGCATAGCCGTAGCTCTTCGTGAGCTGGCCGTTGCTGTCTGCTTCGGCAATCAATCCTTCTGCGCTGTAGAAGTAGTAGCTGCTGCGGCTGGTGCTGCCGGTGTGCAGGGTCTTGCTGATCCGTCTGCCGAAGGGGTCGTAACGATAGGTGGCGATGATGGCGTTGCTCGCGTCGT
>Ga0210009_1001624_pt1 | contig 18452 bp, 20 predicted proteins | sample CryGeyCG2114_065_FD_185457 | JGI IMG/M metagenome (GOLD analysis project Ga0210009, IMG submission 185457) | Groundwater microbial communities from aquifer - Crystal Geyser CG12_big_fil_rev_8/21/14_0.65 (SPAdes) (version 2) | ecosystem: Environmental > Aquatic > Deep subsurface > Groundwater ... | reverse complement strand
CCCTCCGGAACGGGAAGCCAATAACGATTCATGATGTCTATATTTGGAATCTCGAGGGAAGGCGCATCGATACGGGAAATCACTGCTTTGGCTGCACCGCCGGCAGCGGTTCAAGCTGTCAGGGGGCATTAAAAGAATCTCAAAACGACGGATTGCTTGGAGGACTTTGAGGAGTGCACCGGGAACACCTTAAATAACCGCCCGATGCCTCATGTAACTATATTGCAAAAGCATAAACAAAGGCAGGTTGTAAAGATATCCCATGATTTTTAAATACATCGTTTCAAGCTTTCTTCGTCTCTTGGGAATTGGCGTGTTTTGCGTTTCGATGCTGTTTGCACCAGCCGCCATCATTTCAGCGGAGGTTGATTCTCCCAAGGCGGTGGTTGAAACATTTTTAGAAACGCTTCGTGCCATGGAATTCCCGGTGTCAAACTCCGCCCGTCACGCGCAGCTTGTGAAGAAAGCCAATGCCTTTCTTGATCTTGATGCGATGGGGCAAAAGGCCCTCAGGGACCACTGGGAACAAGCCTCGGTTGAAGATCGCCGGGATTTTTTAGCACTTTTATGGCAGCAGATTGAAAATAGGGCGTACCGCAAAAGCCATGATTTCCTTGGAAATCTTAAGGTGACTTATCCGGAAAGCCATGAGGACTCAACGGGCTTTGTGATTAAAACCGTTGTGCGCCAGGAAGAAAAGGTGCTGGATGCCGAAGTGATTTATCATTTGCGCCAAAAGGAAGAGGGGTGGAAGATCGATGACGTGATCCTCGACGACGTAAGCCTCATCGAGGATTTGAAGTATCAGTTTGATAAAATTATCCGCGATTCTTCTTTCTCGGGTTTACTTAAGCGCATGCAGGAGCGCCTGGACACGGCTGAAAAGGAAAATCAAGGCGGCGACTTATGAAGCGTCGTCATCCCATAGCGCGTGCCAGTGCGCTTTTTGTCATGCGGTATGCCGGCTGGATTCTCGCCGGGATGGCTTTCGCGACAGTTTTGGCCTTTCCATTTGCGGCGCGGCTCAAATTAAAGGCAAGTTTTCTTGATCTGCTCCCTCCGGATGCCCCGAGCATTACCCATCTTAAACAGCTAACCGACGAGGTCGGAGGCACAAGCTTTTTGATCGTTGCCATTGAATCCTCCGATGAGGAGGCGGTACAAAAAGCGGCCGATCTTTTATCAAATCAGGCCCGGGCTTTTGAAGATGTGGAGTCTGTCGACAATCGAACCGGTTCGGATGCGTTTAAAAGCAGTAAGCTGCTTTTCCTTGCCGTCGATAGTCTTCACGAGCTTGACGGCAAAATTCATGACCTCATCGGTTTTTACAGGAGGGAAAACAATCCTTTTTTTGTAGATCTGTTGGACGAAGCCAAGCCCGAACTTGGAATTAAAAATCTCCGGCTGGAAGAAAAAGTATCTCGTATCGGGGGTTTTTCCGCAAAGGAAAAGCATGCCTTTATGCGCGTGGTGCTTCTAAAGCCGCGCCATCCGCTCAGTGACTTCAAACATTCTGAGCGTCTTTTTAGACATGTTCAGGAAGCCGCAGCCGGAATTCAGGAATCATTGGACTCTCCGGTCACGTTTGGCTTAACCGGTCCGTATAAGACACGTTATGACGAATATCATGTCATCCAGGAAGACTTAAAACGCACCGGTTTTCTCAGCGTGATACTTGTGACAATTTTAATGTTTTTATTTTTTAAGAAAATCAGGATTGTGTTGTCATCCTTCCTGAGCTTGGGTATCGGAATCGTCTGGGCTTGCGCTTTTGCGGCCCTGTCGGTGGGTTATTTAAACGTGATCTCCGCTTTTCTTCTTGCCATTCTATTTGGGTTAGGAATTGATTTTGCGATTCATTTTCTGGTCACCTTTGAATCAGAACGAAAAACCGCCCCTAATACTTTTCGAGCCGTACAAAAGACTTATGCGGCGATCGGGAAGCCGTCTCTAAGCAGCGCCTTGACGACGAGTATCGCTTTTTTTTCTCTTACGATCAGCCAGTTCCAGGGATTTCGTCATTTTGGCCTTATTGCGGGAGTGGGAATTTTGTTATGTTTTTTGTCAATCCTTTATGGGCTTCCCAGCTTACTTCTTATAACCGAGAAGATTTTTAACATCAGGTGGGATGAGAAGCCTGTTCGGGAAGTTGTTCCGCTGCGTCGGGTTGGGTTTATTTGCGCTGTCCTTTTGGCGGGGCTTGTCTTTTCAGCTTTTTCACTGACCCAGATTCCAAAACTTCACTTCGAGTATAATTTTAAAGCGCTTCAAGAAAGAGAGGCGCAAGCCATTGTACTTGCCGAAAGGATCGGGGATCATTTTGGTGTGGTGCTGAATCCCGTAGCTTTGATCACGCCCGGCCGCCAGAGTGCTCTGGAGTTAGCGAACAGGATCAACCATTACATTGAAAATCATCCGAAGACCCTGTTTGATTTTGCGGCATCGATTGATTCACATATCCCCAAACATCAGGAAGAGAAAATCAGCCTGCTTCAGGAAATGGCAGATAGACTCGAAAGGCAAGATCGTGTCATCCAGGGGCTTGATGAGGAAACGAAAGAAAAGATTCAGGAACTTCGAAACGAGCTCAAAGCAGGGCCGTTTACGTATCAAGATATTCCTGAAGGTCTGCGGGATCAGTATGAAGGCAAACGCCGAAAGGTCTCCATTGTCTATGTTTATCCCAATGCCAGTATCATGGACGGTCAAGTGGCCAAGCGCTTCATTAAAGAATTAAGGGATCTTCATTTGCCGAAGGATATCGTGATGGCGGGTGAACCCGTCGTCTATGTGGATATCCTGAATCTTCTTGAGAGGGATACACCCCGGGCCATGATGATCAGCTTCGGCGTGGTGATCCTCGTGCTGCTCATTCACTTCCGGTGTTTTTCCTGTGTTGTATTAGTTCTTTCACCGGTGCTGTTTGGTTTTCTCTGGTTGTGTGGTTTTGCGGGAATGACTCACTTCAGTTTCAATTATGTGAATATGGTCATCCTTCCGTGTATTCTGGGTGTCGGGATTGATAATGGAATTTATATTTTTCATCGTTACCGGACGGAAAAAAAGACAACGCTTGAAGAGATATTGAGCACAACGGGAAAGGCCGTGATTTTAGCATCGCTTACGACGATTGCGGCCTTCAGCGCTCTGTTGCTGGCCCGCCACCAGGGAATGGCATCGCTTGGAAAACTCGGATTTTGGGGGTTTGCAAGCGGCCTTCTAACCTCCGTGATTTTTATTCCGTCGATGATTGAGTTTTTCGAGATGAAATACTGGAAGATGATAAAGTCCTTGAAACATCAGGGAAGCTTTTAATTTTTATTAATTTCGTGTTGAAGAGCGGCTTCGAGGAGATCAAGTTCATTCAGGAGGAGAAAATAACCAATTTGAATCGATCCGTCCGGGAAACGAACCAAATGAAGTTTGCCCGTTGTCTCGGAGTGCCAGACATGTTTGCGAAGAAAATCACGGGTATCCTGATCTTTTTTGTAGCGGTTTCTGATAAGCCAGGTGCCGCCGCGATAAGTTTCAAGCCAGCTATACCAGCTGCCATCATGGTAATATTCAAGGTCCATGGCCGCTTTGAGACGCTGGAAAAGATAGAGTTGTTTATCGACTTCAGTTTTAGAGCTGTGAAGAAATGTTTGGAATGCTTCCGTATTTTCAATAGGGAGGGGACCAACATAAACTTTTTCTCCCGCGGGGGTGACCCCTTTTAAATAAGGAGTTGCGCAGCCTGCACTAAATAGCAGCATCCCTGCGAGCAGGAAATAAAAAAAGGAGGCTCTTGTCCGCGGTTTCGTCAGTTTCGTGCGGGTCAGATTTTTCATAAAGTTGTTTCTCGTGCGTAAGTGATTTGGAAAATCCAGGGCTTGATTATATCGTGGTCAATCCACACGAGCCAGAGGTTTCCAAGGTGGATTACTGGAGAAATTCGGATCAGAAACAGCGGTGCGCGTGGCGGCAGCTCTTTCAGGCTTACGGCAACCGTCTTCGTCACAGTTTATGTGGCAAAAATTGCGCGTAAGGCGCTCAAATAAGAAACGAATATCAACGGATAAGAGGAAATCAAGCATGGCTGCCGTAATGTCCAAACATTCTTTTTTGTATGAATTAAACGCTTATGCGTTCGTGAAAAGACTGTCAAAGCAATATCAAAAACGGCTCTCATTAATGACAATTCCTCCAAAAGAGTGGAAATCCATTACCAGCAGCGGTTTTGATTATTTGTGGCTTATGGGTGTGTGGAAACGCAGCCCCGAGGCGCATCGGTGTGCTTTGGAGGTACCCGAGTGGCGCCGCGGATATAACGAGGCCTTGCCGGATTGGAATGAAGGTGATATTGCCGGTTCGCCCTATGCCGTTTATGAATATACGATAGACTCTTTTCTTGGTGAAGACGGTAACCTCTTGGAATTTAAGGCATTCCTCAACAAACTCGGCGTGAAATTGATTCTTGATTTTGTGCCGAATCACTTTGCCTTGGATCATCCAGGGTCACGAACCAACCCCGAAGCCTTTGTCCAGGGCACAGCTGAAGACTTTAAAAAATACCCGGATCTTTTTTTCGAAACACATAAGAGCCGGTTTTTTGCGCACGGCAGGGACCCTTATTTTCCGGCCTGGCCGGATACTGTCCAGGTTAATTATTTTTCAGACAGTTTCAGAGACAGAACAATGCGTTTGCTCTGTCAGCTAAGTCAAATTGCGGACGGGATCCGCTGCGATATGGCGATGTTAGGCCTTTCGCGTGTCTTTCAGAATACGTGGGGTTCCTTCTTAAAGGAAAAGATGCCGGAAAAAGAGTATTGGCTGGAAGTGATTACAGCCGTCAAAAAAAAGAATCCGGAATTTATATTTATTGCGGAGGCCTATTGGGATCTTGAGTGGGAACTCCAGCAGCTAGGATTTGATTATACCTACGACAAGAGGCTTTATGATCGCCTTCTTCATGCTTCCCCTCAAGATGTGGCGACCCATCTGAGGGCTGACATTTCATACCAAAGGAAATCCGTAAGGTTTATCGAAAACCACGATGAAACCCGTGCGGTGACTGCGTTCGGAAAAGAAAGATCTTATGCGGCTGCCGTTGTGGTGAACACCGTTCCCGGGCTCAGTATGTGCCATGACGGTCAACAAGAGGGGCGGAGAATAAAATTACCGGTTCAGATGGCTACCGAACCCGGTGAGGAAAGCGATAGAGAAACGCAAGAATTTTATGAAATCCTCTTAAAGTATGCGACGGCAGAGCCCATCAAGAATAGCGTATGGAACCTTCATGAAGTCACATCGGCGTGGGAACACAATGAAAGTTTCAGAAACATACTCGCCTGGTCCTGGACTCATAAAACAAAAGCAAAATTAATCGTTATCAATTACTCATCGGCGAATTCGCAGGGAAAAATCTGTTTGCCGGATAATTGGCTTGCAAACAGCCCTGTGAATTTTGAAGATAAATTAAATGGTGAGGTTTACACATGGGACCCGCTGGAATTGAAAGCCCAGGGACTGTATGTCAAGCTTGCTCCGTGGAAATCGCATTTTTTTGAATTGAGAATTCCTGAAAACAAGACAATTAAAAAGAAAGATTAATGCAGACACTGCCTATTCATCGCGTGGTTAAAAGCAGTTATGTTGAAAAAAGTGGGACCTTACGATTCCATAGAGCGTTATACATCGCTTGGAGTGGAGTGTCTTCAAGGCGAGGCGAGAGTTTTGTCACCTCACGAAGTAAAATCGAAGGGCGTATTCTGACGACTCAGAGCATCATTATTGCATCAGGAGGTTCTTCAGCAGTGCCGGCCTTCCTCAGCCTCAATACCAGAGGCTACAATTTAGGGGGGTTGCTGGATAAGCTCTATCAGTGCATGCAGGATAACGCCCTATAGCTTTTACTGACTCACGGGTTATCATAGAACTGTTTACTAACGAGGGGGGGCGGCACATGAATACGAATGAACCAAAGCATTTACCTTTGGCGTTATTTCTATTACGAGTCAGTGTGTTTGTAGTTTTCTTGATCTGGACGCTTGATAAATTTCTTCGGCCGGAGCATGCTGCGGGTGTTTATCAAAATTTCTATTTTTCACCTGCTTTGTCTGCGGCTGTATTTTATGCTTTGGGTGCCATTGAAATGATGATTATTGCTGCATTTCTGCTGGGAATAAAAAAGAAGCTGAGTTATGGGGCCGTTTTTCTATTTCACCTGATTTCGACAGTTTCTACTTACAAACAATTCTTTGCCCCTTTCGAAAATATGAACATTCTTTTTTATGCTGCTTTACCCATGCTGGCGGCCTGCTTTGCGCTTTATGTGCTTCGCGATCATGACACCATGCTTGTATGGCCCGCCAAACCGAAGGCGGGTCCGTCCTTTGGCGGAAAACAGAAATCGGGAGGAGTGTAGGGGAGTTATGAAAATATCGGTCATCATTCCAGCTTACAACGAAGAATCCACTATCCATAAAACGCTTGAAGATCTTATGGTCAGGCATCAGGCTGAGGAGGTCATCGTGGTGGATGGCGGATCAACGGATAACACCGTGGCGTTGGCAAAAGAATGGACGAAGGTCATTCGGTCACAAAAAGGCCGAGCCCGGCAAATGAACCGTGGAGCGGAAGAAGCGACAGGAGATATTTTTCTTTTTTTGCATGCAGATACCAAACTCCCAGAGCAGGGACTCGTCCGGATTCGCCGGGCGATTGAAGGTGGAGCAAAAGGTGGAAGATTTAGGATGCGCTTTGATCACCGTGATTGGCTTCTTCGGTTTTATGAGAGTTATACCCGGTTTCATGTTTTCTCCTACGGTGATCAGGGTTTCTTTGTTACAAGGGAACTGTTTCAAAAACTGGGCGGATTTAATGAAAGCGTTCCCTTCGAGGACATTGATTTTTATAAACGCCTCCGCCGGTTAACGCAGCCGGTGATTATCAAAGAGCCAGTGGTCACTTCAGCAAGGCGGTTTTGCGGCGTGGGATGCCTCAGGCAGAGATTCATCAATCTGTTTCTCGTCGGGCTTTACTATGCGGGATTTAATGTCTTGAGAATGAAAGAGAAACTTTATCCGGAGATTCGGTGATGATTAACTCTTTCGATGGCAAACAACCTCGGAATCATAAAGGAAGGAAATCTTATGAAAAATAAATCAATCGGTTCAAAAGTTTGGGCGATCGCGGAAGGGTACATCCCGGCAACCAGTCATGGCCCCGAGCCCCAAATGACAAGTCACGAGACGGCCTGTATTTTGAATGCAGGTGAGTCGGAAGCGCACATCAAGATTACTGTTTTTTATGAAGACAGGGAACCCATTGGCCCGTATCAGTTAACCGTACCGGGCAAACGAACAAACCATGTTCGCTTTAACGATCTCAAGGATCCGGAACCGGTGCCTCGAGATACGCCTTTTGCAAGTTTAATAGAATCAAGTGAGCCGATTGTGGTACAGCACACCCGTCTGGATTCCCGTCAGGCTGAGAATGCCTTGTTGTCAACCATTGCATTTCCGATTGCCGGTGCATGAAGCAGGATAATGAAACAAATTATTTTAACGGAGGTGATTTATGACAAAGCAAATAGAATTTGGTGTTGTGGGACTCGGTCGAATGGGAGGAGGACTTGCCCTCCAAGCTTTAGAAAAAAAGATGAAGGTGGTCGGGTTCAACAAAGGGCCCATAAACGATGAGCTCAAAAAGGCGGGTTTGGCACCCGTTGAGAGTTTGACGGGCTTTAAAGATAAATTGCGGAACCCCCGAATTATTTTTCTTTATATCCCGGCAGGACCTCCCGTTGATGATGTCCTGGATCAGCTGGCGAATGTATTAGAGAACGGCGACATTCTCGTCGACGGAGGAAATTCATACTGGGGAGATTCACTGAGGCGGCATGAGAAGTTGAAGGAAAAAGGTTTGGAATTTATTGATTTGGGGACAAGCGGCGGCGTCGACGGTGCCAGAAACGGCGCCTGTTTTATGGCAGGCGGCGAGGATGCGGTGATTGCTAAGGTGGAACCTATATTAAAAGCGCTTGCAGTCAAGAATGGTTATGTGCATGCGGGGCCTCCGTCTTCGGGACATTTCACGAAGTTGGTCCATAACGGAATTGAATTCGGCATGCTGCAAGCCATCGGTGAAGGCATGAACTTACTTGAAGAGTTCCGGTTCCCGGTAGACATCAAGGAGGTCTTAAAATGCTGGGGGCATGGTTCGGTGATCCGGTCCTGGCTGATCGATTTGATGGAAAAGAGTTATCGCGAGGAAGGCGGGATGCAAAGCATCCCTGCATACGTAGAAGATACAGGCGAAGTTAATTGGCTTGTCAATGATGCTCTTCATATGGAAGTTCCTGTTCCGGTGATCGCGCAGTCGGTCATGCAGCTTTTTCTATCGCGGGATGACAAAAAGCACTGGTCAAGGGCCATTGCCATGATGAGACATGGTTTTGGAGGTCATCCTTACGGAAACGATGAAAGCGTTCGTAAAGAGCGCAGGGAGGGGCAAATCAACCCTTACCCGGCACAAGTGAGGAGTTAAGAAATGGTACAGAATATTTACACGGGGCAGAAATTGCCTAAACCTGTCATGCCCAGATGTGAATCGGCCCCCTTATTGCAGCGTCAAAAGGCGATTGTCACCGGCGGCAGCAGCGGTATTGGCAAAGCCATTGCGATGGCACTTGCTAGATCCGGAGCGGATGTTGCGATTAATTATTTAAAAGATGAGGATGCCGTACAAAACATGATCAAAGAATTGAAGGCCGAAGGCAGGAAAGCCATTGGCATTCAAGCGGATGTTTCAAAGGAAGCCGATGTGCAAGCGATGTTTGGTCAAGCGATCGAACAATTCGGGACGGTTGATATCCTAGTGAATAATGCCGGGCTTCAACAGGATGCTCCTTTTGAGGAAATGACGCTCGCCCAATGGCAAAAGGTCATTGATGTCAATCTTACCGGGCAGTTTCTGTGTGCCCGGGAAGCGGTAAAGGAATTCAAACGGCGCGGGATTGTTCCTGAGGTTTCATGCGCTGCCGGGAAAATTCTGTGCATAAGCTCGGTCCATGAAGTGATTCCCTGGGCCGGACACGTGAACTATGCGGCTTCGAAAGGCGGCGTCCTGCTGATGATGAAAAGCATTGCTCAGGAAGTGGCGCCTTTCAGGATCCGTGTCAACAGCATTGCGCCTGGTGCGGTGAAAACAAAGATCAACAAAGAGGCCTGGGCAACCAAGGAAGCGAAAGAGGAACTATTGAAGCTCATTCCTTATCAGCGTATCGGTGAGGTTGAGGACGTTGGCCGTGCGGCCGTGTGGCTTTTGTCGGATGAATCGGACTATATCAATGGAACAACCTTGTTTGTTGACGGCGGGATGACACTTTATCCCGGTTTCGCAGCGGGGGGTTAGTTTTGTGATTTCAAGAGGTCAAAAACAAGGGGAAAAAGTGAAAGAATACGAAATCAAAGATTATGCCATCATCGGTAACTGTGAGACGGCCGCATTGATTAATACGGACGGTGGCATTGACTGGCTGTGCCTGCCCGCCTTTGACGGGCCGTCTTTTTTTGGAGCGATTCTGGACCGTGAGAAGGGTGGGGAGTTTTATATTCGTCCTGCAATTTCCTACCGGACAGAGCGGCATTATGTGGACGACAGTGCCATCCTCGTGACACGTTTTATCACGGATCGCGGAATCGTCGAACTGAGAGATTTCTTCGTGATAGCCCGGAAAAAGAATTCGAGGTTTTATGACTTCACGCTGCTTCAACCGGCGCGCAAATTGATAAGAACGGTTCGGCTTGTTGAAGGAAATGAATTGCCGATGGAAATCGCTGTCCGGGCTCGTCCCGATTACGGTCGAAAAACGATTCACTGGCAGAAAAAATCCGGCGCATCCATCTCGGACGAAGCCGTTTTTTACAGTGACCTTGACCTTAAACTTGACGGCGGGGATCTTACGGTCCGATTTTCCATAACCCAGGGCAAGGGCCATTATGTTATTTGCGATTACGGAAAAGAACACAGCGAGCCGGATCCCGAACAGATAGAGCGTTGGTATCGCCTCACCGAATCCTTTTGGCGGGAATGGAACCTTTTTAATTATTACCGCGGGCCTTATCAAACAATAATCCGCAGAAGTGCTGTTACCTTAAAACTTTTGACGTACGCTTCCACGGGTGCTTTTGTGGCGGCACCGACCACCTCTCTTCCCGAAAGTTTCGGCGGAGAGCAGAACTGGGATTACCGGTATGTGTGGGTCAGGGATACGTCGCTTTTTATCGATGCTTTTTTCAGGCTCGGCTATTCGGGCGAGGCCAAAGCCTTTTTCCAATTTATAACAAGACAGTGTATGACGGAGCACGAGCAGTGCATGGGGCAAGGGAAAAGACCGGAAGCCATGATCAAGGTCTTATACGGGATCCGTCCTGAATCCCTGACCGAAGAGCAATATCTTGATCATTTGTCAGGATACCGCAGTTCAAAACCGGTCAGAATCGGGAACCGTGCGGCGAATCAATTTCAAATTGATAATTATGGGCATCTTCTCCAGACCCTTTATTACTTCAAGCAGACGGGCGGTGAAATCAACGCCAAGATGAAAGGACTTGCCGAGGAAATGGTGAAGGATGTTTTAGAGCATTGGCAGAAGCCTGACAACGGGATTTGGGAGATGCCCGAAAAAAAGAATTATACGTATGGAAAAATGATGGCCTGGGTCGCTCTACAGAGAGCTAGCGCACTTGGCCTGGGGCGGGGGAAAGATCTCGAAGCCGTTTCGGATGAAATTCAGAAACAGGTTATCGAAAAAGGGATTAAAGAAGAAAATGGCAGAGAGTATCTTTTGGAAAGTTACGAATCAAATGATGTCGATGCCGGCGGGTTACTGGGTTTTACGTCGGGATTTCTTCAGGAGCGTTATGCGAGCGGTACGCGTGAGCAGATTGAAAAGCACCTGGCCGCAGGGCCGTTCGTTTATCGCAATCAGGAACAGCGGTATCAGTGGAAAGAAGGAGCTTTCCTGCTTTGCTCTTTTTGGCGTATCAATCACCTGATTAGGGAAGGCGAAATGAGTGCTGCCGAGGATTTGCTTAAAGAAATACTTAAGCATGCCAGTCCTCTGGGTCTGTATGCAGAGGAAATGGATCCTGCAACGGGTGAATTTATGGGCAATTTCCCTCAAGGGTTTTCGCACCTGGGTCTGATTATGACTATCTTGAATCTGGAGGCAGCGAAAAAAGATTCCCGCTATTCGGCGATGCCGGATGAGAAAAAATTCAGCCGCCTTGGAGCTACGGTCGGCTGGAAAGGAGTCGTCAGCGGTTTTTTACGTGTTCCGGGCACGATTCCGCTGTTGTGGTCCGGTCAATCAAAATGGCCGGGGTGAGGACTTTATGAAAGACAAGAAAATCTACTGGAAATTCATAGCATTGATTTTAATAGTCGGAATGGTGATAGGGCTTTCACAATACCTTCAGCATGGTCAAAAATTTTCTATTGAAGCGATTCAAAATATGGTCCAAAGCGCCGGAATTTGGGGGCCGGTCATTTTCTTTTTACTTTACGCAGTGACGTCCTTGATTGCTTTTCCGGGTTCGATCCTTTCTGTCGCGAGCGGCCTTGTATGGGGCCCCTGGCGTGGAACATTTTATACGGTGATTTCGGCCACAGTGGCTTCTGTTCTTCCTTTTTATTTATCCCGTTTATTAGGCCGGGATTTTATTCAGAAGGTGACGAAACAGAACTTCCTCGGCAAATGCGATCAATTTGTTTCAAAGCATGGGTTCACTTCCATTGTAATCGCAAGGCTCATTCCTTTTTTTCCCTGGGACATTGTAAATTTTGGCGCCGGTCTATGCGGTTTTAAGTTCCGCCAATATATTCTGGCGACCCTGATGGGGATCATCCCCGGAAGTTTTCTCTACAATTCGCTTGGAGCGGGCATTGGAAAGCCATTTGCACCCGTCCACGTTGTCTTGATTGTCCTCGTAGTTTTCCTTGGTCTGGGAAGCCCGTTTATTTACCGGAAAATAAAGGGGACGAAAGCAGTGCCATGTAAATTAAAGACTTTAAACGGAGGCCCTGTATGAGAAAGCGGCTTTTCTTAATCGGGCTGCTTATTATTTTTCTACCGTGCCTTGCTGAGGAGACTTGATGACGTTAGCGCTGACATTATCATTGGCTTTTGCTGCCGGCATTGCTATTCCGGCGGGGGCCTTTGTTTACACCATAACGTCTGTGAAGACGATCTGTTTACGGCATAATATTGATAGCTTCGTCTCTTACTTCGGCGGCGGGGCATTGCTCGCTGCGATAGCGCTTGTCCTGGTGCCCTACGGTATCGAGCACGTCTCAGTGCTTTCTGCTTCAGCGGCCTTCTTGACCGGAAGTCTCCTGTTCTGGCAGCTCGATTCACGGCTGAAGCGCGTGGGCAGTCCGGCTTCACAATTCATCGGTATGTTGTCGGATTTTATTCCGGAAGCCATCCTCCTGGGCGCTGCTGCGGCAACCGGCTCCAATATCGTCTATCTGCTTGTCGTCATGATTGCGTTGCAAAACATGCCCGAGGGCTTTGCCTCCTACCACGAGATGCATAAGAGCACAGGATCAAACCGATGGCTGTGGATTATGTTTCTCACAGTCCCGTTAGCGGGCCCCCTCGGGGCTTGGTTGGGCTACTCCTGGTTATCGATGAACAGCGCCGCCACCGGAGGAGCCGTGATGCTTTTCAGCAGCGGAGGCATTCTCTATCTGATCTTTAACGATATTGCACCCCGCGCCCACCTGAAGAACCATGAGTTCCCCGCAATCGGGGCTGTATCCGGGTTTCTGCTGGGCATGGTGGGAACGATGTTCATTCACTAAGAGGGCCGTGTAAGATGACCGCTGCAAAGAATAATGTGAAATAAAACCGTCAGAAGGGGGTTCTTCATGACGAAAAGTCTTTTTTTAATTGGGCTGCTTATTTTTTCTGCCGCACCGCTTGTATGGGCTCAAACTGCGGCCGGGGATCAGCCCTTTTCTGGTTTGAATGAACTGGACCAGTTTTTGACGCAGGATTTCTCACCGCTTGAAAAGGATTATGCGCCGGGACAAATGGGCGGCCAATGGCGTTTCCAGGCGGGAGGCCGGGAAATCATCGTGATGGCGGATGAAGATCACAATCGTATTCGAGTCATGACGTCTGCCAGTCAGATCGATCCGCGGGATGCACGATTACTATTTACTCTGCTTGAAGCCAATTTTGGCCGGGCATTGGATGCAAGGTATGCGATCACAAAGGATGTGCTTTGGTCTCTTTTTTTACATCCACTCAAAGATTGTAAGCCCTCCCAATTAAAGGAAGGCATCCGGCAGGTCGTGACGCTTGCGGACAATACGGGAACCACGTATGCGTCATCCGAGCTCAGCTTTGGGGAAGGGTGAAGACGATGGAAAAAAATAGAATGAAGATAGGGATGGTTGTAGCACTGGCCATCATGGTGAGTTTTTCCGCCACAAATCGCAGCGGATCCGCCGCGCAGTCTGGCGGAGATTTTTCAAAGCACAGCATTCCGCTGAATGAAATTTATGACGGCGGTCCACCGAAGGATGGAATCCCGGCGCTTTTTGATCCGGGATTTGTGTCCGCGGATGAAGCGGATTTTCTTCGACCTGCAGACCGGATTTTGGGACTTGAAGTAGGCGGCGAAGCCAAAGCTTATCCGATAAAAATTCTTAATTGGCATGAGCTGGTCAATGATAAGGTGGGCGGCAAAGCAGTTTTAATCAGCTATTGTCCTCTTTGCGGCACCGGCATGGCCTATGATGCGGTGATCGACGGGAAGAGGTTTCTGTTCGGAGTTTCGGGGAAGCTTTATAATAGCAACGTTCTTTTCTATGATAAGGAAACGGAAAGCCTTTGGTCGCAGCTTAAGATGGAAGCGGTCACGGGTTCCATGACAGGGAAGAAATTACAGCTCTTACCGCTTGAACATACGACGTGGTCCGACTGGCAGCGCAGGCATCCGCAAACAAAGGTGCTTTCTCTGAAAACGGGACATCGCAGGGATTATTTTAGAGATCCCTACGGTGATTATGAACGGAATCGCCGCATCTTTTTCCCCGTGGCTCATGAAGACGCCAGGTTGCATCCTAAAGCCTGGGTCATTGGTGTTATTATCAATGGCCAGGCCAAGGCTTATCCCTTTCAGGCGCTGGCACAGGAATCGGGACCCGTCGAAGATGAAGCGGGCGGAAAAAAGATTTTGATTGATTATGATACAGAGAACGCAAGTGCGGTTATAACCGACATGAGGGGAGAAATCATTCCTTCGGTTCAGCTTTACTGGTTTGCGTGGGCGGCATTTTATCCGGAAACGGAATTGTGGAAGGAATGATGAAGAAAAGGAAATCAAACATCAGATGAGAATCGGATTGGAAATTATCAGCTTGGGATTGATTTTTTGGCTGGAGGGGATTTTCCCGCTCTTTCAAGGGAGAAAGCATCGCCTCCGTCATGCTTTTCCGAATCTGGGCATCGGCCTTTTAAACGGACTTGTGATCTCATTGGGGTTTGCCGCCGTGACTTTAAAAATCATCGAGACGGCAGAGCATCATTCCTGGGGGCTTCTCCGGCAATTTCATGGGGCTCCCTGGATTGAAGGAATCATTGCCTTTCTTCTCTTTGATCTCTGGATGTATGTCTGGCACCGGGCAAACCATCGGGTTCCATTTTTATGGCGCTTTCACAGGACGCATCATTCGGATCTGGAGCTGGACTCTACAAGCGCTCTTCGTTTTCATACGGGAGAAATTATTTTGTCATCGCTTTTAAGACTGATTATCATCCCCTTCATCGGTATGCAGTTTATCCACCTCTTTATTTATGAACTTTTCTTGCAGCCCGTGATTATTTTTCATCACTCCAATGTGGCACTGCCGGAAAAGCTCGACCGGATTTTCCGGGCCGTGATCGTGACGCCTAATATGCACCGGGTGCATCATTCGCAAGTGAGGGATGAAACGGACTCAAATTACTCAAGCATCTTTTCTTTCTGGGACCGCATTGCACGGTCATTTCGCAGGAGAAAGGATACCCGGACACTGGTTTACGGTCTTCCTTATTTACAGGAAAAAGATTGGCAGTCGTTATGGGGTATGTTGCGGACGCCCTTCGCAAACGTGCAGAAAAAGGTGGCAGGATGAAAAAATTACTTCTGTTCTCCGGCGCTATTCTTTTATCGGGATCGGTTTATTTCTTCAACCCCTTTCAAACTGTTAATCCTTTTCCTGATCGGCGGGAATTTCGGGTGGCCTATAAGGCCTCGATCCCGGACTTTCCGTCAGAAGCCGAAGAGGTCAAAATCTGGATTCCTCTTGCCTCCACAAGGGAAGGTCAGACGATTTTAGACAGAAAAATTGAATCGCCTTTGCCCTATGAAATCACCCGAGAGCCTGAACATGGCAATGAAATGGCCTACTTTGAACTGAAGAGCCCTTTCCCTGAATCCTTGGAACTGGAAGTGATTTATTCTGCTAGGATCGCGCGGGACTTGTACGAAAAGGAGAACGGGAAACTAAATCCGGACAGATATCTGAAACCGTCATCCCTCATGGTGGTCAATGATACGGTCCGCGCAAGGACCCGCGAGGCAGTTCAAGGTAAAGAGACACTGATGGAAAAAGCCAGAGGTATTTATGAAAACGTGATCGGCAAAATGAGTTATGATAAAAACGCGCCGGGTTGGGGCCGAGGTGATACGGTCCGGGCATGTCTTCTTGGCAAAGGCAATTGCACAGATTTTCATTCGCTTTTTATTTCCATGGCGCATGCGGCAGAGATTCCCGCACGTTTTAAAATAGGCTTGACCATACCTGATGCGCAGGAAGGGGAAATCGCCGGTTATCACTGCTGGGCAGAGTTTTACGAAGAGGGCAAAGGATGGCAACCCGTGGATACTTCCGAAGCGTGGAAGTATCCCAAACGAAAGGAGGCGTATTTCGGAAACTTTGACACGAATAAGTTTTTAATCAGTACGGGACGGGATATCGATCTTGTCCCGAAACAGGAAGGACCTCCCGTGAACATTTTTTTCTATCCCTACGTCGAAGTGGATGGAAAGGAATGGAACGGGGTGAAGACATCGTTTCAATTTAAAAACCCAAAATAAACAGGAGAGAAAAACAATGAATAAGAAAAATGTGCTAATGGGTCTGGTGTTAATGTTGAGTGTGGCGCTGTGGAGCCCTGCAGCCGTTCTGGCAGGCGAACATGGTGGAAAAGAACACGGCGGTGAAAAACATGAGGGGGCTATGATGGAAGGAAGCCATGGGATGATGGAAGATCATATGGCTACCCTTAAAGAAGCCGCCAGTGCTCTTAAAGACAGCCATCCTGATCTTGCCAAAAAGCTTGAAGACATGGCGAAGATGAAGGAATAAGCTATCCTACTAACACTATTGCGAGCGGCGCACCACGTCATTCTGAGCGCGTAGCGCGAAGAATCTTAGGTCCTTCGGCTTCGCCCATTGAGCCCAATCGGCTCAAGGACAAGCCGTCCCTGATTCGATTGGAATCAGGCGGCGGCTTCGCCTCAGTTAAAATGAATAATTGCGGCCTCCTCGCAATGACACAGTAAATAAAAAAAGGGGTTCTCTATGCGGCTATCGTTCTTGTTATTTTTTTCTTTGTTCTTTTTTCCATTTAATGCGCATGCCCAGCCAAGTCCGGAGCAGCTGCGCGATACCATCCGCGATCACATTTCGAACCAGGAAAAATTGCAGGGAGCATTTGCGATTGTGGATGAGCGGACAGGCGATTTAAGACGGTTGGAACTTGTCGGCGTTCATGAACGAGTGGGTAAAACAGGAGATTATTATTACTCCTGCACCGATATGAAAGATGTCAAAACCGGAGAGCTGCTTGATCTTGATTTTGATATTGAAGAGAAGGCTGGGCAGCTTCAGGTGGCGGATATTCGCATTCACAAGGACGACGGGATACCGCGCTATACCTATGGCGACAATGATAAAAGAGTCCCTCTTCCTATCGCTGAATTGAAGTCAACTGTGGAAGGATCGACGATCTCGGGCAAAGTTTCCTTTATGGAAACCGACGAAGGCCTGAAGATCAATGCCATCATTGAAAATGCGCCTCCCGGCAAACACGGTTTTCATATCCATGAAAAAGGGGATTGTTCCGATCAGGGAAACGCAGCGGGCGGGCATTTCAATCCGGACAATGTTCCTCATGGTGATGTGGAAGAACAGGGATTTCAAAAAGCCCATGCCGGTGACTTGGGCAATATTGAGATTGGCTCCGATGGGAAGGGAAAACTCGAAAAAATAATTCCAGGGTTGACTATTGAAAAAGGCAAATATGGTGTTGCCGGGCGGTCGATGATTCTCCATGAAAAAGAAGACGATTTCGGCCAGCCTACCGGCAATGCCGGGGGTCGTATCGCCTGCGCGGTGATTCCTGATTAAATTAAGCGAAATCCAAAAAAAGTTCATTAAAGAACTTTGTCTCGCCTGAAGGCTTGGAAAAAACTTAATGAGACCCTAAAAAAATATTCCCTTGCCCCTGGAGTGCACTTAAGAGTGTAGACCTGTCATGAGGATCGAGATGGGATTCAAAGATGAGCCCGTTTAGAGGAATGGGGAGAGCCGGTGATTTTTAATTGCCTCAGTAAATGCTATAATCGGTTTTATTCGCGGTTTCTTAAGAATCTTTAAAAAATGGCCGTAATATACACATGACGAAAAAAATCTCCGCACTCAGCTTATTGCCTTTTTTCTTGATCGGCGCGCTTTATCTGTGCCCATGCAAAGCGGCGTTTGCAGCGGAAACACATAAATGCTGCGACAAGATGAAAGATTGCCCTTCAAAAGATGGAGCCAAGGGCATTAAGAACCTTCTTTCGTCCTTCTCCCTGCAGGAAGGTCAGAATCTGAATGTTGTTCCTGATGTTTTTTCTCAGCCGGTCCATTATGAGGTAAATCCAGATACCCTTCACACTGTGCAAGATTTCCACGCTGTTCTGTTTGATTATTCATCATCGTCTCCGCCCGATCTCTTCATTAAGCACGCCGCACTCCTGATCTAGTCATTCCACGCCGCCTGTTTTTTCTCTACAGGCGCAATCTGTTTTTTTTCTACGAATCGAAAGCAAAGATGTGGAATGGATCAAAATATTTCTGACAATTTGGATCAAGATTGGCTCTGGATAAAGAACTTCCAGGAGCAGGGGGGGGCGGTCTGCCTTTGATAATATCTTTAATAAATAGGGTCTGCTGAAAAACGTTTTGTGGATATTTTTAAAAGATCTCTGGAACTTCCTGCCGCCTGATTCGTTTCGTTTTATTCCAACTGACTCAGATCCGCGCCAGCGCGGTCATCAAATTCATGGCCATGATGCCTCCGCGCGTCCATATCTCGGAGCCTTCCTCTCCGTGATACCACATCCGGTCTAACCGGTAATGCT
>Ga0210009_1001622_pt1 | contig 18467 bp, 19 predicted proteins | sample CryGeyCG2114_065_FD_185457 | JGI IMG/M metagenome (GOLD analysis project Ga0210009, IMG submission 185457) | Groundwater microbial communities from aquifer - Crystal Geyser CG12_big_fil_rev_8/21/14_0.65 (SPAdes) (version 2) | ecosystem: Environmental > Aquatic > Deep subsurface > Groundwater ... | reverse complement strand
GGCAATTACTGCCGGTACAGCCATGGTGACTTATGATGAGCCAATTGTCTTACTTGATAACTCACGCGTTCTTATCGTTAGGGATTCAGACGGGGCTTCATTCAAGGGTGCGGTCGCGGTTTCTGGTTTTAGTCCGACTGTCCTAAACGTTGATTATACTGGTCTGGCCTTTGGAACAAAATACCGTATCAACGTCAAGCCCGATGCTCTTGAAGATGTGGCTGGCAATAACCTCGCGACCAACTTCATCTCGTACTTCACCACCGAAATAGACACTATTCCGCCAGTAGTTAATTCATTTAGTGCTAACTCCATGACCACGACGAGTGCAACGCTGAACGTCACAACTGATGAGAGCGCCACCTGTTCTTACGCTACTACCGATTCTGCTTATAGCAGTATGACGGCCTTTGACGGACCAAATACTGGCACCTCTCACACCGCAGTTTTGACTGGTCTCTCCCCAGCTACGGGTCATGATTACTTCGTGCGCTGTGCCGACATCACCGCTGAAACCAATACCATGACCACCTCAGCCCATGTTTCGTTTACCACTCTTACCCCCGATACTACCGGACCAGTGATTAGTAATATTCAGACTGGTTCTATCACGCAGACGGGCGTAACCATCACTTGGACAACAGACGAAGATGCTACTGACCGCGTAGAATACGGGTTAACCTCGTCCTACGGTAGTATGAGTGGCGTTGACACGATAGCCGACAATACGAGTCACTCGGTTTCTCTAACCGGTTTAACTGCTGGCACAGTGTATCACTTCCGCGTGCTTTCATCTGATGCAATTCCAAATGCTGAAACTTCCGTAGACGGTACTTTTAGGACGAGTGAGCCGGATCCTGACACGGTCGCGCCTCCTGTGCCATCTATCATAACTGGAGCGGCTAGCGTAAACTCTGATTCCTATCAAATATCTGGTAATGCTGGTGCTGATACACCAACTCCGACCGTTCGCACTATCTCGCTCTATAATGGTGCCACGCTTGTCGGTACGGCAGTCGTACCGATTGGTCAGACAGGCTGGAGCGTATCGGTTACACTCACACAGGACACAGCCAATAGCTTCAACGCCGTTTCAGCTGACGCCTTTGGTAACGTAAGCGATGCTAGTTCGCCAGTAGTCATCACCGAAGATGCAACGGTGGGCGCTGACACCACACCTCCAGCTGACCCAACATTTACCACTGTTGACACGACGATTGATGCCGATACCTATGAACTTACCGGTTTTGCTAGTGATGATGGTGGCGTAAGGACAATCACCATAAAAAATAGTGATGGTGTGGTGGTTGGTACTGCAATCTTGCCAGAAGGAGATGAGGATTGGGCTATCGAGGTGGTGCTTGAACAAGATGCAAGCAACACGTTCTTTGTAACTTCAATGGATGCTTCTGGTAATTTAAGCAATTCTGATGATGTAACTATTACCGAGGAGTCCACACCAGATATTACTCCACCGGTAATCACTCTACTCGGAGTTAATCCACAAACACTCACTGTCGGAGATAGCTATGTAGAGCTTGGTGCTACCGCTTCAGATGATATGGATGGTGATATTTCAGCCGATTTGGACATTGACAGTACGGCTGTAAATATGGCGGAGGTTGGTACTTATACCGTTACTTATAATGTGTCTGACGCCAGTAGTAATGGTGCTACCGAGGAAACTCGCACTGTCATTGTAGAGGCGGCCTTTGATGATACTGCTCTTTTGGTAGTAACTGGAATTGACGCTGTGAAGACTTATGCCACGGCTGATGATAGCTATGCCAATGGTTGGAGTTGGGTTTATCACATTACTGTTCCGACAAATGAAACTAGTTTCAAAATGAAATTCTCCGATTTTATTAGTGGCTTAAATTCTATTCTAGCTGCCAATAACATTCGCTTCTATAGTAGTCAGTCTTCTGCCCATGCTGATCAGGGACACGCCATTGACATCACCGCTTCTAATTCCTATAGTGCTGTTGCTATTCTTGACACTGATTTAGACAGCGCTACCGCTGGCAGGCAAATTGAAGTAACGGTAGAAATGAAGGTACCACTTAGTAGTGCTGGTGGGTCATATTCAGGAAGTTATGGCATTTTCTCAGAAATATAGGATTAAATTAATCATTATTAAAAAATTGCTATGAAATATTTAACTGCCGTTGCTTTATTTGTCGCGTTGTCTATGTCTGCAGAAGCATCTGAAGTCACTGGTACAGTGACAACTGGTGTCAGTACCGGTAATGGAGTCAATGGAATAGTCGTCACAACACCCGTGGCTACACCTGGAGCAGGGCAATACGGAACAACGCAAAATGTGGTTTTAAGTGGTGGTCCTGGCACTCAATCCATCCATTACACCATTGATGGTAGTAGCGCCACCTGTCTTAATGGCAACATCTATCTGACACCAATCATTGTGGCTGAAAATAAGGTATTAGAAGCAGTATCATGTTATGCCAATAGCAACACTTCTCCGAAACTGATTGCTGCCTACATTATCAATCCACCAACTCCAGCGCCCGGTGGTGGAGGAGGAGGAAGAGTAACCACTCCAGAAACGGTGGCTAATGACTTTAATGACGATGGTTCAATAGATATTTTTGATTTCAATATCTTAATGGCTAATTGGGGAATGACGTCAGGTGCCACCCACGCGCTGGGTGATGTGAACGGTGATGGCGCAATAGATATTTTTGATTTCAACTTACTAATTGCTGGTTGGCAGTCTTAAACAAATGATTAATAATACTTATATGAAAAAAACTCTTACCTTGCTAACAACCTTATTCTTAATTTTTCCTTTTTTAACATCGGCAGCCACTTTTAGTTTTTCTCCTAGTACGAATACTTATCTTCCTGGTCAGTCGTTTTCGGTGGATGTGTATGTCAATCCCGACGCTGGTGAAGAAATTACCACCGCTAAATTAGTTCTCTCTTTCCCCACCCAAATACTTAAGATAAACTCGTTTACCTTGGCTAGTGGTTGGATGGCTTTGACACAACCGGGTTATGATTCATTGGATAATACCAAGGGTGAACTAATCAAGACTGGTGGTTTTCCGGGAAAAGTTACTTCCAAAAAACTATTTGGTACCATTGCTTTTTCTACACAGAATGAAGGCACTGCCAAACTGGTAGTTGGAAGCAATTCCTTACTGCTTAATCCTACCAATGTCAATAAGTATAAAAATGGTTCTGACGCAAATTTTGTTGTTGCTAAACCGGTTCCAGTGGTAGAACCTGCACCCGTCATTAATAAACCAGTTCCTGTTCCACCAAAGTTACCAGTGGTAAAAGTAAAGGAGGAGACAGAGATTATTACTCCCTCCATTACTGCGACTACTTCAACGACAACGGCTACATCTAGCCCAGCTACGGTTGATGAAGATCAAAATGAGTCTGATCAAATAGCGGCGGTTGTTAATGCTGATGATGCTTCTAACACATCCTATCCAAGATATTATGTTTTGTTAGCGGTGTTAGGATTATTGGTACTAGTTTTAATAGGTAGAAGACTATTTATTTCTAAAATTAAAAAATAAACAGCTTGTTTCAGTGATAAGTTTTCTAAAAACAAACGACTGAAAAGTCGTTTGTTTTTAGATTACAGTAACGATTCATCAAAAATTCATCATTGTATGATAGGGTAGAGATGGTATGGAATTAAATGAGTCACAATTATTTGCCTTAGTAAATAAAAGCGTTGACGGCAATATGGCTAGTTGTCAAAAATTATATGAGTATTTAGTGAATAAAGTCTATGCTTATGTGCATTATAGAGTGGCCACAGCTGAATATGCCACAGACTTAACTCAAGATATATTTATTGATTTTTTTAACGCCTTAAAAAATTTTTCCTATCAGTCACGTTCCCAATTGTTTGCTTTTGTGTTTGTGATCACCAAACGCAAATTAGCTCAGCACTACAATAATAAAAATGTGTTCCAAGCAAAAACCACAGCCGAGTTTGATGATAATTTAATGTCTGCAGATTCAGATTATAAAAATTCTTTAACCATGAAGGAGAATAATTTGGACCTAAATCAAGCCCTGGCAAGTCTTGATGAACAAACTCGGGAAATTGTTGTCCTGCACCATTGGTCAAAATATACTTTTGGTGAAATTGCCCAATTATTAAATTTGACCGAAACAACGGTTAGAGTAAGACATTTTAGGGCATTAAAGTTACTGAAACAATTTTTGGCACGACAATGAAAGAAAGGAGTATCTTTATGAAAAAAAAAACTATTAGTCAAAAATTAGCCGAAAATATCCCTATTCTATCAACCGAGGAAAAAAAATTAGTGTGGAAAAAAATTGAGTTGAGTTTTCCGCAATATCAAAACCAGACGGTCCCATTATTATTTTTATTAAACCTTAAAACTTATAAATCTATGACAGCCCTTATTATTTTATTGACCTTAGCTATTTCTGGTGGCGCCACCGCCCTGGCCTCTGATTCGGCTAGACCAGGTGATTTTCTTTTTCCTCTGGACAGAGCGATTGAAAATGTTCATTTGGGAGTAACTTTTTCACCCACCGCCAAAGAAGCCTTAGTGAAAAAAATTACTACTGAAAGATTTCAAGAATTGCGTTCAATTATTTCTGAAGAAGTAGAAGTTTTGCCCTCAAACATATTAGCCGAAAGTGACCTAGGTTCAGTAGAGGACAGCAATACTCCGTTGCTTATTACCGCCTCTGTTTTCATGGATACTACCATAGTTAAAATGGAACAAGATGAAAAATTATTTTATTTTGAAACATCAGCCACCACAACAAGTAATTTATTAAAAGTAATTCAAGAAAAATTCCCGATGCTGACTGCCGAACAAATAAACACATCATTAACCTTAAAAAATGAGAGTAGAGAAAGCTTACCGAGTGATAAAGGAATTACTTCACTATCTGATAAAGGTGAAAAAAGAATCAATCATGCGGTAGAACAATTCTTGCATTTTATTGATAAGGTCAATATAAATGGTAGTGATAATGAGGAATTGTTAAAACAACTTACTAATAAAATTAAGGATGCCAATAATAAAACGGAAGTTAGGCAAGATGAAGACGGTATCAAACTTGGTTCTATTGAAGATGAATATGAAATTAAAATAAACAATAATGGAGATAGTAAAATAGAAATGCGAGCAGATGGTGATGAGCTTAAGGTAGAGGAAAAAGATGATGAAGTTTCCATTAGAAACACTTCTCTGATTGAAACTGACCAAGAAGAAATTATTTCTCAAATAGCTTCAACTACCGTAACTGATTTTGAGATTAAAGCCAAAGTATTTACTGATCAAACCGTGATTAAATTCAAATTTAATGATGATGAAGTATCTTTCACTACGGTAGCTGATAATGAGTTGGACATTATTTCAAAAATCAAAGAACAATTTCCGCTTTTGACTACTGAACAAATTACCGCCAAACTCCAACTTCAGTTTAAAGACGAAAAAAGCCAAGGAATAGATAGTAACGTTGAAGATATCAATCGCGAAGAGATCACTAACACAGATGTCCTCTTTGATGATAAAAATGAATTGTCAGATGATGATGATAAAAAATCTGAAGCGGAAGATGATGATACTAATCAGGAGTATGCCAACCCTAATGAAAATCAGGAAAGGTTAATAATTGATGTCACCAAGCGCTCTCAGGATAAAAGTCATAATCAAGATAACGAAGATAACAAGGATGATAACGATGAAGGAGAGGGTGATGATAATAATAATTAGTCAAGTAAGCAAATTGCATGATTCAGGATTTAAAAAATGTAATAATCGTCAGCTTGTTGATATTTATTTTCACCTTTGTCGGTTCTTTGGGGCATAGTAAATTGGTCTTAGCGAAACAATTAACTCTAAATAAACAACAAAAATATGAGGAGAAAAAAATATTGGCGGAACAACTAATGAGAGAATTATTTTTAAGAAAAAACGAAGTCCAGATTAGGGTTGAAAAACAAACTGAACAAACTAATATTGAAATAGCCCCAAAGCCAATAGTGGTACCCGCCCAAAAAATACTAGCTGAAAAACCAGAAACTTTCGTCCTACCAGTTGCAGAACCAGCACCTGAAGTGGTGATAGGACCAGATAATACTCAAATTGAGGCAGTTGCTTTAGCTAAGCAAATGGCCAATTTAAAACAAAAGCAACAAAAATCTGTGACAATAGCCCATACCTCCACTCAAAAATCAAACACTAAGAGCAGTCGTCAATCAGCGGCTAGTTAATTCGCCAGGATAATTTAAATTACTTGAAACATCAGTTATTCTGAATCCTATTCAAAACCCTAACTGGAACTTTAAAACAGCACTAAAGACAGCTTCACGGGAAATCATGCCAACAAATTTTCCATCGGCAATTACGGGTAAACGGTGAATATGGTGCGCCAACATCAAAGCGCCAGCTTTCATGATTGGTTCATCTGGACTTATAGTAATAACTTCTTTAGTCATATAGGTTGAAATTGGTTTTGATCGGATATAATTTATGTTATCTTCAAATTCTTCGTGATGAGATACTTCGTGGGGTGTTCTATAAAACTCTTCATAGGTGGGATAAAGAACACGGAATAAATCTTTTTCAGAAAGAATTCCTACCAGGTCACCATTCTCGTTGGTCACAGGAACAGAAGAAAGGGTGTGTTTATGCATTATTTTAGCCGCCTCAGCATAAGTTGTTTCTGGTGTAATACTAACAATATCAGTTGTCATGACATCATTAATTTTCATATTTATATGATACACCCTGTGATTAATATGTGAAGAGTTAGGATATAACGCTTGGTTCTTAGTTTGTATGATTCTAATTAAAAATATTATATGAAGCATTATAGATTATTTTTTCATAAATAGTCTGATCTAAAAGTATCAATGAAGTTTAATTTGATAAAAAACTATAAATACGCCTTTTGTGGCAAGCTGAATTAAAATATTAGGTTTATGAGGATAAATAGGGTATAATCCTAAGGCCCAAAGGGCTCAAAGTTATTAGTTAAACATAAAATCTTTATGTCAGATGAAACAACTAACGTAGTAGCGACAGATGATGTTGTTACTACAGAACCAGCAGTTGAAGTGCCCAATGAGGAAGCAGCAACTCCGGCAGAGACAGCAGAATAGACAACATTTTAAAAAACACCTTCGGGTGTTTTTTAAAATGTTGTTTAAATTTATAACTATGCAAAATATATCAGTTCAAGATTTTAAAAAATTGCTTGAAACTATCCCAGCTGATGAAGCTGTGGATTTTATCAATGTTTGCACCACAAATGAATATAAACAAGCCCATATTGACGGTGTGCGTAATCTACCTTTAACAGAAATTACTGATTCGTTGGCACAATTTAGTAATAAAAAGAAAATTTACCTACATTGCTTGGCTGGAAGTAGAAGCATATTGGCTATTTTAGAGTTGAAAAAGTTAGGCGTATCAGCTGAATTAATCAATGTGACAGGTGGTATTACGGCTTGGCGTGAAGCTGGTTTTCCGCTAGTTTGTGATAAAGGAAATTAGATCAGGTTATGTTATAATCGGAATATTATTTAATTATGTAACATAATATGTCAAAGACTAATCTTGCCTATGGAGCTGAAGTATTAGGAACTTTCTTTTTATCCCTAGCTGTTTTAGTGGCAATTAATTCCAATGCTTTTATCCCAGAAGCAGTAGCGATTTTGGCTGGTGCGGTGTTGGGAATTTGTGTTTATACCATCGGTCCAATTTCTGGCTGTCATATTAATCCAGCAATTACCCTTGGATTATTGACTATAAAAAAGATAGATTTAAAAAATGCTTTGGGTTATATCCTGGCTCAGGTATTTGGGGCTGGTTTGGCAATTGTTTTCTCTAGTTTTCTACTTGGCAGTGATACATTATCTGAAGTGTTGCCTTTTAATATCGCTACTTTTGTGGCCGAGGCATTTGGTACCTTCTTTTTTGCTTTTGGCATAGCGGCGGTAGTTTTAGGAAAAGCCAAAGAGCAGATGTCCGGAATTGTAATTGGCGGTTCTCTTTCATTAGGGGTATTACTGGCTGTTCTATCTGGCTCACAGGGAATTTTAAATCCAGCGGTGGCTTTTGCTCTAAATTCTGTTTCAATTGTTTATTTATTAGCGCCAATTGTGGGAGCAGTTTTAGGTTTCCAGGTCTATAAGTTTCTTAGTCGGTAATCTTGTTCATGTCTGAAATGTATCTGGTATTTAGTAAAATTACGAAAAGATCATGGAAATGATCGCGCAAAAAATGTTGGACGAAATAGAGGCCGAAAAAGAGCAATTGAAATTAAATGCTTTCCTTACTTTCTTCACTGGGGTTGGTTTACTTTTAGGAGTAATTTTGACATTACTTGGTACATCGGTTTGGTATTCCGGCGTAGCTTTTTTTTTGGCTTATGTGGCTGGCGGAACGCCAGCCACTATTAGTGCCTTGAAAAATGTTCGGTTGGCCAAACTGGATATCAATCTTTTAATGATAATTGCTGCCTTGGCGGCCGCTTCGGTTGGAGCGGTGCGTGACGGGGCAATTTTACTTTTTTTATTTAGTTTGGCTGGTACTCTGGAAAAATATGCTATGGGTAGTACCAAGCGAGCCGTGGTGGCATTGATGAAAATGCGTCCAGATGAAGCCAATTTATTACATTTTAATCAAACGACAACAAGAGTAGCTGTAGAAAATCTAATGATTGGACAACTGGTCTTAGTTCGCCCAGGGGAAAGAATTCCCATTGATGGAGTAATAGAAAGTGGTGAAGGGGCGATTGATCAATCATCAGTTACCGGTGAATCTGTTCCAGCTGATAAGGGACCAAATGACCCTGTGTTTGCTGGCACAATCAATCAAGAGGCAATTTTGACCATTAAGGTGACAAAATTAGCCAATCAATCCACCTTAGCAAAAATGATCAGATTAGTGACTGAAGCCCAGGAACAACGGTCACCGAGTGAACGTTTTAGTAATTGGTTTGGACAACGATATACTATTTTGGTATTAGTCGGCAGTGCGCTTGGGCTGATTGTTTTTATATTACTGGGTCTGCCTTTAGCAACTGCCTTTTATAAAGCTGCCACCCTGTTAGTGGTAGCGAGTCCATGTGCAGTGGTCATTAGTGTTCCGGCAGCTGTTTTATCTGCTTTATCAGCAGCAGCCCGGAATGGGGTCTTATTTAAGGGAGGGGCAGCGTTAGAAGATTTCGGTAATATTAAAATTATTGCTTTTGATAAAACTGGCACTTTAACTGAAGGAAAGATGAAAGTAACAGATGTAGTAACTTTGATGGGTGATGAAAGGGAATTAATGAAAATAGCCCTGACGCTAGAATTACAATCACAACATCCTTTGGCTAATAGCATTATCGCCTATGCTAATGATCTTGGTGTCAAAGCTTATTCGGTCACTTCTGGTAAAGCAATACCAGGGAAAGGAGTGTTGGCGAAGATTAATGAGATGACATATTTTGCCGGTAATAGAAAAATACTTGAGTTACAAGGAATTATTTTAGATAATCCTTTTTCAGAAAAATTATTAAAATTAGAAAATGCCGGTAAAACGGTGATTATTGTTGGTCGGGGAAATACGGTGTCAGGTTTAATCGGGATAAATGATACAGCCAGATCAACCGCTCTCTCCGCTTTACGTTCACTAAAAAAAGCGGGAGTGACTCAAATTGCCATGCTTTCTGGTGATACTAAAACGGTAGCGAATGTAGTTGGAAAAGAGCTGGAAATTGAAGGGGTTAATATTTATGGTAACCTTTTACCGGAAGACAAAGTGGATATTGTAAAGCAACTAAACATTGGAGGTCTGACTGCCTTTGTGGGAGATGGTATTAATGATGCAGCTGCTTTGGCGACGTCCTCGGTGGGTATTGCTATGGGTACGGCGGGAACTGACGTTGCGCTTGAAGCTGCTGATGTTGCTCTTTTATCGGATGATTTGAGCAAATTAACAGCCACCTATAAATTGGCGCAAAAAGCTAATCTAATCATCAAACAAAATTTATTTTTCGCAGTGGGGATTATGTCAGTGATGGTTTTGGTTACCATCTTTGGATACTTACCGTTACCGCTTGGAGTTATTGGTCATGAGGGTGGTACGTTGTTGGTCGTTAGTAATGGTCTTAGATTGTTGTTTGCCTATCGTTAAAGCTAGTTAGTTATGAATTCCAAGAAAAAAACCAATGCTTCCAAACCAGAAAAAATTTGGGATGTGGTAATTATTGGTGGCGGGCCAGCTGGTATGATGGCTGGTATAGTGTCGGCGAGACGCGGTTTATCTGTTTTGATTTTAGAAAAAAATGCTACCTTAGGCAAAAAGCTTTTAATTACCGGTGGGGGTCGATGTAATCTCACTAATAATCAACCGATAGTAAGAGAAATGTTGAAAAATTACCTAACGGCGGGAAAGTTTTTATTTTCCACCTTCACACAGCAAGGCGTGGCTGAGACCATTGCTTTTTTTAATGAATTAGGGGTGTCATTAAAAGAAGAAACCGCTGGGAGATTATTTCCAACCACCAATTCAGCTGAAACAATTTATCAAGCATTGTTGTGGAAATTACGAAAACTGAAAGTGGAAATAAGAACAAAGCAGGTCGTCAGCGGAATTGTTAATTCTGCTAATGGGGCCAGATTTACTGTCCTAATTGCTAACAAAAAATCGGTTTTGGCACACTCTAGCATTATTGCTTGTGGGGGAACTTCGCATCCAGAAACTGGCTCAACGGGTGAAGGTTTTTCTTGGTTAAAAAAACTTGGTCACACTATTAGAGTAGATGATTTTGCCTTAGTGCCAATTGCTCTGAAAGATGATTGGGTAAAAAAACTTGGTGGAGTTATTTTACCACAAGCAAAACTTACCTTATATGCTGATGGTGTTAAACATAGTATTTATCAAGGTAGAATATTATTTACCCATTTTGGTATTAGTGGTCCGACAGTTATCAATTTGAGTCAAACGGTGGGTGAGGTAATGCAATATAGTAAAGCGACTATGGCTCTTGATTTGGTGCCCGAATTAGAGGTTGGTGCTCTACGAGTCAAACTGCAAGAATTATTGGTGACTGATTCAAATAAAAAATTGAGGAATATTTTAGCCAGAATCGTCCCGACGGCACTCGTCTCTCCCCTGCTGATGTTAACAAAAATTGATGGTGATACGCCAGGTCATAGTGTGAAGAGGGATGACCGTTTAGCACTAGTGTCTAAAATGAAATCAATCATTCTGACCGTGGACCATTTACTGGGAGCTGACAAGGCAGTCGTAGCAAGTGGTGGAGTTGCTTTAACTGAAATTAATTTTAAAACAATGGAGTCACGGTTGGTGACGGGATTATATATTGTTGGTGATTTACTTGATATTAGTCGCCCTTCTGGGGGCTTCAGTCTGCAAATTTGTTGGAGTACTGGTTATGTGGCTGGTAAAAACGCTTGATAAATGTTTGTCAATATTTAAAATTAATCAGAATAAATCATAATCAAGACACTAGGTCGGTTTGCATTTTTGGATAAGTTTTAACTGCTAACTTATGATAAAATAACATGAATATGCGAATTATTTTAATCATCCAAACGCTAATTATTCTGGCTGGTGCTTATTATATTTTTACTTTGTCTCAAACATCAAAATTGGAGGGATCACCTAATTTAATAGCAACACCAATTATTAAAGATAAAATTGTCCCTAAAAATGAAACACCTGAAATAAATGGCACTATAAAGGATGATTTACCAACCAGTTCAAGCACGGGTGTAAAGAATAATTCAGCCAATGACTACGGTATGGAGTATCCGATAGTTGATAAGGATCCGCAAGTTAGATGATGGACTAATTGAAAGTGATCAGATCGCCGATTATTGCGCTACTAAAATAAATAGTTAATTAAACTAATTTTCTAATGATAATCTTTTTCGGCATAAACAGAGACAGTGCGTCGCATCCGGGCTTTGCCTTTTAGAACATGTTTGTGTGAACGATAGACTTTGTGAATAATGAATTTTTCAGCCAGAAACTTGGTTAGGATTTCTTCGGTATAAACATATTCGTCTACACCAATAACAGGGTGGATATAGGTATTTTCTTCTTTACTGGGAAATTCTCGTAATAGTCGCCTAGTATGAAGATCACCATCAGCTAAAAATGTTTTCATAAAAAGAAAACCACCAGGTATTAAGACTCGATATATTTCATCGCGTAAAGTTAAACGTTCTTTTTCATTTAAAAAATGTGATGTCATCATATCTAGCACCAAACTTTGGGAGTTATCTGGCACTTCCAAAGGTCCGTCAATACTACGCGCAGTGTAGGTGATTGGTAAATTAGCTGATGCTTGTTTGGCCTGATTGATAGCTTCCTTAGAAATATCGTAACCAATTCCAAGTAAGGAAAAGTTACTGCTCAAAAAGATGAGGTTACGACCATTCCCGCAACCAACATCCAAAACAGATTGACCCACTCCTAATATATCACCACGATTACGGCGAATTATAAAACGAGTAAATTTCTCCAAATCTTCACTTTGTTCGGTTGAAAGTTTGAGGTGTCCAGCATTTTTATATTCATTGTCCCAAAAGGTAGTGCCGTGTAGTTTTCTTTTTGGTTTTCTAATAAAAGGGCGTTTTGTCATATAATAATAGTGATTTCAAATTAGAGCATTATTTTAACTATTTAGCAATATTTTTCAAAATCTTGTGATAATTTTGTGATAATTTGAGATAACTAACTTTTGTGTAGTAGAATGGTAAAAAATAATTAAATTTAATTTATGACAGAGCAAAACAAAATCAAGCGAATTAAAACTCTGTTTCATGTTCAACCAAAAAAGTTGTCCTGGGAGGTAAAGTGTGCTTTCGGGGCTGGTCTTTTTTTGGTAACTAGTTTATTTGTAATTGATTATCTAGCTTTATTTAATATAACCTATCAGCCGTTAGTAGTGGCTAAAATAACTGATGACCAAGGAACTACTTCAATTTCAACCATTTTGCCACCTACATCCCCACCAGTTCTTGATCTTGAGGGCTATAATCGTAAATTGCTGGCATTGGCTAATAACGGATTATTAGACCTACTACATGCTACCACTACCACCATATTAGTTGCTTCATCTACTGCCAGTACCACTGAGACGATACTGAAAACAGTAATACCACCAACCGCAACCGAATTGGTATCAAGTACGAAGAAAAATTGGCCAGCGAAAGCTGTTTATCCAAAGGTTGGAGCTCTTTTACCCTTTAATCGGATAGTGGCTTATTATGGTAACTTTTACTCCACCAAAATGGGAGTTCTCGGGGAATATCCAGCTGATGAAATGTTGGAACGATTGCTGACTGAAGTAAAAAATTGGCAACTCACTGATCCAGATACTCCAGTTATACCAGCTATTGATTATATTGCCATGACGGCTCAAGCCAGTGCTGGTGAGGATGGCCTCTATCGTTTTCGGATGCCTAAAGATCAGATAGAACAGGCGATTGAATTGGCTAAAAAAGTAAACGGTATTGTGATTTTAGAGGTACAGGCCGGTTTGGCTAATTTACAACAAGAGATTCAATCGCTGGAGCCGTATCTTAGTTTACCAGAAGTACATTTGGCAATTGATCCGGAATTCCACATGGTGACTGGAGCTAGACCGGGCACAATTATTGGGACTATTAGTGCTCAAGAAATCAATCAGGCAAGTGAATATTTGGCCTCGTTAGTTTTAAAAAATAATTTGCCACCAAAGGTTTTAGTTGTACATAGATTTACTTATGCCATGATTACCAATTTTTCTTTGATAAAACCTTTACCAGAGGTACAAATAATCATAGACATGGATGGTTGGGGTGAACCTGTCAAGAAATTTGGCACCTATAATCAGGTGATTGAACCAGAGCCAGTGCAATTTACTGGATTTAAGTTGTTTTATAAAAATGATCTGAAACCACCAAGTACACACCTATTAACACCCGACGAAGTACTGAAATTGTCTCCGCAACCAAGTTTTATTCAGTATCAATAGTTCTAACGAACAAGTCTCTTGTGGTAAAGGAAATAGTAAAGTAAATGGTAAAGGAAGTGACTGAGGAAGTGATAAATGAAATGGTAGAGGAATTTTTAGGTCAGTTTTTAAAAAAATAAATACTTCTATATATAGAAGTATTTATTTTTGGGTTTTAGGTAGGTTCCCTTAGATAGTGGTTTACGTGAGTTAGGGGATTGTTGTTAAATAGTTTGCTATAATATCTTATCTATGAAAAATCCATGGTTAATTATTGGTGTGATCTTGTTCGTACTTATTGGTGGTTCAGTTTGGTATGCAACTGTTGTCTCAAAGTATAATAACGAAGGAGTGGTTTTAACAGAACACCTTAAAGGTAATCTTAAGGCAACAGTGACATTGACAGAATATAGTGATTTTCAGTGTCCGGCCTGTGCTCAATTTGAGCCAGTAGTGGCAGAACTGCTTGCCAAATATGGCGACAGTATTAGTTTTGAATATAAACACTTTCCTCTGATACAACTTCATCCCGTGGCTCTTCCCTCGGCCGAGGCTTCAGAAGCAGCTGCAGTACAAAACAAATTTTGGGAGATGCACGACAAATTATTTGAAAATCAAGAAGTTTGGTCAAAAAGCCCAACTCCAAATAAATATTTTATTCAGTATGCAGAAGAAATTGGATTAGACCTAGAATTATTTAAGCAACATTTGCGTTCATCGCTGATCAAGGATAAAGTGCAAACTGAATATAAAGAAGCTCTACAACTTGGTTTTACTAGTACTCCCAGCTTTTTATTAAACGGCAAAAAAATGAATATTGCTACTTATCAGGATTTTATAGAGCAAGTTGGAAATGCTGTCGATCCAAAGGTAGATCTGAATGCAATAACCAAAACTGCAAAACCACTGGTGGACGATGAGGAAACAAAAAACATTGCTTCAACTACGAATTAGTAAAATAGGTAGTAAAAATTATCGCAAATAAATAACCCGTCAATGAATTTTTTGACAGATGACAATTATAATGTGTAATGTTTGGAGATATTATTATATGTGTATAATATCAGGTGCAAATAAATTATTTGCAGAATAAGTTTTAGCGTATTAAGAAATTATATGACAGATCAAATTGTTGAAGAAAAAGACGACGAGGTAGTTGATGATCTAAATGATGGTGTTGAAGATGACGATAATGTTGAAGATGATGACGATGATGCTGATGATGCTGAATAGCAAAAATTTGTCTTGAAAATACCTTTGGTATTTTTGTTCAAATTAAACAAAAAACAAAATGCCCGGCATTTTGTTTTTTGTTTGTTAGACTGATAGACTGATGGTATTTTTTTTTGTTTTTGCGTAAAGGTGGGGAAGCGGGGCGAGCAAAGCTCGCCCCGCTTTGCTATGATACTATCATGATTCGCACACGAGACTTTTTGCTTTTTCTTATTTCGGTGGCTTTTTTGATTGTAGTGATTGGGGTAGAGTTTATAAAAGATACCAAGGAAGTTTACTTAAATAATAATCACAAGTCATTTACTTTTTCTACGGCAGATACTAATAATCCTGTCACATTTACTGCTACAGTAACTACTGCTCCTGATACCAGAGCCGAAAAATTAGTTGCACTAAGACAGGCATTGACTGAGCAAGATTTAATTATTTCCAAACCAGAACCAGAAGAACCAACAACTACTGATAAAATCGCTATTAAAAAAGATGAAGTTATAATGCCAATTAATTCTATTCAACTTTGTAAGAATTATCATCCCGCTTTTATTCCTTGGACAACCGCCAAGATTTTAAGTGAAGAGCGCGAAGGAGTAAGAGTTTTTTATTCTCTTCCAATGGTTAATGCTGTTGGTACTAGCACTCAATTTGAATTAGAAACAGTCCATGCCGTTTTACCTATTCGGGAAATACCATCTAACAAACCATTGTGTATTAGTGGCGATGTTATTGGTATTGCTAAGGATGGATCATTAATTAAAAATAACGAACAAAAAATATATAGTGTTTTTGGTGAGACAACTATAATTGGTTATGCCTTAGATGGTTTTCCAATTTATGGATTATCCCAAAATCACCAAACAGATGTTTGTGGGGGAATTATGATTGACGGTTCGTATCGTTATTATTTAAATAAGGATAGGGAAGGAATACTGGGTTGTTTCTCGGGAATTCCAGCCACTTTATAAAAATATATGTCCACTCTTGTTTTTGATATTGAAACCATTGGTGATAATTGGGAAGAATTAGATGAAACCACCCAAAAAATTCTGACCCGTTGGGTTGATAAAACCACTAAAGATGAGGCAGAGCATTTTTCCCTAGTGGAAGATATAAAAAATGGTTTGGGTTTTTCTCCTTTTACTGGTCGGGTGGTTGCAATTGGTGTCTATGACATAGAGAGGGCGCAAGGAGCGGTTTATTATTCTGGGGAAGGTACGGAGGACAATGAAAAAGATGGAGATTATACCCTAAAACAGCGCTCTGAAGTAGATATGCTGGCTGATTTTTGGGAGGGAGCGAAAGGTTACGATACATTCGTTACCTACAATGGGCGTGGTTTTGACGTGCCTTTTTTAATGCACCGTTCGGCCGTTTCAAAAATCAAACCAACGGTAAATATGATGGAGGGGCGATATCCTTACCAACAAAAATCCTGTCGGCATGTTGATTTACAGGATGAGATGACTTTCTTTGGGGCAATGTATCGTAAACCTAGTTTGCATTTGTGTTGCCGAGCCTATGGTATAGAAAGTCCTAAGATGGCTGGAGTGTCGGGTGATGATGTCGCGGAACTTTTTTTGCAAAAAAAGTTCCGCGACATCGCCCGCTATAATGCCAGAGATGTTATTGCCACCACCGCCCTCTACAAAAAATGGCAAACTTATTTCGCCCCCTTACCAGTAGACGAAACCATTGATTTTTAGCGAAATGTAGTGTTAAATATTGTCAGACACTGGTCAAAAGGAGACTGAAAATGACTACTATGTTTGGACGCTGGTTGAGTCTGCGGTATTGTCCGTGGTTGCGCAGTGTTTCGGAAGGAGTCTATGTTCTTTCGGTGGAACCACAGAAGGAATACTGTAGTGAAAAAATGCTGTTGTTGCCGGCAAAAGACCTGTCTGGGAAATGGCGTAAAATCTGGCCGTGGGTGATTGCTGAAGTAAATATAAAGACAAATGAATGGTACTTACCCATCTATCGTGTGCATCATGATAGGTGGAGAGCGCACTTACTGCCACTCAGAAGCCAATTTTTGGCCTTCAGAGTTGGTGAGGAGGGGGTTAGTTTTGCTTTTGAAAAAGTAACCAAGTGGGGGAGGTCTACGGGTGAATATCTTGATTCTTCCTGTTTTCGGTTGTTACCCTTTCACCTTACTTTTTCGCAAATAAGCAAGGCTGAGAATGACCTTGAATCAAGTATAATCCTTATTTGAGCATGACGGAGACACGCCAAGTTGGCGTGTCTCTAAAATTTATTATACCCAATAAATATTATGATATAATTTAATAATAAAGTCATGAAAAAATTTCCAGTCGGATTCTATTGGGGGGCTGCTACTGCCTCTTATCAGGTAGAGGGAGGAATTAATAATTGTGACTGGGCTAAAGCAGCACGTGAGGGTCGGGTTCCGGTTTGTGGGCAAGCTTGTGATCATTACCATCGTTATGAAGAGGATTTTGATATTGCCAAATCACTTGGGCATAATGTGCATCGCTTTTCGCTAGAATGGGCGAGAATAGAACCAGAAGAAGGGAAGTTTAATCTTGAGGAGATTGAACACTATCGCCAGGTACTTTCTGCCCTTAAGGCGAGAGGACTAACCCCGATTGTGACTCTGTGGCATTTTACACTACCGCTCTGGTTCTTCGAGTCTGGTGGTTTTGAACGAAAAGATGCTCCAGAAATATTTGCTCGTTATGCGCGGTTTATTGCTCAGCAACTTGGCAGCGAGCTTGGCGTTGTTTCAACCATCAATGAGCCGATTGTTTTCGCTGGTTTAGGATGGCTAAAAGGTAACTGGCCGCCATTTAAACAGCATCCGTTTGTTACCGATACGAATCAGCTCACCAATTCTGGCGACAGAAGTAAAGCTCGTCCCAGCCACCATTGGTGGAACTTTATTACTTACGTCAAAGTGGTAAATAATTTAATTAAGGCCCACAGGGCTGCTTATGACGCTATAAAGTCAGTGGCTCCGCATCTAGATGTAAATTTAGTGCACCAAGTGATAGTCTATGATTCCAATCATGAGTGGAAAAATCGTCTGCGCGTCTTTGTGCAAGACCAGTTTGTTAATCGCTATTTATTAAACCGCGTTTACAAAAAATGTGATTCGCTCGGTCTTAATTTTTATCATTATGTGAAATACGGAGATAGACCAGTATATAAAAAAACTGATATGGGTTGGGAAATGGTGCCAGAAGGAATCTATAACGCTATAAATGTCTTATGGCATTATCATTTGC
>Ga0210009_1001621_pt1 | contig 18472 bp, 10 predicted proteins | sample CryGeyCG2114_065_FD_185457 | JGI IMG/M metagenome (GOLD analysis project Ga0210009, IMG submission 185457) | Groundwater microbial communities from aquifer - Crystal Geyser CG12_big_fil_rev_8/21/14_0.65 (SPAdes) (version 2) | ecosystem: Environmental > Aquatic > Deep subsurface > Groundwater ... | reverse complement strand
TAGATAAAATTTTTAGCGGCAAAATAAGCATTTCTCATTTCAAATCGATAACGCTCATTTATCTGTATAACATGTTATTATTTATACAATTACAGCACTTGAATATTTTAACAACCGGACAGTAGTGAGTTATAGTCTATTGTTTCTGCAAAGATACGAAACTATAACTATGTTGCATAATTAAGTTGCTACTACACTACATTGTGCATCTGATCATAATCTCTCGGCTGAATCATATCGTAAGAAAATAACAAACTTTGATCATCAAGAGACATGAGTAACGGATCAGTTGCAGAAATAAGATACGAAGACACCCCAATGTTAAATGTTTGAGGAAGCGGATAACTCTTATCAATAAACTTTACTTCTTGACCAAAGTGCCTTACTGAAGCGCCAATAACAATTGATTTGAAACCTGAATTAAAAGTTAATCCTCCGTCAAAAACTATAGCGCTGGCTTTTTCATAAACCAGATTTTCTCTTACATATTTCACCGTAACGCCAAATGCAAACTTATCTGTTAGATATCGGGCAAAAGAAGCGCCTAAAACCATAGAGCCCGGTCTTATAACTTCTCCCGTAAGTCCGGGATTATAAATACCATTTACAAATCCAAGTTTATCAACAGTGGTAACTTCTATATTTCCTACATCTGCAACCATACCATGGACTCCGAAAACACCGATATCACCCAAATTATATGCTGCTGAAAATGAATAATGTTTCACATCCATAAACCATCCGACATAGCCTGCTGAAATATCAAACCGGTTAACTTGAGCCAATCCCGCCGGATTCCAAAAGACAGCTTCGGAATTATTTGCGAGCGTTGTAAACGCACCAGCTAAAGCATTTGCTCTTGCACCTGGGAATACTTTTAAAAATTGAAATGAGGTCGTCCCAACTTTTCCGAAGGGAAACTGGGAACCTGCAAATGACAATAGCAGCAGTCCGATTGTTAAATATTTATTTTTCATGATTTTCATTTAGCATACCTCTATGCAAGATATTTTATTTAATAACGACAAATTTTCCATTAGATTGTTCACCATTAGGGGTTGTTACCACATAGAAATAAATACCGGAAGCAATCTCCTGGCCATTTTTAGTCATTTGGAACCACTCGGTTGAATAGAGTGGAGTATCATGTTCGATGAGATCAACAAGTTGTCCGCCATACGAGAAAATTCTTATTGTACATTTTTCCGGTAATCCATAAAATCCAATTTTATCAGTTACATCCCCGGTCCCTTGAAAACCGGATTTTGAAATAAATGGATTTGGAACAGCATAAACTTTTCCAAGTTTTTCAACTGAACCGACATTCTTTGCAAATTTTGTAATGTTTGTTTTACCGCTTTCATTTCCATTCACATCAACGGAAGTAACAGCATAGTATCTTGACTCGCCAATTTTGAAATTTGCATCCTGATCCAGGAAATAATACATACCTTCACCGTTTACATCGCCTTTGTTGACTTCTGTTAGTAATTTCCATGGACCCATCCCGGCTTTTGCCTGGTAAATCCTAAATTTACTCAACTGCCCGGTTAAACGAGGATGAGTAAAACTTTCAACCGCCCTATTCCATTCAACTATTACTTCTCCAAGGGCTGTGTTTGCCAATCTGATAGCCGGCGCGGGAACCGGAACCGGAATTTTATAATTTCCCGCTGTCGGATTACTTTCCGGCCAGGTCGGAACGGTCGGTTCTTCTCCTAAATAAGCGGTGAATGCCTTATGAGCGACTTGTGTTACCGTCTTTACATTTGAATTAATATAATCGGGATAGCCATAATCTGTTAAATAATGTTCAGTCATAACTTCACCCCCAATGACAACTTTTCTATCCCAGCTTTGTGTCTTAGCCCATTGAGTTGATGTTTGTCCTCCTTCGACTCTTTTTCCGGGTTCAGCCCCATATCCACAAACTTCTGCAAGTGCAAATTTGATCTTGTCGCCGATTTTTAATGTATAAGGACCATTGACAAAATTCTTTTGACCTGCGTCAGCGCTCTGCCTATATGGATAAGCGCCTCGCCCGATCCATCTCTCATCATTGTGGGGTAATTCGGGCCAGGTAGTACTTGTAGCCGAATAAACTCCGCTGTATCTATTATCAGGGTTAAAAAACTGATTCATCATTTTTGTAGAATTTGTATTCCCGGTACTGATCTTATTTGACCAGGGCTGCTTAATACGACTGTTTTCATCAAGCTCATAATAAACACCACCGGAGGATTTTAAGATTTGCACAGCTTCGGATTCATTTCTCGTTGAGTCAAACGGATCAACAATTGCCAAATGATTTAAATCATAAGAGAGCATGCAATATCCCGGTGCTTGAGGACTTGCCAAACCTCCACCATTTTCACCTGACAACGAAAATTGTCTGAATAAATCTTTGTTCGGTTCAGGTTTTCCAGCAAGATTAGTATCTAAGTTGGTTTGTACATCCATATTAAAACTTAACCAATAATCTGAATCCCAATGACCTCGTTGGTCGCCTCTATAAATTCCGGCATCATATTTCCAGACATTATATGTTCTCTGATAGCCATACATAGAAGGAGCAAAACCATAATTAAAGCAAACCATAACATCCTTCAGCATTTTAGTTTGCTCAATTGTAGCCGGGTTGCCGTCAGTGTCTCCGGTGTATTCCAATTCATATTCGTAAATAATCATATCATCATAATCAGGGAAACTCCACACTCGTGAAGTGCGGGTGATTGTAATTCCGACCGAAGTTGCAAAAGAAGCGATGATAATTTCTTCTGCTTCGTCAGGGAGGTAATTGGGGTTAAGTGAACCGTCTGCAAGTACCGGGTAGTTTTCTTTTCTTTCGATGTTGAGCGGAAAGACCCATCGTCCGAAAGTAACTTCGGGCTGCCCTGCGCCAACTCCTCCGCAAAAGGCATAAAGTCTATTTGCTTTCCCGGGCAGTCCATCCAAATTAGCTCCAAGATAAACTCCGGCGCCAATAATATTATGCTGCCCGCTGTATTCAAGCCCTTCGACCACGGTAGCAGATCTACTCGGCCATTCAAATAAAGGAACGCTTGTTTTATTTCCGGCATCGCCTGTCATCCAGGCTCTGCCTATTTCACCTGTATTAAATACAGTTTCATGCAGCATTCCTCTTTCATGAATTCTGTATTCTCTAATTTGAGCGATATTAACACCCGCAGATATAACAAGAAGTGAAATAAGAAAAATAAATTTTTTATTTACCTTGCATTGATTCATAAACTTCTCTTCCTTATAGAAACTCTTTTTTATTTTCATCTCTTTAGAAATTAACTATTACTCCAAAACGGAAGTATCTCGGTTGATTACTTATCAGATTTACCTCCTGGCTTGTAACAAAAGGTGAAAACTCATCATAGGTTAAAACATTTGCTCGGTCGTTTTCAAACTTGGGAGTGTTTCTTTCATCATTAAAAGTTCTCGAGTAATTATAGACCATTCTATCGAGAAGATTGAAACCTTCTCCATAAATAGTCACGTTCGTAGCGTTCATTTTGAAAGTTTTTTCAACTCTCATCCTGAGGTCGGACTCGTCCGGAGATCTTTTATTGTACTTAAGACCCTGCCCGCTTACATCCCAGGTATATGGTCTTCCGGTTGAAAATTTCCAAGTTAAACTAACGCTAATGTTTCCTAAAGGGTAAATGTTGCCGATGTTAAATCCATCTTTACTTGCTGATCTATACCTGATATTGAAAATGGCTTTATGAGTTCTATCATAATCAAGATACACATCTTCAGGATCTGGAAGATCTACTGCATCTTGTCCAAACGCCGGAGTCTCAAAATAAGTGACCGGGGCATTTAACCCGTTACTGCTCTTTCCCTTTGCAGCTTCATAATTATACCGAATATAACCTTTTACTTGTCCGTCAGTTTTTTCAATGCTTACATGAAAGCCTTTGATATCAGCGTAATCTCTGTTTTTATAAGTCTGGTAGACGGATTGTTGCTCATCATAATAATAGGCTGTTTCAACGAGGTTTGAAACATCCTTATAATAAGCGCTGACATCTAATTTTATTCCGTAAGGAAAAGCATTTACTAACCCAATATCATACGCTCTTGTGTTCTCCGGTTTAAGTCTCGGATTACCGATGATTTCGATTTCATTAAAGCTGGTAACTTGATTATAAAAGACCATATTGAAGGCAGGTCTTTGGGTAAAAGTTCCATAGTTTAAGTGAAATACGGAAGTTTCGGAAACCGGAAACGAGATACCAATTCTTGGTTGAATTCTTGAATAAAGTTTAGTTTTTTCTTTCATCGCCAAAGAAGGATCATAATAAAGCCCTCTTTCAATGTAAGGTTTAGATGCATCATAATAAGGATTTCGAAGAGGTGAAAATTCATCGGAATAGTAATCTGCATTCATGTTATAGAAATCGTACCTTAAGCCGATGTTTGCAATGAAGCCCTCAAATTCTAATTTGTCTTGGATGTAAAAACCTCCTTCGTAAGGAAATGCTGAAAATAAAACTTTTCTATAACTCCCGCCATCAACAATATTCATGTCGCGATTTACATCCAAATCGTAATAAGAAAATTGCAGCCCTGATTTGACTAAATTATTTTTATTGAGTTGAGTCAAAATGTTTCCGTGAAAATCATACGTTTTAACCAATTGATCACCCCGGTCATCATTAGGTCTTCCAACATAATAATTAGCCGGACCTTGGTAGTAAACCCAGTTAGTTTTGTTACTATATTGTTCAATGAACTCGCCGTCCTGTAATAATTCAATTCTTTCTTCACTTTTCACATTTAGAAAATTAAGTTTCAACTCCATCACTGTAGCCGGATTGAGGATATGGTTCCACTCAAGCCCGAGTTGTTTTGTTGTCTGTATTGATTGAGTGACGCCAAATGTTCTATCAAAGATCCATCTCAACCAATTACTGCTTAAGACATTTTGAGTTTGATTATCTAAAACAAAGCGCATTTTAAATTTGTCGAATTGCCCCATATTATAGGAAAGGTTACTCATTACCTGTCTGGAAATATTAGGAGTCGTCGTCGGAACAATAGGATAATCAATATTTTGTCTTGCGGCTAAAAATATTTTAACATCTCTGGCAATAGGTCCCCCCACTGTAAAGTCGAAGCGGTTATCAAAATTATTAGCATATTGTAAACCAACATCCCTAATTGACTGCAGCCACCCTATTTGGCCTAATCTAGCAATATAAAGTGAATCCTTTAGCGTTGCCCTTGTTGGGAGTAAATAAACACTGCCAAAGGAATAGCCAAGATCAAATAAAGCTCTGCCGGGTTGAGTAGGATTTTCTTGCAGCCAGGCTTTTGTGTCATAAAGAATATTGTAAAAATCTAAATTACTTGGAGAATAAACGCTTCCGCCAAAAGACTTGTAGTAAGGTAAAGTCGTTGACGATTCAAACCTCGTCTCCCATTTTTCTCCACCTTCTTTAGCAACCATGTTCACGACGCCAGATTGTGCATTTCCATATTCGGCGCTAAATCCGCTTGTATAAACCTCCACTTGCTGTAAACCGGTTACTATCGGAGAAAATGCTCTCTTGTTGTTTAGTGGATTAACAATCGAACCGCCTCCGATCATATAAACTGATTCACCAACCCTGCCGCCTCTAAAGTGATCATCAATTACATCAGCTTGAAGTTCAAGAATATCCGACAGGGAGGCAACTCCTGCAATGTTTTGAATATCGGCGATATTGTATACTTGCTTTGTAGCTGTAATATCTTTTTCAACTTTTTGCGGACTGTAAGCTGTTATTATTACTTCGTCACTTTGTATGGCTTCTGAATTGAGAGCAAAATTGACTCTCGTAGTTTTATCAACATCAACAGTTATATCCGTAATTATTGCTTCACTATATCCAATGTATGAGGCTTTGAGATTATAGGTTCCCGGAGGAATATTTAAGATGAAGTAGTCTCCTTCAACATCGGTTGCTGCTCCGTAAATGTTTTTTATAGGTTCTTCTGACCCATTGATGATTCTAGAAACAATCAGCACATTTGCTCCAATCAATGTTTCGCGTGTGGCTTTGTCGACTATTTTGCCTGCTATTTTTCCCGTCTCACCGGCACGGATTTCAACCTGAGCAAGAAGAAGCAGAATCGTTAAGAAAAGCGTAAATGAAGATGAAGTTTTTTTTAGCATAGATTTCCTCCATAGAAAACCGCAGCCTGGTTTTTATAATTATAATAATGGGGATTCTTTGTGATGAAGATAGAAATTGTGATTGACTGTGCAACTAATTTGTTTTCTCTATTGCGCGCTTCTTCCATCTTTAATTTCCTTTAATAAAATAGACATTGCTTAATCATAATGAGTCAGAAAGTTAGTTTAGAACTTTAATAATTTCATTTTCTTTTCGTAAAGATAAACTTTAAAAGCTGTATGACAACATACACAAACTAAAACCATTTGTCAAGTTTGGATGAAAAAAACTTGTAAAAAAATAAAATTCCACTAAAAATTGAGCCGCTTTTCCCACAGAACCTCGTCCCACCCTTTTGTGCGTTAAGAAACAGTTCAAAAGATTTGGATGGATGCTACCCTACCTACGAACAGGCTCCGCATATCCACTATTCTTGAGGAGAATGTATTCGTCTGTCGTACCAACTGATTATTTGCTATAGCTTAGGCAGGTTTAATCCGGATATTGTTTAAAATTTGTAAAATCGCAGCATAGATAAATGTGTTCTGGAAATGCACCTAAATTCTTTTAAGGCAATGCTTGACTTACAATTACAAGAGAAGCGCATTTAAGTCCATCGGATCTCACAATCAATTTTATCTTCCCTTCCTTATCAGTTGATTGAATTACTCCAAGGCACATTCCGTTAAATGCGTGGTGGAAATTTGCTTGAAATGATTCGTGGCTTGTTTGCAGCCCGTTATCCACTCCAATAATTTTTCCTTCTCCCGTTACATCAAAGTGAATAAGATTATCAGCGTCGGGAACAAGATTTCCATTTTTATCTAAAATTCTAACGGTGACAAAGGAAAGATCATTTCCATCAGCTTTTATCTTCCTTCTATCTGCAATAGCTTCAATTTTATACGGAGCTCCGGCGGTTTTAATTTCTTTCGTTAAAATTTCTTTCCCATCTTTTTTGCCGATAGCTTTTAATGTACCGGTTTGGTAATCAACTCTCCACATCAGATGAAAAACATCGGGTTGTTGCTTTCTTGTGCCGAGCGATTTGCCGTTCAAGAATAATTCAACTTCATCGCAATTGGTGTAAGCCCAAACATCAACTTGTTTCCCTTTCTCCCAATTCCAATGAGGGAAAATGTGAAGCGTTGGTTTATTTGTCCATTCACTTTGATATAAGTAATAAAAATCTTTCGGGAACCCGGCAAGATCAACAATTCCGAAATATGAACTTCGCGAAGGCCATGTGTAGGGAGTCGGTTCGCCGAGATAATCAAATCCCGTCCAAAGAAACATACCGGAAAGGTAATCATATTTTTTAATGAGCTTCCATGTTTCCTCATTTGTTGAACCCCACGGCGCACTGCAATTATCATACGCCGAACACATTTGTTGTGGATTACCTTGAGTGAATGAAATGTCCCATCTTATGGGCCAGCGGCGAATGCTATCCGACGGCATATCATAAAATCCGCGCGTTGCCAACGAAGAAGTTGTTTCGCTCCCGATAAATTTTTGATTCGAATAATTTTGAGGGAAAGCCTCATAATCATATTGATGATAACTGAAACCAATAAGATCGAGCGCGCCGGACTTATTTAAAAAATTATCCGGTTTTGTATAATCCATATTTGAAGTGATGGGACGGGTGGTATCCAAGTTTTTAATTATCGAGACTAATTCGCGAGTGATCTCTATTCCACTGCTGTCACGCTGTTCGGGAATTTCGTTGCCGATACTCCAGATAAAAACACTCGGATGATTCCGGTCGCGCAACACCATATCTTCCAGATCGCGCTTGTGCCATTCCTTCCAGTCTAATGAATAATCAAACTCAACTTTTTTCATCGCCCACATATCGAACGCTTCATCCATAACGATAATTCCCATCTTATCGCAGAGGTCTAATAATTCCGGCGCGGGAGGATTATGAGAAGTGCGGATCGCGTTCACTCCCATTCCCTTCATAATTTCAATTTGCCTCTCTATTGCGCGAGTGTTGATCGCAGCACCGAGAAAACCGAGATCATGATGATTACAAACTCCTTGAATTTTCAAATGTTTTCCATTTAAGAAAAATCCTTTAGCAGAATCAAAATAAAATGAGCGAATTCCAAAAGAAGTTTCGTATTGATCGACAATCTTCCCTTCATTTTCAATTTTAGTGATCGCTTTGTAAAGATTTGGATGTTCGGTATCCCAGAGTCGGGGATTATCAATTTCGAATTTCTGTTCTGTCTCGTTTACTGATGCAGCCGAAATTTTAACCAGCGTTTTTAAACTCGTTACTTTCTTTCCGGAGTTATCGAGAATGTTTGTAATTATCGTTACAGATTTTTCTTCATCAAACGAATTCTTCACTTTTGTTTTTACAGAAATTTTCGAAGAAGTTTTTCCTTCCATTGTTGCAGTAACAAAAGTTCCCCAATGCTCAACATAAATTTTGCCGGTGGTTACAAGCCAAACGTTCCGGTAAATTCCTGAACCGGAATACCATCGCGAGTTCGGCTGTTGAGAGTTATCAACCTTAACAGCAATTACATTCTTCTCATTTCCGAATTTCAAATATGGAGTTAGTTCATATCTGAACGAACTATATCCATAAGGACGCTTCCCCAAATAATGACCGTTTATCCAGACTTCGCTATTATGATAAACGCCGTCGAAGTCAATAAAAATAAGTTTATCCTTTTGTGACTCAGAGAGTGAAAAAGTTTTGCCGTACCATCCGATGCCACCAGGCAGCGCGCCGCCGCTTGGTGTAGCTGGATTGTCCTTACTAAATTTTCCTTCCATACTCCAGTCATGCGGAAGATTTAAGACACGCCAATCTTTATCGTTAAATGAAACTTCATTAGCACCGGTTTGGTCACCAAGAGAAAATTTCCAATCGCGCGTAAATAAAGTCTGTCGTTGTTTCTGATCAGTGTGTTGAGCAATAATCATTTCAGCAGATAGTAAAAGTGCTAACAACATAACCAAGGGAAAATAACGGAAAGAGTCACTGATAATTTTCATATTCCTTCTCTCATTTATTAAATGATTTTATTTAGAGAAATCCCAAAACCGGCGGTAAAAGATTCTTTCGGATTAAGAATGATCAATCCTTCTCCGTTGTTGAACGAGTTGATGTTAGACGTCATCGGCTCAATGGCAATCGTTTTTCTATCAGGTGGAGTATAGATAACAAGATATTGATATTTTCCTTCTCCGGCTTCCTGCCAAATGGAAAGATCAAGTTTTCGTTCATCCGAGATCAGTCGTGTTTCAGTTTTATCAACACTTTTCAGTTTAAAACATGAATCGAATTTCCTCCCACCAATTATTTTCCCATCGACAAACTCATCAAACATTTCTCTTTTCCCTGTTGGTATCATGTGGGAATCGAGTTCCATCAGTTCACAGTTTTCAGCCTTCAGTTTTAAGTTGTCAATTTCGATTCCAAGATCGAAATAGAAATGCCAGCCATCGCAAAGCGGCATTTGCCCGCTCGAATTATTCTTAATGGTTGTTGTACACGTAAGTCCAACTTGAGAAAGTTGATAAGTCAACTGGATAATGTATGCGAATGGATAACCGGGTAGATCCCCCGGATAACAATATTCAAGTGAACAAGAAGCAAAATTTTCTTCAACTGTCTTTCCAATCACCTCGAATTTTTTATTGTACACAAATCCGTGACATGCATTATTTTCTTCCGGATAATTTTTTATAAGTTGATGGGCAACCGAATTGAAAGTGTACTTCCCTTCTCGAATCCTTCCGGCGAATGGAGAAAGTTTTGCATTGTTAAAAACATCATCTCTACTTTCTGAATAAACATTATCTATCTTTTTAATTATAGATATAAGTTCTTGACCGTTATGGAGAAACAATTTCGAAATGCGAGCGCCGGAACCCGGTAGAATAGAAAATAATTCGTAGGTGAAATTATTTTTGACAATGATTTCCGTTCCGTTTATCCCACTCGTTTCAGCAATTGAAAATTTATTTGATTTCATTGCACTATTCCGGCATTTGGTTTTGTGTTGTTAAATAAATCGATTCTATTTCAAAACCGGTCTCCTTTTTCTCTTTCATGTTGTCTTCACAAACAATCTGAATTGCACAAAAATTAAATGGATTTAGTTCTTTAGCATCGCTCAAAGATTCTCTAACACGAGGAAGAAACAAAGGATATGAATTGGGCAGCACAAGTGAACTTCCGACCTTAAATGTCGGAAGAGGAACCACAATTTCCTGCCACTGTGTTTGCAACTCTACATTTGATGTAAAACTTCTTCCATCATCCGTCAGTAAATTTAATTTTACAGATGAAGTAATGTTTTGATTGGAACGCCCCCTTATTACTATATAACTAAAATCATTTTGTTCATCATAAACTGATTTTACTTTTTCGTCAACTGCCAGTTGTACACCGAAAGGTATTTTATTCTCATCGCTATATCGGACTTTAACCGCTAAAGATGCCGTGTTCCCATCACTTCCGCTTTTGTAAGTTACATCATACTGCATCGTTTTACTGTAATGTGGAAAGAGTAAGTCTTTTCGATCGTGCGATGCTGAAAATAAATTTATGTTTTCTCCCGGTTTATTGATGAGAACCTTCCACGGAATATCGGTTCTAAAATCCCAATCATTTGGTGAACCATTAATACCACCGGGAAATGTCACATATTTATTTTCGGTTTTAATAGAAACACAGTACTGCAACTCTCCTTCTGAAAATATTTTTGATGAATCTTGAAATGAATAGGTAAATCCTTCGCCTTTCGTTAGAGAATATTTTACAAAGTTTCTCCATCCAAATCGTTTAACATAAAGTTCTGCACCGGATATTTCTTTTTCAGCAGCAATTTGAAATTTAAACCGAACAGGTTTTCCCCCAAGTTGTTTCTCATTCGATAAGTTAACAATATCAACTTGATCGGAATTTTCATTTGGGACATATAATCCAGTGAGAAACTTTCCACTCCCTGAAAGATTCCTATGAATTGTTTTTTTATTTACCTGCGATGTAGATAATAAATAAATCCCCGGTTTTATTTTGAATTCAGAATTTTCAACTTCAAAAGTAATTTGCTTTTTCCCTTTCAGTGAATTAGCAAAAAATTTATTCGTCAAATCAGCAAGTTTGATGAATATGGTTCTTTCATTCCGATATAACCGGGCAACCTCGCGCTGCATACTTGTCGGCTCAAAGGGATCACACAACCAGAGCGCATCGGGATAAACTTCAAGTTTCCAAATTCCATCGTCAAGTTTATCAAGAAAATAGGCGCCGGTTCCATCATACTGCACAAGTGCCGAATTGCCACACCCGGCAATGTGTTTCAATGATTTTATATTTTGCGGAATATCTACTGTACTGTTTGAATGATAAAAACATGAATCGGAATTCACAACGCTCAGGTCATCATCATAACTCACGCGAAAGTTTTCAAATTGATTATTCTCTGGATACTCACCATAAGATTTTTTTAGCGGAAGTTCATGGAAAGCATATCCCGCAATCAGCAAGCTGATTGCCTTTGAGGGTGTGTACAACAAATTCATAAAATGCGTTGGATATTCCGTGTTGCTCCATGCGATCTGTGACGGTTCGTATGAAAACATTGTTGCAAACTGCATTCCGGCTTCTCTAAAACTTCTAACCATCGCGGGATATAAATAAGAACCGCCAATATCGGCAGCTTCAAACTCATACACCATTTTTGCTTTATTGTTATAACCGGAAATATTTTCAGAAGGAATTTTATAATGATTAACATTAGATAGAAAATTTCCCTTCAACATTTTATTGTGAACAAGATCAGTTGGATACCATTGAAACGAAACGCCCTGAACTTTTGCATCGCAAACCGCTTTCGCTTGCACATCGTTCCAATTCTGACTGATGTTGTAAAAAATAGGTTTCGTGTATTCCGCTCCACGCAAAACATCTACCATTTCATTGATGTAATCTGTTACAATCTTTCCATCGTTTGGATGAAACGGTTCATTGATAATTTCCATTCCGATAATTGAAGGATTGTCTCCGTAAGTATCTTTTGTATAAGGATTGAGGTGAGTGACAAATTGCTTTAAATATTTTCTCTGTGCGGTTCTTGCGTTTTCATCTGAAATAAGTTGAAGTTTTGAATATGGTTGAGCGAATCCTTTCGTAATGCCATCCGGCTCAGGCCAACCGTTTCCCCACCAGGCAATTGGAGTAAGAATAGATTTTATTCCGTTAGATTGTAATTTCCACAAAAGATAGTCGAGTAAATCAAGATGTTCATTCGCAACTATATTCCCAATGCTGTCGGTTATTTCTTTATCCCATACATGCACGCGGAAGGCATCAAAACCAAGTCGAACCATTTGTGCAACATCGAGATCAATTGCTTGCTTGAGATTAAGACCTAATTTTTTCTGCGCACGGTAAGAGTAAGCGAAAGGAGTCGTGTAATTAACTCCGAACAGTTTTACTTCTTCGTTTGAATTTTCCCACCGCATCATTCCCGAACTATCAACAAAGACATTTTGCATTTGCAGTTCGTTGTTCTGCGGGAAAGAAAACATCGCAATTAAAATAAATATAGAAAAGAAATACTTCAATGCTGATCTTCCTTAGATGAAGTTGATATAAAAGCGCTTGATACAATCATCTTCATCATTCGTGTGCATTCGTGAAATTCGTGGCTTTATTTCAACAAAATCATTTTGCGCATTTGGATTTGCGAACCTGCTTCCAACCGCAGTAAATAAATACCGGAATTAACCGGAGCTCCCGTTTCATTCAATCCATTCCAGGTTATCGAGTGAACACCAGCTTCTTCATTTTGATTTACAAGCGTTTTCACAACTTCACCTAAAAGATTAAAAACTCTTAACTGCACATTTGATTTTTCCGCAATTGAAAAATTAATTGTTGTTGCCGGATTAAACGGATTGGGATAATTCTGATAAAGCATAAATTCATTTGCGACCAATGGCGTTTCTTCTTCAAGTTCAGTTAAGGGATTCTTATCATTAAAGAATTTCCAAACAAGAGTTGAATCGGATTCAGGTAAGTTGAAAACTCTATTTTCAATACCCGATTCCCAGCCGCCAAACGTGCAGTTGGTAACATAAAATTTATAACCGATTGGCGTTCCGGAAGTGATTTTGTTTTTCGGGAAATAAGCAACTCCTGACCAAAACGATCCCGAACTCACACTTATCGGTTCTTGTTTTAAAAGCACATTGCTGAAATCCCATGATAGTACTCCAGCGGAACTTGCTGAATCACCACGAACGGTTACTAACATTGTTTTTGCGGCGTCGAATAAACCGGCTTTGATAAGATGAACAACATTCACTCTAAATAGTATTCCTACTGAATCCGGTTGACTTACAATAGGATTCCAATACTGTGGAACTTTGGTTGCCGAACCGTTAAAAAATTCCAAATCTAAAACAGTGTCTTTCAATCCGGCAGTAAATACACGATAGTTAACCGCCGAACTATCGAACGGAGTTATCTGTCCCTCCCAGCCTAAACTTCTGTATGTTGGAACAGTTGACGAGTGTCCTGCCCAAAATAAAAATTGTATTTCATCGGCGGGATACATTTTAAAAGTATATTCCCAATAATCTCCGCCAACATTCTTCAACTTTATTTGTGAATTTATATCCCAGGTAAATTTTTCACCGCCCGGGAAAAATCCCGAACTAACGCCGAATATTTGTCCCCTTGCCTGAACAAAACCGGTACTTTTAATTGTATCTCCAAGTGTTGAAGTGTTAAGTCGAAGAGTAACATTAACGGTTGACATACTATCATTGCTTTGAAATGCTTGCAAAGTTGAAAATGCATTTCCGCTAAAATCGAACAGCGCATAATTTTCCCATGCAGAACCAACCGGTGGAACGGAAATGTATGCAGGCTCCCAGTAAAAAAAGCCGATGCCTCTGCCGGAAGTCGTATTCTTTATCAATTTAATTAGGTAAGTTAAAAAATCTCTCTGCCCTTGCGGATTAACGGGATAACCTGCCGGCAATTTGGCCGGATCAAAACCAACATTGTTCATACCATCATTTAAGTATTGAGTCGTCCATGGATAAGCCGTCTCAACTATAACGATATCTTTATTGTAACGAGTCGCAAGATCATTTAAATTATTTTGCGCGTTGGTTAAAGAACCATGCCACCATGGATAATATGAGAGACCGATAATATCGAAAGTTACTCCATTTGATTTCAAGTTATCATAAAACCATCTGCAAGAATTGTTATCACCGCCGCGGTCTATGTGGATCATTATCTTCACGGTTGTATCAACATCTTTTACTCCTTGAATTCCGGCTTTCAATAACGTTGAAAAATTTCCCCAGCCGCCAACACTTATCTTTCCATCGGGCCAGAGCATTCCGCCCGTAATTTCATTTCCAACTTGCACCATATCCGGCAGTGTGTTCTGATCTTTTAAAGCCTGGATGACACGCTTTGTATAATCACGAACGCTGTCTGAAAGAACGGCAAACGAAAGACCATTCCATGCAGCCGGTTTTGTCTGTTGTCCCGGGTCAGCCCACCAATCGGAATAATGAATATCGAGAAGAAATTTGAATCCTTTAGCTTTTATTTCTTTTGCAAAAGCGAGCGTTGAATCTAATCCGCAATATTTGTTTGAAGGCGTATGCCAGAGACGTAGTCTAACATAATTTGCGCCGTTGGTTTTAAAGATATCAAGAACATCATCGGCAACATTATTCTGCTTCCAGACACCACTCGCATTTCTAATTTGGGGAGTAGTTGAAATATCCACTCCCCTGATGAAACTATCGGGATTGGTTTGCGGAAATATTGTAGTAAAGAGAATCGCAATCCACAAAAAAAATAATTTTTTCATACTTCCTATTTAAGCAGAAGCATTTTCTGAACCTTTGAAAAACTTCCTGCTTGTATTTTTAGTAAATAAACACCTGAGTTAACGGAAATTCCGTTTTCGTTTTTAGAGTTCCAAACTACACTGTGAACACCGGCAGTTTGAGTTTGATTGACGAGCGTTGCAACTTTTTCTCCAACTATGTTGAATACTTCAAGTTTTACATTTTCCGGATTCATAATGGAATATGTTATCACTGTAGAAGGATTAAACGGGTTCGGATAGTTCTGATATAGCGCATACTTATTTAGCAATATATCAATATTTTCGTTTATCGCATCGATCGAACCTAAGTTAGGCGGATTTTCAACAGTTAAATTATTTTGCATCCAGGGCATTTCGGCAAGACTAAAAGATGAGGGCCAGGTTACCGTACTACCGTTTACACTTGTAGGAAGAATGTACTGATAATATCTTCTTCCAAGACTCGTTCCTCCGCCATTCATTACTTCGCCGGTACTTGAAGTATAAGTGATCCTGTAACAAACCTGGTAAAAAGTCGGAGCGTTTAAACTTACAGTCGCAGTGTATTTGCCGTCTGCATTTGGAGAAGTAAGCATTATTCGATTATCGGTTCCGTACATTGTTTGATGTTGTGTAATGGGAATCAAACATCCGTCAAACTGAATGTAGACCGTATCAATTCCCGGTCTGAAGAGAGTGTTAGTCGGATTTGTAGATGCGTTTGTTGCCGGAGTCATATCAATATTAAAAGTTAGATCGATCGGAGTTCCGATAACACTGTTCGGATGAAGGCTGTTAAAAAATTGCTGATCGGCGCCGAAATCACCCGTTGTGGTTTGATCAGCTAATCCCGGGAAGAGATAAATTCTATCACCTCCACCGGTAATTCCCGGTTCCTCCCAACCGTTCACCATAAATAAGCCCGGGATATAATTTGCGTGTGTTGTATCAAAACGGGTTGTATCCCATGCGATGTAATATTTATAAATAATTTCTGAACTTTTGGATAAAGTAAACGGTTCGGTAAGTATCCACTCTTGAATAGTTGGAACATAAGTCATCTTCAGCATCGTTGGTTCTGTATCAAAAGTAAAAGAAGATGGGGGCCAACCTTTTGCACCTGTAACTGCAATTTTATCGCCAAGTCCGCGGTTAAATAATCCTGCTTTTTCAAGCGCATCCAATTTTAGTCTGAAGTTTACATTTCCCGTAACAGCCGGACCGCTTGGAGCCTTATTGCCGAAGTACGCCCAATTAATTGTTGTGTCACCTGAACTCAACATATTAGTTGTAAACTTGAAAGAACGATCTGCAATATTTTCCCATGTTGATCCGTTAATGGTGAATTTATAGGACTGAACTGTTCCATCGGTTATGAGCGATTTTGGAACGTACGCTGTGCCTGACCAAAATGAACCATTATTTACGCTGTTTGTTTCGCGGGTAAGACTCACTACTTTAACCCATGTTGGCGAAGTTCCTAAAGGTGCGCTTCCCCAAACTTCCGGTGTTTGCGATACCGGATTAAAATCCGAGACGCCTCCCATGTTCACACGGAAATAAACAGCGAGTGTGTCTGCGTTCTTGCGGAATGGCGTCCAATACTGTGCAAGTGTACTTTCCCATCCATTATAATATTGCATAGGCAAATTCATATCGGTATTGCTCACAACAATACCACGGTTCGTTCCGGCAAAACTGGTTCCTGAATTAATCGGACCTTCCCAACCCGTCCAGTGAAATGTTGGATGTTTTAAATCAGATGTATAAGTAACAAACTTATATTGAATTTCATCGCCGGCAGTAGCTTGAAATTTAGCCTGCCAATAATCGCCCCCGATATTCGTGCATCTTATTCCCGTTAAAGTATCCCAAGTAATTTTCGGAACGGTCGTTCCTAATTTCGATGCGCCGCAAAGTAACACAATGCTGTTCGGACGCAAGGTATCCAAACACGTTGACGTATTCACAGTCATCGTTACATTAACTGTTTGCGCTGAAGTTTGGACTCCTGATGATCCGGTAATAAGTACCAGTATCAGTGACAAAAAGACGAAGTTGAATTTGTTTTTCATATTTCTATCCTTTACTATTTAATTTAATATTACTACTAAAACTTTTTCTTCTACCATTTTCAATTGGGGTTCACCAATTCATTTTATTCATTTCATTCATTTCATATTTTAAGTTGAAGGGTGAACCGGTTCGAACTTCCAAGATGAATAAAATTTTGATACGCGTAATCAAAAGTGATCAAGACGCCGCCGATCAAATCAATTTCGTGAATGCTTGTTCCGAAGGTAAAAGTCGCCTCATTATTCGGGAGGAATAAATCTTTGTATCCTCCGCGAACTTGAAATTTATCTTTCAAAAACCCAAGTTCACAACCAAGGTTTACACTTTGCGCATTATCATTTGGACTAACGCCATCCATTGCTACAGTTACCCGGACATCATCATTCTTAATTATTTCATCTGAAATTCCGACACGCATAATTAGTGGGAGATCAAATGCATCGGTGTTCAATCTTGCAGTTATGCTTTGGTTGGTACCTTGCTGATTAGAGATAACTGCTGGAATGTAAAGATCTTCTCCCGTCATCTGAATTTTCGTTCCGAAATTGGAAATGCTGGCGCCGAGTCTTATTCCTGCAAACGGAGTTTGGAATAACGTTCCGACATCAAATCCAATTGCGCTTGCATAATCGTTGTAAATAGTTTCTCTTATATATTTAAAAGTCCCGCCGATCGAAAAGCGGTCTGTTAAATTGCGGCTGTAAGAAACTCCAACAACAAAACTTGAAGCGTTAAACATTTCTCCGGTTCCCATCGGTTGGTCGGGAGTTGTGATTTCCATGTCGTTTGTGTGCATAATGCCAAGGCTCAATCCCGTTGTGCCGAAATCTGCCAAAGGAATTGTTATACCGATAAAATCGAAATAAATTCCAGGCAGCCAGAGAGCGTGGTCAACCAGCAAGGTATTCTCTTTTATGGATGCGGTCGCCGCAGGATTCCAAAACAAAGCCGAAGGATCGTTCATCATAGAAACGTAAGCGCTTCCCATTCCAATTGCTTGAGCTCCAACCGGAATCCGCAAAAACGTTGCGCCGGATGTTCCAACTTTATTAACCGATTGAGCAAACGTGAATGACGTATAACTCCAACTGCAGAGAAGCATGATAACCACAAAATATTTATTCTTTTTCATTTTCAACTCTGTTCAATTTCTATTTTATAATTGCAAAGGTTCCGGTTTTTTGTCCAACACCGGGCGCATCAACGTGATAAACATATACTCCGTACGAGATTTCAAACTTTTCATCGCTCAGTACATCCCAAATTTCCGTACCGTTCTCCGCAGGCGCGCTATGTTCGATCTTTTTTACAAGTGCGCCGCTTACATTAAAAATTCTGATTGTG